>ERZ795030.1687-NODE-1687-length-28978-cov-14.618401_pt1 | contig 28978 bp, 28 predicted proteins | sample MGYA00375122_ERZ795030 | MGnify/ENA primary metagenome ERZ795030 (study PRJEB30165, sample SAMN05720146) | activated sludge metagenome | isolation source: anaerobic digester from wastewater treatment plant | place: Japan | collected 2015-04-20 ... | reverse complement strand
ACGAACCTGTCACTTGGAGGGGGGAAATGCCGCTTTCAACCGGGTTGGCATTTGCAGCAAATTTAACCCTTATTGGCTTAGGAATTTCAGCTGCTTGGCAGAAAAACCGATTGGCTGGATTAATACCACTGTTGATAAATGTGGGTTACTATCTTTCCAATGCTTTAGGCCGTACTTCCGGTAGCCGCTACCTCCTTCCAGCAGATTGGACACTTTATTTTTACTTCATTCTTGGCCTAGCCGCGCTTTGGCGTGGCTTAAAGTTGAATACATCACCAGCAATGCAAGCTGAACCTAATCTTGTCGAGGAAGAAAGTGCCTCGAAACATGAATGGAGAGGCGTGTTTATTGCAGGTTTGGTTATCCTTATTGCAGCCAGCCTCATTCCTCTTATTAATGTCAGCTATCCCAAGCTTTATGCCGAGCAAAACGAGCAAAAGACATTGGCAGCACTTTACCAAAGTTCGATTTTCACGCAACAACCAGAACTGATAGACCAAGTATCAGACCTCATCGAGCAAGAAAACGGCATAGTATTTACTGGACGGATGCTTTATCCCCGTTATCGAGATTTTGCCCAACTTGAGGATATTGGATTGTTCCTCACCGTTTTGCAGCCAGATTTAACCGAGGTTTTCTTCCATTTTGACGAGGATGACCTCACTGAGATGCAACCGGGACAAGACGTAATCATTGTAGGTTGTCAAAAAGACGGCTATGTGGAGGGATTTTTAGGTTATTTACCTGATCAAGGGCTGACATTGCGCTCTAATGTACCCTATTCTGCTAACTTCTGCCAACGCTGAGGCGGCTCCAAAAAGACTATGTTAAAATAGGCAGCGTGCTCTGAATATATCGTATTGAGTTATTATCATGCAAAATTTGCCACAAACACATTCTGAACTCGACTATCAAGTGAAGCTTTTGTCTAAAAAGGGATTTGAACCTTGGCTGATAGTGGCTGTAGGCATCCTCTTAGGTGCCCTAATAGGGGGAGTGTTGAGCTTATTTTTCACGCCTATCTATGAAGCCAAAGCTCTGGTCACAACTAACATGGAATTGCGCATAGATGGTACATTAACGGAAATCATGCTCGATGCACAGATTAATCATATCGGTGAGCTCGTCTTCTACCCGGAGGTAGTTTCCCGCTTGATTGAGACAGAAGCCGCCCAGGGGAATGAGCTCACTTTAGAAGATTTGAAGCAAAAAACCAGTGTAGAACGCCAGCTGATGAATACTATCATCAAGGTTAAGGACCCTGACCCACAGTTGGCAGCACGTATTGCTTCTGAGTGGGCTGAGATCCTTTATAACCGCTTGAATGAAGCTTATCTTCACGCTGTGCGGCTTTCAGAAGCTAAACTCCAATATGAAGCTTTATCTACTTGTTTTGCAGAAGATAAGAGAGCACCCAAAACATTCTGCCTTTCTCTGACAGCTGAAGAGCTCTCCAAAGAACTAGAAGGCTTGAATGCAATCATCTTAGAAGAAAGTCCAAAGTCGTTAGGCTTAACATTGGCGCTCAACGTGAGCCAATACCAACCAGCCGCTGTTCCAGCTGATCCACTAAATTACCAGCGCGGGACATTAATCCTCAGCGGAGCTGGAGTTGGATTAATCATAGGCATCATAATCAATGAGATCCCAAGCAAGCACAAAAAATCCAATGAAGCCTAAAGTTTGGCAATCAATTACAGAAGTTTGCTGGGCATTATTATTATTGTGCTTGCCGTTTACGAGCTTTCCCGCTTTAGCCAAGCTCTTCCATGGAGCATCAGTTGCGCCACTCTCTGCTGTATTTTTAGCCATTCTCGTACTAGTTTTCTTTTTACCCCGCTTTATAAAGATACGCTCATTTCCTAAGCAAAGCCTACCAATGCTTGTATTTCTCCTCGTGGCAGGATTTACCACTGCATTAGCAGCTTTTTTACCTTTTGAATCGTTTCGCAATGCCTCGGTTTCACGACAGGCGCTTGAAGGTTTGCTCACGTTAGTACTTGGCATCGGATTCTATTTGATCACGGCTACCTTAATTCAAGATGAAACTACTCTTCGGAAAACCCTACGCTGGATTTACCTTGGCGGGCTGATCGCTATATTCACTAGCTTCGTTCAGGCAGCGGCTTGGCAAGTATACGGTCAATATCCACAATTTTTATGGAAGCTGCAATCATATTTCTCTTCGAGCGGCTTGCTTTACCGGCAGCGCGTAACTGGGGTAGCTTTCGAGCCTTCCTGGCTGGCGCATCAGCTCAACACGCTCTACATTCCGCTGTGGTTAGGGTTCAGCGTCAAAAATATTTCGATTTCGAAAAAGCGCATTTTTGGTATTTTGAGTTTCGAAAATATTTTGTTGGTCTTAGGTTTGGGAGTACTTTTTCTAAGTTTTTCCCGAATTGGCTGGTTGACGACATTAGTGGTGTTTGCTTTCGTTGTTTTTAGTGCTGCTGATCGGGCAATGAATCATTGGCTGAGCCAACGCAGCGAAGGTTCTGGTAAGGTAATTAGCCGTACGCAACACTTTATAACCAAATTTGGCATGTGGGTCGGGCTTCTATTGGTCTTTGGTGTGGTAGTTTTAGCCTTAGGAGTAGTGTTTTCACGTATTGACCCCCGAATGGAGCAACTCTTCAACATCGAGCGCCTAAGGCAGTTTGGTGTCTTGGGTTGGGCGAGCAGACTCAGCTTTGCTGATCGGTTGATTTATTGGATTACTGGCTTCCGCGTTTTCTTAGCCCATCCATGGTTTGGGGTAGGCTTGGGTGGAGCTGGGTTCTTTTTCCCCGCTTTAGTGCCAGAGTTTGGCTATGGCTTACCAGAGGTGGTGCGGTACCTCTTCACGCTTAATATTCTCCCTAATATCAAAAACTTGTGGGTGCGTTTGTTAGCGGAAACCGGAATCCTGGGCTTTGCTTTTTATGTCTCTTGGGTTTACCTGCATTGGCGCGAATCCGTCCAATTGGAGCGATCTGGATTGAGTGAACTGGAACGGGCACTCGGGTTTACTGGTAAATTGTTTATCTTGGCGCTAATCATGGAAGGCTTTAGCATGGATACGTTCGGCTTACCATATTATTGGATCGCATTAGGGCTCGTAGTCGCAGCCAGGCGCATCAGCCATCAAGCAGAAGTCCAGCAAGTCATTGAAGCCTCTGAAAGTTTAACCCGCACGGTAGAACCTCTGGAAAGCGATCAACCTGCCTAACACGCAGCGAACGCTTAATGAATAGGTGCAATCACCGATTCATCAAATTCAGCTAAAGTTTTTTTACCGGTAGCAAACATACAGATACGCAGTTCTTCCAGTATGAGCGTGATCGTCTTGCCCAATTGGTCATAACCTTCGTTGGCAGCGCGCAGCAGTGGACCCGCGATTCCTCCCAGGGTTGCACCCAAAGCTAAGCTCTTTGCTAAATCGATCCCATTTTGAAGCCCACCAGATGCAAAAACACATGCATTCGGGATGTTTTGCTTGATTTCCACTAAACACTGAGCTGTAGGGATACCCCAATCCTGAAAGTGCGATATCATCTGAGCGCGCTGCGGGTCAGGTTGCCGGTACATTTCCACCTGAGACCAGGAAGTTCCACCTGCACCAGCTACGTCGATAGCTGCTACGCCGGCATCCAATAGTTGTTTTGCTGCAGCTGCGCCAATACCCCAGCCGACTTCTTTGGCAATGACCGGAACAGGTAATTTTGTACAAATTTCCTCGATGCGCCTAAGCAAGCCGCGAAATTTGGTGTCTCCCTCGGGCTGTAAGGCTTCCTGCACGGGGTTAAGGTGCAGGATGAGCGCATCGGCTGCGAGCATATCAACCGCTCTCTGGCACTCCCTAATACCATAGCCCATGTTGAGTTGTACCGCGCCTAAGTTGGCAAACAGGAGCGCGTCGGGTGCTTCTTGGCGGGTGATGCGGAAAGTATCTTCAAGGGTTGAGTCTTCGAGCGCGGCGCGCTGTGAACCTACGCCTATTGCTAGTCCAAATTCCTGTGCAGCGCGGGCTAAAAGTTGGTTGAAATGGGCTGCTTTTTGTGTTCCACCAGTCATCGAAGAGATCAAGAGCGGAGCACGTAAACGCTTGTTAAATAGTGACAGGCTGATATCGACTTCATCCAAGTCAATTTCAGGCAGAGCTTGGTGAAGAAATCGATAAGCCTCAAAGCCATTGGTCAGTGAGGATTTCACCTCATTTTCCAAGTTAATTCGCAAGTGGTCGTCTTTTCGTGAAGCGGTATGTGCATCCATCATAATCTTCCTGTGTTATAGTAATCGTATTATAATTTGGCAATCAAAATTGCTAAAATATCCATAATGATGACGTGAGGTAAAGGATGGAAAATACTTTTGAAAAAGTCAAGGAAGTCATTGTTGATGTGCTCAAGATCGATGGGGACGATATCACCATGGACACGCGCTTCATTGAAGATCTCAAAGCTGATTCGATGGACCAGTTTTTCCTTATCGATGGTTTTTGCGAGAAGTTCGATATTACCATTTCCGACGAAACTGCGCGCAGTATTCGCACCGTTGGCGATGCAGTAAAGGTGGTTGACAAGCTTACCAAAGAGTAAGTTTTGTTAATTGCTACCAAAAAGGAGCTTTACGCTCCTTTTTGCTTTAATACAGCTGCTATCAAGGTGGCAATCTCCTCAGGGAAGGAGACAACTTTGACGCCAGCTTGCTTAAAAGCGGTAATCTTGGATTCTGCTGAACCAGTGTTACCCTCGATGATGGCGCCGGCATGCCCCATACGCCGGTTCTCAGGAGCGGACTTACCGGCGATATACGCATAGACTGGCTTTGTCATCTCATTCAGAACAAACTCGGCTGCCTTCTCTTCCTCATTACCTCCAATTTCACCGACGATGACGACCTGATCTGTGTGGGGGTCATCTTCGAAGAGTTCCAAACAATCCACAAAGCTCGTGCCAATAACTGGGTCTCCGCCAATACCCACACAAGTGCTAACGCCAATTCCAGCCCGCTTGAGCGCTAATGACACTTCATAAGTTAGCGTCCCGGAACGGGATACAATCCCGACTTTACCAGGAATTGCAATGTCTCCAGGGATAATGCCAGCTTTAGCTTGACCAGGGGTGATAATTCCCGGAGAATTGGGACCGATGAGGTAACACTCCTTACCTGCTAAAACGCGGCGCACTTTGAGCATATCCATAATTGGAATGCCCTCTGTAATACACACAATCAACTGTATGCCTGCGTCGATCGACTCTAAAAGCGCATCAAATGCATAGTAAGCTGGCACAAAAACCACGCTGGTATCAGCTCCGGTAGACGTTTTTGCTTCCTCGACGGTATCAAATACTGGAACTTTGCCATCTAATACCCACTCTCCGCCATGGCCTGGAGACGTGCCAGCAACGACGTTATGCCCATATTCCTGCATGCGTTGAGCATGATAACGCCCTTCACGCCCAGTGATACCTTGAACGATAATTTTGGACTCTTTAGTTAATAATATGCTCATACCATTGCGCCTTCAGCCGCATGCACAGCCATTTCGGCTGCCTGCATTAAGCTCTCTACGACGATTAAATTAGGTGCCTGTGCGAGCATCCTGCGCCCTTCCTCTGCATTGGTACCTTCTAAGCGAATAATAATGGGGAGGTTACGCGTGTTTTCTGGGAGGATTGAGAGCAAACCCTTAGCGACTTCATCGCAGCGTGTGATGCCACCAAAAATATTAATCAGAACAGATTGCACATTTTCATCCGAAAGGATAATCCGCAGGGCAGCTTGGACTTTATCAGCGTTGGCACCGCCGCCAATATCCAGAAAGTTAGCTGGTTCACCGCCAGCCTGTTGGATGCAATCCATGGTTGCCATCGCCAATCCAGCCCCATTCACCAGGCAGCCTATATGCCCCGAAAGCTGAACGTAAGATAAACAAAACTTGCGAGCCTCTTGTTCAGCTGGCGTCTCAACCGCTTGATCAGCCAATTCCAAAAAATCTTGTTGGCGGAAGAGTGCATTATCGTCAATTGTCATTTTCCCATCTAAGGCAACCAATTCTTTCTCTGTCGTGATCACTAATGGGTTGATTTCAACGAGGGTTGCATCCAATTGCTTAAACAAGTTCCATAATGAGAGGGCAATCTGCAAGAGCGGCTTCCATAAGGCGTAATCTAACCCAATCTGCGAAGCCATTGCCCGCACCATATAAGGCTGTAGACCTAGCAGAGGATCAATTGCTGTTCTGATAATTCGATTAGGATGGCGGATGGCTAATTCTTCAATTTCTACGCCGCCCGAGGCTGAGAGGATAATAACCGGCTGGGCTAAAGCGCGATCAACTGTGATGCCAAGATAAATTTCCTGGGTGAAATTCACCGCCTTTTCGACCAAGATCCGCTGGACTGAAATGCCTTTGATTTTGCTGTTTAGAATGGCATTGGCAGCTGGATCGAGATCGTTTTCGTCTTTAACCAGAAGAATACCCCCAGCCTTGCCTCGACCCCCTACCAAAACCTGGGCTTTTAGCACAACAGGATAGCCAATTTCGGCAGCAATTTGTTTGGCTTCAGCAGGGGTGGTTGCTAATCTTGAACGAGGAACGGGGATACCTTCACGCGAGAAATAGGATTTAGCCTGATATTCGTGAAGTTTCATAAAGCTCCATGAGATGGTGATACTTAATTTTACTCCATTTAAACAAACAGCCCGGCGTTAAAACCGGGCTGAATGCTTTCATCTCGCTTATCCCTTGAGGAAGTCCTGTAAGGCTTCCTTACTGATACGATAGGCGCTCCCAATCTTCCGAGCTTTGAGTTCACCCGCATTAATGGCTGCAATAACGTCTTCCTCAGATACTTTGAGGAAACCAGCCGCCTCAGAAGGTGTCATCACATCAGGGAGCTTTGCCGCTGCTGCAGCTGCGCCAGCAGCTCCTGCTTGGTCCTGACCAGCCTGCTGCATACCAGCAAGCGTACCGCCGAGCACATTCCCGATGCCCATTCCAGCACCAATGCCGGCAGTTAATCCTGCACCGCCGGCTGGATTTTGGGCTGCTTCGCGCATTGCGTCGGCAGCTTGCAGTTGGGTATAGGTCTGCATATCCAACACACCCATCTGGCGGAGTTCTTCTGCAGATTTATCAGATGGTTTCAGGTTCCCAATATAGAATGACTTGAGTAGAAGCCCGAGGGCTAAGAAATCATCTTGGGCTTTTGCTCTAACAGCAGCCCCTAACTCCTCAGTAAGCCCAATCAAATCTAAAACATTGCTTTGGGTTGTTGTTTCTCCAAGCACGTCCTGCAATTTGGAAAGCAGCATAGTGCGCAATCGGGTTTCGATATCAGACATGCGGTATGCGCCTTGAGCACCAACTAATTGGGTAACAAATTGCTGCGGATCACTAACCTGGAAGCTGTACGTGCCAAAGCCTTGCAGCAGAGCAATTCCTAAGCCCACACCAGCATTACGTACAATGATTGGCTGGGGGGTACCCCATTTGCGGTCCGGAAATTCACGCATGGAGACGTAATAGACTTCAGCCGTAAAAGGCGTACGATTACCAAATGGGATTCCAATCAAATTTACCAACAGCGGAATATTCGCGGTGGTGATGGTATGTCTGCCTGGTCCTAATACATCAAGTGCTTTTCCATCACGAAAGAAAACCACATTTTGCGATTCGCGCACGATCACCTGGGAGCCCAAGCGTAGGTCTGCAACGCCAGTCTCGGGAAAGCGATGCACGATCTCATCGGTCATCTCACTGGGGTATTCAACAACATCAAAAATTCTAGCCATTTTTATTCCTCCGAATATAGTCAATTTTTACAATTATCAACTGGCAGCTATGCCCTTGAGCGCTTCGGAGCGTTTGTTGAAGGTATCTATACACTCCTGCGCAGTCGTAATCAGGTTTTGTAAAGCAGCAGGTAAACCATCAGTACCAATGGATACTTCCACATTCTCAATCGCGCGTTGGACAGTTTCTTCCAAGTTCAGCAGCTCGAGATCGAATTGATAAATCCGAGCGAGGTCATCCGCCTTGACCTTGACGGCGTCAAAGACACCAGCATAGCCATAGCTCGCTGTTCGCACACGGTCAATGAATTGGCGGAGCTTAATTGCCGCCGCTTCTAATTCATCGATGTAGGTCAAGCCACCCTGTGAAATCAACTGGCGTTGCAGGCTGGAAATACGTTGGTAAAGCGGTTCGAAGGTATTAGCCACCTGCTCGCGTAACAACTTATCAGACATACGGCGGTCAGCGCGCTCAACATAGCCACTAAACCCAGGAATTTTGGCAATAATTTTTGTCACGGCATCCTGTTCACCGACGACCCTATCGTAAATATCACTCATAATTCTCCTTTATTTTATTAATTATCATTTCATTTAAATCATACTACAAGCAAATCGCGGTAACCACAGATTATCTATAGAATTTTTCCTAATCTGATTGAAAGGCTGTTTTGCTTTGTAGGTATTATAATGGGAAAAAGCAATGTTAATTGGTGGAGTGGCTGCATGAGTTCTCATTCCAATCGAGGTTGGGGACCTCTGGAATATGTTTTACTAATAATTTTGATTTTTCTATTGCTGTTCACCCTGTTTTCCTTATTTTGGCCCGCGATACAGCTTTTTTATAACGCCAACATCTCGTAAACGCTAATTTTTGAGCTGATGGATAAATTTGCACTTCAAGCAGGAGCTTATCGTTTTTTCTGGAATAGCATAGATTGGCTTTTCCCTCCAGAATGTATTGGCTGCGGCAAGGAAGGTGTCTTAATTTGTTCGGAATGTTGGCATAGTATGGTGCGTGCCAACTTAAATAGCTGTATTTATTGTGGGGCGCAACTGCCTAAAAGGGGTGTTTGCACGAGATGTGAACATCTACAACATGCTATTCATGAACTTCGTTACGTGGCTGCCTATCAAGGCGTAATGCGCACAGCCATCCACCGTCTGAAATACGAACGGGACTTGGGGATCGCGCTGGAATTAGCGGATATGTTAGCTCAGATTATGCAAGCGACCAACTGGCAGATAGATTTGATCATGCCTGTACCGCTCAGCGAGAAGCGCAAAGCTCAGCGCGGCTACAATCAAGCCGCATTATTAGCCTACCCGCTATCTCTACAATTACATATTCCCGAAAACACAAAAGGCTTGGTGCGTGTTCATGAGACCAGATCCCAGGTAAACCTCAACTTTAAAGAGCGCCAGGAAAACGTACAAGGCGCTTTCAGTGCTGATCCAGCCATGGTGAAAGATAAAACAATACTTCTGGTTGATGACGTTTTCACCACAGGGGCGACAATAAACGCAGCTGCTGCTGCCCTTAGGGAAGCTGGGAGTAAACGCGTTTATGCACTTACGGTCGCAAAAGCCTTAGGGAGACAAGTCACAATTGAAAATGCCCCTGCAATCGATGTATAATTTCAAAAAGAGAACCCGAGGTGTAAAAAGTCAGGGAAGAGTCCACTTTGGGTAAAACCTACAATTGACAATGGAGGCAAGTATGGCGCTCGAGATTGATGTTTTCACAAAAGACCTGGACCTTACCGATAAAATCCACGAGTATGCAATCAAGAAGGTATCGAAATTAGAAAGATTTTTAAGTGGTATTGATGATTGCCGAGTGGACTTAGCTTATGTCAAAACAGCCAGGAAAGCGAGTGATCGGTTTATTTCGCAAATCACGCTGCGAGGTAAGGGTTTTATCCTGCGCGTAGAAGAACGAGCCGATTCAATCGATGCAGCTATCGATAAATCTGTGGATAAAATGACCCGACAAATCGAACGGTACAAGGGGAAACATTGGGATCATCGCGCTGAAGGTGTGGCAACAAAGACAATTGAAAAGATAGCTGAAGAAACCGAAGAAGAAGAGCAGCCAATCATTGTGCGCCGAAAAAGCTTTGTACTTGTGCCCATGACGGAAGAAGACGCTTTGGAAGAGATGCAACTCCTAGGTCACGAAGATTTCTTTGTGTTTTATAATGCGACGACTAATAAAATCAACGTGCTCTACAAACGACGCGATGGGACTTACGGTTTGATCGATCCCATCTTAGCCTAAGCTTATACAAACTTTATACAGCCCCTTTGGGGGCTGCTTTTTTGTTAGAATACCTGCGGAGGTACGATAATGGACTGTGAAAAACCCTTATTCAAAGCAGCAGACTTATTCTGTGAATCCGAAATGGATCTCAATACGATCGAAAAAGCGACTACCAAGATTCTTGAGGCAATCGGGGAAGACCCTCAGCGAGAAGGCTTGTTGAAGACGCCTTCACGCGTGGCGCAAGCTTATGAAGAGATTTTATCCGGCTATCGCATCAACCCTGAAGAATTAATCAACGATGCCTTTTTTACTGTCGCCTATGATGAATTGGTCATCATTAAGAACATCGAGTTTTATAGTTTGTGCGAGCATCACATGCTGCCTTTTTATGGCGTGGTACATGTTGGCTATATCCCTAATGGTAAAGTTATCGGTCTTTCTAAGATTCCCCGCATTGTTGATATGTTTGCACGCCGCTTGCAGGTTCAGGAACATATGACCCAGCAGATTGCTGATTTCTTACAAGAGAGTATGCACCCTCAGGGTGTTGGCGTGGTTGTTGAAGGCAAGCATTTGTGTATGATGATGCGTGGAATTAAAAAACAAGAAGCGTCCATGACCACATCAGCAATGCTGGGCGTTTTTCGCTCTCAGCCCTCAACGCGCATGGAATTCTTAAATCGGATCGCCTCTGAGGAGAAGATTTAAACATTGCCTTTGCGGCGGAAAATTTCGACGCCAACACGCGCTGTATTAGAAACTTTTTTGGGCTTCTCCACGCGAATGCGAACAGCTTCAAGCGGGTAATTCTGCAAAAGGAAACGGGAAAGGTGGCTGGCTAAAGCTTCTACCGTGTGAAATTGGGTTTGAGAAACCTGCGCTGCAACCGCTTTAGAAATCGTGGAATAATTGATGGTGTCGAGGATGTTATCACTCTCACCGGCGGTTCGTAGATCCCGGTAGAGGGTAAGATTTATTAGAAGGATTTGGGGCTTATCGCGTTCCGGATGCTTAACACCGATGATGCCTGTCGCCTGCAGGTCTGTGATGATGATTTTATCCATGGGTACCTCTTGGGCTAATTTTACGACAAAAGGAACTGAGCATTGAAAATCGTTTGCTTTTCGATTAATCCTATTTTTATCAATCAGGTTACCGGCGGTGCTTCTAAGCACTTCATGAATATTTGCCAATACTTGGAGCAGCAAGGACACGAGGTTGTAGTGCTTTGCGCTCAAGCAGATTCCAACCACAAGTCTTTCACCTTCGGCAGTAATATTCACGTTAAACCCGAGCTGCCATTTCACTTGCCTTTCCCTCAGCCTTATCAGCTGCCACCCGGAGACTTAGCCCTGATTTGTGAGCTGATTGCCCAAGAGTTAAGCACAGCTGATCGATTTTACATGCATGACGGCGAATTGTTGCTTCCCTTTCTTTATAACGACGTTCCCACGGTGAGCTCGTTTCGCGATAATCATTATCCTGAATCCATCTTGGGCTCTTTTCTGACGCAAGCAGATGCGGTTATTGCGGTTTCGGACTTTTCAGCTGAGGTAATCAAAGCCTCTGCGGGCAGAGTTTTACCTGAGCTAAAAAAACGTATTCATACCGTATTAAATGGGATTGATACGCAACTTTATCATGCGGTGGATCCTACTCCGGTTTTCCAGCGGTATGCGTTGGATCCAGCCGTTCACCAGATTATTCTGCACCCGCACCGACCCGAAGCTGGAAAAGGATTAATGCAAACAATTCTAGTAGTAGAAAAGTTAGTCAAAATTTATGGTTTTACACATGTGCGCGTGCTCGTTCCCCAGTGGTTAGGTGAGATGAACGGGCAAAGTGAGAGCGAATTTCATGCTCAAATATCTGCGGAGCTCCAGCGCCGCGGCTTAGAAGGACATTTCATCTTTCACCAGTGGCTTAGCCAAGAAGAAATGCCGGAGTACTACTCAGCTGCCAGCCTGACGCTTTGCTTGGGGAATGTAGTGGAAGCTTTCGGCAATGTGGCGTATGAGTCTTTAGCCTGCGGGACGCCCAGCATCGTGGCTAAAGTTGGTGTGCACCGCAGCCAGCTGCCCGATACGCTCATCGATAAAGTAGAGTATGGTGACGTTGATGCTGCCGCTCAGATTGCAGCGACGATTCTGCGCGAACATACCCGCGTTCGAGGGGAGCGATTAGAACAAATACTCAACTATTTTTCCCTCGAGCATCAATTGGAGGCTTACACACAAATTATTACACAAGCTGAAAAACTTCCTCGGTTAGAATCAAAAACCATAACAATTTCCCCAGAGACCAAATTTCATTTAGCTCCATGGTGCTATCTCGCCACGCGGGGGATATTTCACGATTACCACGCAAAATACTATCCCATCCCCAAGCTTGAAGCTTGGTTAGCAGAGAGTGATACGCTTAGTTTTACTGAAAAAGGAGGTCGGACTATTCTCTGGGATGAAATGCAGCAATGGTACCGGATGGGGATCTTAGTTCCGCTGACTGATTAAGCCCACTCACCACCATCAATGCGAATCACTGTACCCGTCATAAAATCCTGGTGCAGGATGTGAAGCACATTCTCTGCAATGATTTCAGGACTGCCGATGCGCTTGAGAGGGATGCGTTTCTCCGCCAGATCTTGCAGGTCAGCGTCTTCATGACCAGCTAACGGGAGCATAACTCCAGGCGCGATTGCGTTTACGGTGATGTTAGGGGCTAATTCCAAAGCAAAGAGAGCGGTCATCTCGTTGATACTGCTCTTGGTAAGGCGATACGCGAAATGGTCTGGTTGATGGCGGAAGACTTTAGCATCAGAAATATTGATAACCTTTCCCTCAAAGCCTTCTGGCAGCTGCTGGGCAAAGGCGCGGGTCAATAGTAAGGGTGCAAACAGGTTAATCCTGAAGACCTGCTCTAGGATTTCTGGAGTCGTCTCCATGCCCTTACCTTTGAGATAAACCCCAGCGTTATTGATGAGGATATCGATATGACCGAACGCAGTTGTTACGGCTTGGATTAACTGTTGCAGCTGATTTGGATCGGATAAATCCGCTTGGAAAATCTCTGCCTGCACACCCATGTTGAGCGCAGCTGTTTGCACTTCGTGTACCTCTTCTGCAGAGTGATGGTAGTGTAGCGCTAAGTTGCACCCTTCAGCTGCAAGTGCAAGCGCAATAGCTCTGCCAAGGCGGATGCCGCTGCCGGTGATCAATGCGTTCTTCCCTTTGAGCTCCATTTAGTCTCCTTATTCGTGATGTTGATAAGCTGCCTAAATTGAAAGTATTGTATAATTTTTAGAAGTTGCTTTCAAGAAACTGTGGAGACTTTGCAGTGAAATTTCTTTGTGTTGATCCGGGTGAGGTGCGAATTGGTGTGGCAATCAGCGATGAAACCGGCACATTAGCCCGTCCGCTCGCAATTCTCGGTCATGTTTCAAGAGTAATTGATGCTATGGAGATTATGCGATTGGCGCTTCAAAACCAAGCGGATGCCATTGTGGTCGGTCAAGCTTTAGATAGTGACGGCAAACCTGGACCTAAAGCGCGCTCTGCAGCAAGGTTGGCAGAAGCTCTACAGGCACTCGAGGAGATGCCCATTTACCTTTGGGATGAAAGTTACTCCTCTCAAAAAGCAGCCGAGCTGCGCATAGCAAAAGGTGTATCAAGGAAGAAGCGCAGCCAACCGATAGACGACTTAGCGGCAGCGCTGATCTTACAGGATTTCTTAGAGAACCACCATGGTACTAAGGAAACAAATGACACAAAACAATAAGCCTTCATTTTTTCCTAAACTTTTGGTTATAGTATTGGTGATTTTGCTTGTGGCACTTATCGGCACGCTAATTGGCGCACCAGCCATTGCCGCGAGGTCATTTGGTCCAGCGGATCGTAGTTTGAACCCTATTTTGCGGGCGCATTACGCGATCACGCTATTACGGTCTAAAGATGAGTTGCTCACTAGTGCACAAGAATCCAACTTTCCGCGAAAATTTAGCATTGAACCAGACGAATCCGTCGAAGCGCTGTGCCGAAGGCTCGAAGATGAGGCTTATACATCGTCAGGTGCGCTGTTCTGTACCTACTTGGTTTACTCTGGGCTGGATCGCAAAATTCAATCGGGGACGTTTACACTCAAGCCAGAATTAAACAGTATCGAAATCGCACATACGATTACGGATCCAGAAGCGCGGGATATTGCTTTTTATATCTATCCGGGCTGGCGCTTAGAAGAGATCGCCGCAAGCATCGACCTTAGTGGTTTTGAGTTTAGTGGCGAAGAATTTTTAGCTTATGCCGTCGCGCCCCCAGATAGTATACGCGCTCAGCTCCAACTGCCGGCACAAGCTTCTTTGGAAGGTTACCTCTACCCAGGTGAATACAGCCTTGAACCGCATATTGACTTGGAAAGCACCATAGAAGTCTTTCTCGCCAGTTTCCGTGCGCACATGCAGTCAGAAGAGTTACTGGCAGGTATTTCAGCGCAACAGCTCACATTTCACGAAGCGCTGACCTTGGCATCGATTATCGAACGTGAAACCCGCGCGGATGAAGAAAAAGCCACAATTGCATCGGTTTTCTATAACCGCTTGGCTGAAGGGATGCGTTTACAGACCGATCCAACGGTCCAATATGCCCTCGGTTATGACGAAATAGAACAAACTTGGTGGAAAACGCAACTTACAGAAGCTGACATGCAAGTTGATTCACCCTATAATACATACCTTTATGCTGGTTTACCGCCTGGACCCATTGCAAATCCAAGCCTTGCTTCGCTTGAAGCGGTTGCCTACCCAGCTCAAACACCTTACTTTTATTTCCGCGCGAAATGTGACGGGAGTGGAACCCATGCTTTTTCCGTCACGTATGAAGAGCATTTAAACAATGCTTGCCCTTAAGCCTCAAAAGGAGGAATTATGATTACATTAGGTATTGATATTGGTGGATCTGCCATCAAAGGTGCGCTTGTGGACCTTGATCAGGGGAAGTTAGTTTCCGAGCGGGTGCGCTACGAAACAGAACCTTTATTCAAGCCTCGGGTTGCAGCTGAATTGGTGGAAAAAATCCGAAAAAAGTTGGATTACCATGGTGTAATTGGAGTTGGTTACCCCGGTGTGGTCAAAAATGGCATTGCTTATACAGCAGCCAACCTGCACAAAAACTGGATCGGCACGGATATTGCTCAATTACTCTCTACCCAAACGGGGCAGCCCATAACCGTTATAAATGATGCTGATGCTGCGGGATTAGCGGAAATGCGTTTTGGAATTGAGGATGCACACCTTTACAAGACCGTGTTCTTCCTGACTGTGGGGACTGGGATTGGCTCAGCAATTTTCGTTGACGGGCACCTTCTGCCAAATACCGAGCTTGGACATCTTGAGGTACGTGGTAAAGAGGCTGAACATCGTGCTTCAGATGCGGTGCGAAGACAGAAAAAACTCAGTTGGAAACGCTGGGGCAAACGCTTTACCGAAGTATTAAACACTTACGAAAGTTTAATCAACCCTGATCTCTTCATTATTGGCGGGGGGATCAGCTCTAAGTTTGAAAATTATGCGGAATATCTCAAAATCCAGACGAAAATCCTGCCGGCAGAGTTGGAGAACTTAGCCGGCATTATTGGCGCAGCAATGGCTGCTAAAGAAGCCGAATTGCCTTAACTGGATTAGAGCAGCGCTTCATAGCCGGGGCCTTTTTCGAAAAAGTCACGATTGGCTTGGATCGCTGGGGTGAGGTCGACCACCTCGCCTTCTGTAAGTACCCGAGTGGCAGGAATATGGACAGGGTCGCCTTCGTAGGTAGTTGTATCCAACGGCTGATCGTAACCTGGAGTTCCTACGGGGGCACTAAGCACTTCGCCACCCCGAGCAACATAAGCTGAGGGTACATCTTGCAGCGTAAAAATGGCGCCATAAGGGCATTCAGGAATACACGCTCCACAATCAATGCATGTATTCGGGTCGATGTAGTAGAGTGGCCATTCTGTTTCGGGTTTACCTGGAACGATGCAAGAAACCGGGCAGACCGCCATACATCCGCCATCACGAAGACACAAACTGGTGATTACAAACGCCATTTTCTACTCCAAAGGTAAAATTAATGACGTAAGTTTATCATAATAAACAGGCGCCAAAGTTGAAACCTAAAAAATCGATTAACCCTTATCTCTTACTTCTCGTTGGGATTTTAGCGGTCTCCACTGCTGCCATATTGATCCGCTTAATTCTGCTCGAAGCAAGCGCATTGGTTATTGCAGCTTACCGCCTAGCACTTTCAGCCCTCATCAGCGGGCTCCTTCTGCTCATTTCTCATAAGAGCGAGCGTGCTCGACTCAATCGTAAAGATATTGGCTTGTTAGTCCTTTCGGGCGTGTTTCTATCAGCGCATTTTGCCGCTTGGATTACCTCTTTGGAATTTATCAGCGTGAGCAGCTCTGTAATTTTAGTAACGACGACACCGCTTTGGGTGGCGCTGCTTTCACCAGTCGTGCTCAAAGAAAAAGTTAGCTCGCGCTTTTATTGGGGGATGGCTGTAGCAATCATCGGAGGAATTTGCATTGCCATAAGTAGCCCATGCCGCCTTAGCTCAGTAGGGCTGAGCTGTTCAGGCAGTGTTTTTGAGCGCGGCAGCCAAACCCTTTGGGGTATGGCTTTAGCGCTCTTTGGCGCTTGGATGGCTTCCGGTTATATGTTGATTGGTCGAAAAATGCGCCTCAAAATGGATAATTTAAGCTACACAACAGCTGTTTATACCGTTTCTGCAATAGTTCTGATTTTGGTGGTTATTTTGCGCGGAGAAAAGGTTTTGGGTTATTCACCACAAATTTATGCGCTCTTCGTAGCATTAGCAGTCATCCCGCAGCTATTAGGTCATTCCGTTTTAAATTACTCCCTAGAAGTTTTACCGGCAACGGTTGTTTCAATGGCGCTATTAGGCGAACCAATTGGTTCTACCATTCTGGCGGTTATTTTCTTAAACGAAATACCGTCGACTTTAGAAATCATCGGCGGTATTTTTATTCTGCTCGGTATTGTGATTTCGGTGCTGCCCGAAAGCAAGCCTAATGCGGTTTGACAGTTCCGGATAACTCGGCATTCAACTTAGCGCTATAACGCGCTTTCTCTTCCGGTGGCAGCCGGCTGTAGAGCAGATTAAGCTCCCACATGCGCTGGCGTAAAGGCTCGGTGATGGCATCGGGAAGCATGCGCCAAGCCCAATTGCTGCCCTGAGAACCTGGTAAATTCATGCGTGCTTCAGCGCCTAAGGAGAGCAAATCTTGCATAGGCGCAACAACATCATTTGCTACCGATTGCCAGATAGCGCGCATCATCGACCAAGAGATATCATCTCCAGAAACATTAAGATAACGCCGGCAAAAGTCCTGTTCGCGTGCCGAAGCTTGCTCATACCAACCCCTTGAGGTGTTATTATCGTGCGAGCCAGTATATGCAAAACAGTTCACCGGGTAGTGGTGGGGAAGGAAATCGTCCTCAGGATCGCCTGTAAAGGCAAACTGAAGGATTTTCATCCCTGGGAGGTTGAAGCTATCCCGCATGTCTTCTACGTCTGGAGTAATAACGCCCAAGTCTTCAGCGATAATGGGCATGGTTGGGAACTTCTGTTGGAAAGCAGTAAAAATCTCCTTACCTGGTCCAGGTACCCATTCACCCTTGCGCGCTGTGGTCTCGCCAAAGGGCACATGCCAAGCCGCTGCAAACCCGCGGAAGTGGTCCAAGCGGACGAGGTCAACTAATTTCAACACAGCTGTCATACGGTCGAGCCACCATTGGTAGCCTTGCGCACGATGAACGTCCCAGTTATAAAGCGGATTACCCCACAGCTGGCCATCGCGGGAGAAATAATCCGGCGGCACGCCTGCAACAAAAGTAGGATTGAGCTCCGCATCCATCAAGAATAAGTTTGGATTTGCCCAAACATCTGCGCTATCCAGGGCAATCACAAAAGGCACATCGCCAATAATAAGGATGCCATTTTGTTTAGCATAAGCATGTAGTTTTTCCCACTGGCTGAAGAAAAGAAATTGATTAAACTGCTGCTTTTCTATACTTTCAGCATGTTTTTCAGAGAAATCTGCTAAAGCTTGAGGATCACGATATTTCAAAGGTTTTTGCCAGAGGCTCCATTGCTGTCCGTTTTGGCTTTCTTTGATTGCCATGAACAAGCTAAAATCTGCAAGCCACGCCTGGTTTTCTTCGCGAAAACGGTCGAAGGCAGTTTTTATTGCGTTAGATCGCAGTGCCTGAAAACGGGAATAAGCGCGGTCTAAAAGCCTATTTTTCCAGATAATGACTGGTCCAAAGTCGACGCGATTTGCAGGAAAGTTTGGACGGTCGGCTATATCTGAGATTTCTAATAAGCCATCTTCGATGAGAAGCAGGGGGCTGACTAATAAGGGATTACCGGCAAAAGCAGAAAAACACTGATAAGGAGAATCACCATAGCCAGTTGGTCCGAGAGGTAGAATCTGCCACATCTGGCAGCCTGAGCCTTTCAGGAAATCGATCCAGCGGTAAGCTTCGGGACCTAAATCGCCGATGCCATCGGGACCTGAGAAACTAGTTGGGTGGAGTAAAATTCCGGATGCACGCACAGTAAGCATAAGTTCTTCCTCGCTTATTTCAAATTTTGACTTAATTCTTGGTACATTTGCAGGTATTGGAGTGCAGACCGTTTCCAGGAGAAATCCGTAGACATAGCATTGCGCTGCAGCCGATACCAGATTTGTTTATTCTTAAAAACATTAAGCGCCATTTCAAGGGTAGCTTTTAGCCCCTCAGCTGTTTTTTCTTCGAACAAGAAGCCGGTTGCCCTTTCGGGTGAGGCATGAAAATCGATGATCGTATTTTTCAAACCTCCGGTTGCTCTGGCTACTGGGATGTTCCCATAGCGCATAGCGATCATTTGGGAAAGTCCGCAGGGCTCATAGAGAGAAGGCATCAGAAATATATCCCCGCTTGCGTATAGTTTATGTGACAAAGCATTATCGTACTTTAAGATGCTGACGACTTTATCCGGAAATACCGCGGCAATTTCCTGAGCGCGTTCTTCTAGTTCTTTTGCGCCTGTTCCAAGGATCACCAACTGCCAAGCTTGATCAGCTAGGTCAGGTAATGCGTCGAAAATCAAGCCTATACCTTTCTGAAAATCAAGACGGCTAACAACGGTGAGCAAGGGGATTTCGGGATTTATTTCCAAGCCTAATTCCCGCTGAAGGTCAAGCTTGTTTAGCTGCTTGCTGTGTAAACGATCGATAGAGTAAGGATGCCCGATGTATGCATCTGCCTCCGGGTTCCATTTCTCGAGGTCGATGCCATTCACAATCCCGCTGAGCTTGTCCAAATGCAGCCTCAAGTACCCATCCAAACCACAACCATAATCGGGGGTTAGAATTTCCTCTGCGTATCCAGGCGAAACAGCGATGATGCGGTCTGCAGCTGCTAAACCCACGGGTAATGGGGTCAGGCGAGCCCAATCAGGTAGATCCGGGTCACTGCAGGGTGAAAACCCTAAATCTGTCATTGCCGCATCAGCACCATATCCGTTATAAGGGAGATTGTGAACGGTAAGGATGGTTTTTGTCTGAGTGAAGAAAGGATCGTCCTTATATAGGTCTTTAAGTGCATAGACCGCTAAGGCAGTGTGCCAGTCATTGGCATGTAAAACATCTATCTTCCAGTCGATAAAGCGCATGGCTTCCAGAAGGGCGAGAGAAAAGTGAGCATATTTCCGCCCATCTAATGTCGCATCCCCATAGTAGATAGGCGAGTTGTGGTTGATTCCATCGCTATCTAATAAGTATGTTATGACCCCATCAAGATCAGTAACATAGAGGTCGCAAAGTGATTGACCCGTTTTAGTCTTTATAGGGAATGACCCGATCCAGCCAACCGGCGGATTCTTTTCTTTGATGACCGCATGAAAGGGAATAATCAAGCGGATATCCACCTGATCTTTGGCAATACGGTTGATCTCAGCTGGCAGTGCCCCCGCAACATCCCCCAAACCGCCGACCTTTGCTAATGGCTCTGCCTCAGAACTGGCAAAAAGGACATGTAGTTTTTCTACGGTACTCATGGCTACTCTTCTCCTTCTTCAACGAGATAAATATAATCTTTAGTAACCAAGGGTTGTGAGGCTAAGCCTAATGTCTCCAATAATTTTTGCATCAATTTAACTTTTAGCTGGGCATCTTGGCGGCTCCAAGTGCGGCTCTTAATTTCCACAAATTTGCCCAAGTTAGGTTTGGTCACATCATCTAAGTTTACGAAGAATTCTGTACCCTCGAACTTAATTAAGAAACGGCGGCGGTCCTTGACGATTTCCTCAATTGCCACAGGTTTGAAATACTCTCGATAAAAGCGTAAGCTCTGTGTTGCCGGAGCCAAATAGCGGCTGCGCGAAAGCATAATCTCCTCGCCATTCAGGTGGGATTTCTCTCCGGTTTCTCCGATCAGAGTCAGGCGGGAACGTACATTGGTAATCTCACCATTTTCGCCAATAAATTCATCCTCACGGTAGCGCAAGCGGCCTTGGCTCGGATCTGCCTGCCGGAAGTATGTATCGTATTCGTGGTAATGGCGCTTCCGCACAATCTCAATCCCGGGCTGGTTGAGGGCTTTCAGCACTGGCTCTAAATCGTCCACACGCACCTTAGCTTGTACTTCAAAGCTCTCTTCTTGCATCGTTCCGCCGATAGCAACCAGCTTTGAGAGCACCGACTCCTCTCGATCTTTCAGGAATAGATCGATTTCCGTTGCAATACCTTGTGCTTCTGCAATTAGGGCTTGTTCATCGAGTGTAAGCAGCGTTTGATCGCGCATAAGCCACTCACCGTTGACCATCACGTCGGTGATATCTGTTGATTTGCTGGCGTAGATAATCTGAGCATAGATGTTGTCGCTATTATTTCGAAAACGGGGTTGGTTATGCAGCGGCGAAATATCCATCAAGATCATATCTGCGCGTTTTCCTGGCTCTAAACTGCCTGTAATTTCTCCGATGTGTAATGCCCTGGCACCCATGCTGGTAGCCATCGCGAGCGAAATCTTAGCCGGCAAAGCTGTTGGATCCTCACTCACTGCTTTAGAAACTAAGCTTGCCAGGCGAATTTCATCAATCATATCCAGGTCGTTATTCGAGGCTGGACCATCGGTGCCAATGCCCACATTGACGCCGAGCTCAATCATACGCTGCACAGGAGCAAAACCAGAGGCGAGCTTAAGATTAGAGGAGGGATTATGGGCAATCCCAGCGCCAGCATGCTGTAGGGAGCGGATTTCACCTTCATCTAAGTGCACACAATGGGCAGCGATCAACTTTGTATCCAGCATCCCAAATTTACGAATATAGGGCACTTCCGGCATACCTTCTTCTGCGCGCAAAGCTTCCACCTCAGAAGACACCTCAGCCACATGAAAATGCACCGGAACATCATACTTTTTAGCCATCTCACTTACCGCCGTAAGGATTTCGGGGGTGGTCGTGTAAACGGAATGGGGTGCAATGGCAGGGACAATCAGCGGATGCCCTTTCCATTTTTGGATAAGAGCTTCAGCCAACTCTAAAGCCACCTCGTAAGAGCTCGAATCTGGGGCAGGATATTTCATTACAGTCTGACCGACGACAGCACGTAAGCCAACTTCCGCAGTCGTTTCGGCAATTGCGTCTTCGAAATAATACATATCATTGAAGCAGGTTACGCCAGAGCGGATAAACTCGGCACAGGCAAGCTTGGTACCCAGACGTACAAAATCTGGTGATACGAACTCGCGTTCAACCGGCATGATGTAACCCATCAGCCACACATCTAAACGTAAATCATCTGCTAAGCCGCGTAGAAGTGTCATTGGGACGTGCGTGTGCGCATTGACCAAGCCCGGCATAAGTACTTTACCTTGGCAATCGAGCATCGATTCGCTTTGATATGCCTCTAAGACCTCTTTTTGGTTACCAACTGCGGAAATGTTTTGACCAGAAATGGCGAGTGCTCCTGGCTCATAGATGTTATAGACATCATCCATCGTGAGGAGAATGGCGTTATAAAGGATTTGATCAGCGGGTTTTTTCATAAGCTCCTTTCTTCATTCTGCGTCATTTACTTTTCAATCAAATAGCGGCGGAGGTAATCTAAGGCAGAGTTCACCGCCCAGATTTGACCGTCACCAGGAGGGCCTCCATAAGAGCGCTCGCCCTCTTTGATAATTTCTTCACCCCGTAGAACCAGGAGAAGGTCCTGCTTATCCCCATTGGAAACCAAGCGAACGCCGAGGGCTAAGTCAGCGTTTTGCTGCGCTTGGGATTCCTTGAGCAGGGTTTTCAGGGTCTCATTGGAGACATAAGAATCGATAAACTCTCCGTTTGCAAGATCAGGCACTTGTGATTTAAGTTTTGAAAGAATTTCTCCCTTCGTGCCAACTTCAATAATCTCGACACTGATGTGATGATCTGCGATGAGCCTGCCCACGGCTTCTTCTAAAGTAGTTTCGTTCTCGCCGTAGATATACTTTCCTAATTGCTCGCGAATCCGCTGAAGTACCGGCGCCATCATCTGCTCGGCTTCAGCTAAGGAGCCTGCTTTTGCGGTAACACGGATATCGGTCTGTCCAGGATGGGCTAAAAGCCCTACTGTGGGATTGCTAAGTTCTTCCAAATCTCCAATTATTTCGTCGATAGTCGATTCACCCTTAGAAATTGTGTGGATAACCCAGGGTTTAATGACAGTTTCTTGTAAGCCATAGCGCCGTTTGAGGTAATCACGCACAAAATGTTCAATGAGGTATTCCATTTCTCGCGGGACGCCTGGCAGAGAAATTACCACTTTTGTGCCAAGTTCATACGCAAAAGCAGGTGCTGTACCCACTGGATTTGGAATTGGAATGCTATTTGCTGGGATGTATGCTTGGCGCTTGTTGTTCTCCGTTGGCTTTTGACCGTATTGTTTGTAACGTTCAAGGATTTGCTCCCAAAGCTCTTCATGGAATTCTAACGGCACGTTGAAGGTCTTTGCCACTGCTTGGCGGGTCGGGTCATCTACTGTCGGTCCTAAACCACCGGTAGTGATGACAATATCGGCGCGCATTAAAGCTTCTTGCAGCGTGGCGGTAATGCGCTGAACATTATCGCCGACTGTGCTCAGGCGGTAAAGATCCACACCAATGTCGCGTAAAAATCGAGCTATGTATCTCGAGTTGGTATCTTGTATTTCCCCCAAAAGCAGTTCTGTACCGATAGTAACAATTTCTGCAACAGCCATAATCTATTTTACTCGTTTCTTCACGAAATTTTTACAATTTTATCCCAAAGTGACGAGGATTTGGATTAATTTTAGAAGATTTCAAAGGATGTGCATTGATGGGGGAAAATCTCAGAAATGTGTCGGTAAAGATTTTCTGAGTATCAGTCTATATTAAGAAGCTTGATGTATACTAAAACCGAGGAATTAAATGACACGCGGATATCGTAAAACATTAGGCGATTGGGGTGAACAAGTAGCCAGTACTTACTTGGAATCGCAGGGTTATGAGATTCTCGCTCGAAATTATCATTCCCGCCATGGTGAGTTGGATTTGATTGCCACAAAAAATAAAGGTTTGTACTTCATTGAGGTAAAAACCCGCTCTAATCACGCTTATGGGCTTGGCGAAGAGGCAATTAACGCGAAGAAACTTCAGGCGATGTTAGCCAGCATCGAAAGTTATTTGGAAAGTTTAAGCAGCGCAGCTCCAACGGAATGGCAGATAGACATCATCATCGTGGAAGGTCGTAAAGGTGATCCTGCTCCAACGATCCTACATTACGAAAACATTGGCGAGGAAGCTTTATGAATGGGTCGGCAGCGCGAAAGCTGTTGGTATTAGTAGGACCAACAGGTTCCGGTAAATCTGAAACAGCCATCCGGTTAGCCCAAGCGCTTGATGGCGAGATCATCTCTGCTGATTCGCGTTATTTGTATCGAGAACTCAACATTGGCACTGCCAAACCGAGCCCTGATGAACTTGCCCGCGTAACACATCACCTCATTAACGTCACCACACTGGATAATCCCTGGAGTCTAGGCGTTTATCAAAAAGTTGCTCATCAGCTCATTCAGCAAATTAACTTACGCGGTCATCTGCCGATATTAGCTGGTGGAACAGGTCAGTATGTTCGTGCGCTTACCGAGCAATGGGAAATCCCCGCCCAAGCTCCAGAGCATCAATTGCGCGATGCCATCGCACTTTGGGGGCAACGGATTGGTTTTGATGCGCTACATCAACGTTTAGCACGATTGGATCCTGAGGCTGCCCAGTTTATTGACTATCGCAATAAGAGGCGCACAATTCGGGCATTAGAGGTCATTTTTTCCACAGGGCAGCGCTTTTCTGACCAGCGCAAAAAGTCTGTCTCCCCATATCAGCAGCTCATCATCGGTATCGCTTGGCCGCGCGAGCTGCTTTATGAGCGCATTGACGCCCGCATCGATGCGATGTTTGCTGCTGGGCTGGTTGGGGAAGTCCAGGGATTGGTTGAGAGAGGATATGCAGAAGCACTCAAGCGAATGGGTATTATTGGCTATTCTGAAGTGCTCCAATATTTGGAAGGCAAGTGTTCATTAGAAGAAGCCAAGGAAATGATCAAGCATAATACGCGCGTTTTCGTCCGCCGCCAAGCTAATTGGTTTAAAGCTAACGACCCCAAAATTCACTGGTTTAATGCAACAGATCCAGCCATGCTTGCGCACATGCTGGATCTGATCAAAGCGGTGTTCTAAAACGATTAAGCTGCTGCTTCGCCTGGAGCGAGATCGATTACCGGCTTGGGAATACCAGCGTTCTTTGGGACTGGAGGGGGGAAGATCGCTTCAAACTCTTCGCGACTAAGTTGTTCCACTTCCAGGAGCTTTTCGGCTACTTCAATCAGCTTATCTTTGTATTTGATAAGGATTTCTTTTGCCTGTTGGTAAGCTCTATTGACCAGCTCTTTGACTTCCTGATCAATCTGCTCAGCAACTGCTTCAGAGTAATCCCTTTGCTCAGAAATTTCTTTTCCTAAGAAAACCAACTCTTCCTTTTCTCCGAATACGAGCGGTCCTAATTTTTCGCTCATCCCTAAGCGGGTTACCATACGGCGGGCAAGCTTGGTTACGTTTTCAATGTCGTTCGACGCGCCAGAAGTAATGTCATTGAACACTATTTCTTCAGCCGCACGTCCACCCAATAACGAAACCATGTTGGCAAAAATCTTCCTTCTTGAATCTAAGACATGGTCTTCGGTTGGAAGTGATATGGTATAGCCACCTGCCATACCGCGAGAAATAATTGAGACTTTCTGTACAGGGTCCCCTTCCGGAAGAGCATTGGTGACGATCGCATGACCCGCCTCGTGGTAGGCAATGATACGGCGTTCATCGGGGTGAATCAGGCGGCTCTTGCGTTCTGGGCCAGCTATCACCCGCTCGATAGCTTCTTCAAATTCGGCTTGCTCGATAATTTTCTTATTGCGACGTGCTGCCAAAATTGCGGCTTCATTGACTAAATTTTCCAAATCAGCGCCGACGAAACCAGGCGTTGCCCGCGCGATGACTTCCAAGTCTACAGAAGGTGCCAAGGGTTTACCGCGCACATGCACTTTGAGAATCTCTAATCTACCGCGCATATCGGGTCTATCTAATATCACTCGCCGGTCGAAGCGCCCTGGCCGCAGTAAAGCGGGGTCGAGAATATCTGGGCGGTTGGTGGCTGCCATCACGATAACATTAGTATCGGTTTCGAAGCCATCCATTTCAACAAGCAATTGGTTCAAAGTTTGCTCGCGTTCATCGTGGCTCCCGCCTAACCCAGCACCACGATGGCGCCCGACGGCATCGATTTCATCCACAAATACAATGCAAGGTGAGTGTTTCTTCGCTTGGTCGAAAAGGTCACGCACCCGGCTGGCACCCACACCTACGAACATTTCTACGAACTCCGAGCCAGAAATGGAGAAGAAGGGGACGCCTGCTTCACCAGAGACAGCCTTAGCCATCAAAGTTTTACCAGTTCCTGGAGAACCCACCAGCAAAACCCCTTTAGGGATACGTGCGCCTAGGGCAATAAATTTTTGAGGCTCTTTCAAAAATTCAACCACTTCTTTCAGCTCTTCTTTAGCCTCATCCACGCCAGCGACATCATCAAAGGTTACTGTGGGGTGCTCACCAGTCATCATACGAGCACGTGATTTGCTAAAAGACATGGCTGCGTTATTTGAGCCCTGCATTTGGCGAACGAAAAAGATGAGCAGCCCGAACATAAATACGATGGGCAAGAGATAGGCTAAGACGTCCAAAATCCCAATCCAAGCACTCGGTTTTTTAATTTCAATGCTCAAGCTCTGATCTTGCAGCTTTTCAGGTGTGACGCCAAGCTGAGCGAGTTGATCAATCAAGCCAGAATTGGGCTCTTTGACGCTCTCTTTTATTTCCAACGTCTTGTAAGTAATGGTCAAATCATCGCCATTGGCAACAATCTTAGAAACCTTACCTGCTTGAATATCCGCAGCTAATTGGTTGATCGGGATTGTTCTTACCTCGGCAGCTTGTTGCTGGAAATTAAAAAATAGCATGGTAATAATTGCCATGAACAATAAAAGGTAAATCACAAATGTTTGGTTACGTGAATTCACTAAAAACCTCCGATAATTGATACTAAAAAGTATCAATAAGCATGCTTATTATATCAGCACCCATTTTATACCGAAAATATCGTCTAATCTTCAGGGTAACTTCTTAGAATTCTCTATGATTTTGAATCAGAACTCGCAGAGAAAATTTCCCGGTGGCAAATTTCACAGCCGACGTTCGGATCTTTAACTTCGCTATGGGACTTTGTGCAATAAGCGCTCACTTGAATGCGCTTACTAAAAAGAGATCTTTTAATCTTTCCACTCAGGACCATATACTGGCAGCCATTATTGATCAAAATGCCAGGCACAGGGCAGTTCTTACAGAAAATAGGCTCCCATTGGTGTTTATCACTATCTGTGAGCAGGCGGCACTCTTCAAAATTTCTGCCACGGTAATAATCTCCATAAAAGAAACGGCACTCCTTGCCATAAGGTGTTTTCATTTTATAAGCTAAACCCTGGTTATATATTCCCCAGTGCGGGTATCCACGCGGATCACATCGCCTTCCTCAACGAAAGAGGGTACCTGGACTTTCAGCCCAGTATCAGTGACGACTTGTTTTGTGACGCCTGTGGCTGTGTTGCCTCGCGCTGCGGGTTCTGCCGAGACGACCTCTAAATCGACGCTGGTCGGCAACTCGATATCTAAGGGTTCGTCTCCAAAAAATGTCAGCTTAACTTCCATATCGCCTTTGAGGAAGCCGGCATAATCTCCAACCAGCTCAGCCGGAATGGCAGGCTGTTCGAAGGTATCCATATCCATGAAATAGAAGAAGTTATCATCTCGGTAAAGGTATTGCACATTGTGGTAATCCAGCTGGATATCTTGCACACGATCCCCGGAGATAAACGTCATTTCAAGCGTATTACCCTTGCGCAAGTTACGTGCTTTCACCCGGATGGTAGCAGTCCCGCGACCTGGCTTATTGTGCGTATAGTCTAAGACTTTATAAAGCTCCCCATCCACTTGGAAAGTAACACCTTTGCGCAATTCATTCACATCAATCATTTAATAAACCTCTCACTGCTTATTTGAAAACAGGCAGATTATAAATCAGGCATGGAGTGATGGCAAGCCTGATAAAACTGTAACGAAAGCTTGTTTTGTGGGTTTATAATATCAGATTAGTACAGCCTATCACTAACAAATTTATGCAATAGAAAGAGAAATTATGGTAAACGTTATTCCTGTTAATAGCAAGAATCTGCAAAAGCAATTTGTCGAATTTCAATATCAGCTCTATGAAAATTGTCCACAGTTTACTCCACCAATTAAAAGTGATATCTATGCGATGATGAACCCTAAAAAACATCCTTATTATGAACATTCGGATGCAGATTTCTTTTTAGCACTGGATGGGGATAAGGTTGTGGGCCGCATTGCCGCCTTGCAAAATAAGCCCTTTAACGCCTATCACAACACCAAAGATGCTGAGTTTTACTTGTTTGACTGCATCAATAGCCAGGAGGTCGCTAATGCGCTCTTTGACCGTGTGGTGGCATGGGCGAAAGCACGCGGGATGGATCGGCTGGTTGGTCCAAAGGGTTTTGGTCCCCTAGATGGTTATGGCATTCAAATCGAAGGCTTCGAGCATCATCAAATGATGAACATGATGAACTATAACTATCCTTATTACCGCGATTTGGTTGAAAATTACGGTTTTATCAAGGAAGTTGACTTTGTCTCTAGCTATATCGATCCACAACATCTTGAAGTGCCGGAAAAGATTGCCAAAGCTGCTAGTATAGCCAAGAAACGCGGCACATTGACCATAAAGAACTTCAAGAACAAAGCCGAAATCCGCAAATGGGCACCCAAGATACGCGAAGCCTATAATGGTGCATTCGTCAATAACTGGGAATACTATCCGCTCACCGAGCGCGAAATTAACTTTGTGGTGGATAATGCCATCATTTTGGTAATCCCCGAGCTGCTGCAATTGGTGCTCAAAGGCGATAAGGTGGTTGGATTTGTGCTGCCTTTTCCGGATGTCTCCGCAGCGTTTAAAAAGAACAATGGCAAGTTAGGACCAATTGAAATCTTGCGTATTCTGCAGGAAATCAATAAAACCAATTGGATCGACTTTAATGGCATAGGCATTTTGCCTGAAGCGCAAGGTTTTGGTGGAAATGCGCTTATTTATGAAATCCTGATCAATTCTGTGACTGCAAATCCTCGCTACCAGCATGCGGAATTAACCCAAGTAGCTGAGACTGCTGTGCAAATGCGCAAAGACCTGAAAAACCTCGGCTGCACGTTTTACAAGAACCA
>ERZ795030.1685-NODE-1685-length-28987-cov-6.257673_pt1 | contig 28987 bp, 27 predicted proteins | sample MGYA00375122_ERZ795030 | MGnify/ENA primary metagenome ERZ795030 (study PRJEB30165, sample SAMN05720146) | activated sludge metagenome | isolation source: anaerobic digester from wastewater treatment plant | place: Japan | collected 2015-04-20 ... | reverse complement strand
CCACAGCAGATTATTCAATTTGAATATGCTTATCGTTATCTTAAACTTGATAATACGGGTATTTCTCTTGATACCTATCAGTATTCAGATCCAAGTACAGGACAACTTATCAGAGGAACCTTTACCGATTGGAATACAGTTCAAACAAATATTCTTCAGAAAGTTTATGATGCCTCAACTGAAACTTATACTTGGAGAGAAGAAAGCATTGCCGATGGAGAAGTTAATAATATTAACCAAGTTGATATTCCCATTACAAAAGGAGAAAAGGTTCAACTAAAAATTAGATCTATTTCTGAAGCAGGATGGCCAAGTAACCCTCTTAAATCAGATTGGTCCGAACCTCTTATTATTGAATTCCCTTCTAATCTAGAAGGATCAGATCAGGTTGTAAATATTCTTAGTGATGCTGCAACTGAAGAAACTACAATTAAGTTAGATGAAACCCTTAATTCAGCAGGTGTTTATACTCACTTAAATGATAGTGTTCCCAATCCTAACTCGGGGACCGGAACATATTTCAAACATCAGGCAAATGGATTAGCTTTTGATATTAAGCAGAAAGATAAAGATGGCGTTGTTTCGATTGTAAAAACAACTGATTTACAAACCCAGCTGGAATCTTTAACCCCGAATACATATTTAACAGTAACAAGACCTTCAGGATCTTCAATCGGTTATCAACAATTGACAGGAACTTTACAACAGTTCTTTCAAGCTATTGTGAACGCAGATCCTTCGGTATATGATGAATTTGTAGATTTATTAACATAATTTTATAGAAAAACATGGCTTCTGCAAATCCTAAGTTTTTTAATACTGCAGTACTTACTTCTAAAAATCCAGAGGTTTTTTTAAATTTTTCATTTGATGGAACCACCGGCGAAGAAATTTGGGTTATACCTTCCTCGAGTGCAAACGAAGGATATTTATATGTTAATGGACTAGATATAGCTAATTACGAACATTCTGTAGGATATGCTTTGCATTTAGATTCAAGTGATTATTTAGCTCCTTTCCATGTCTATACCCCTCTTAAAGAGCCTTTTTCTATCCCTTTGTTTTTTAAAACTTATGGCGATGCTACTCTTGGATTATTATTAGAAACTCGATCTGTATCAATAAAAAATAGGCCTTTTATCGTAGAGCCTGCTGCAGTAAATGAATATAATAACGAGGATTTACTTATAGATGACGAAGCATCTTATATGCTTATTCGAACTAATCCTAAATTTACGGGAAATATTGTTTTGAATATCGATATAAGTAATAACATTTATATGGATACCTTTAAAGTTTCCGACACACTCTCAAACAAATTATACCGTAAGCAAAAGGTTTCTGCAAATAGTGTTCTTTCTGGGGATATTAGAAATGTCTTTTCCTCAATGCCAAGGGGAGAACTATATCGTGTAGATGTTGATAATACTCTTGAAATAGCAACTCCAAAAACTGAATTAAAGGATCAATATAATGTTACCTATAATTATGGAGCTCGATTACTTAGGGACGAACTCTATAACGAGGACAATGGAATGCTCGCTCCACTATGGATAAATTCCAAGTTGCCAGATTATTTTGCATTATTTAGAATGCCCGGCGTTTTCAATCAGGAAAGTTACGATGCTTCTTCTCTTGAAAATTTAGCATTTAAATATCTTGAGCAAGGATCCTTAATAAGAAGTTGGAGTTTAAGACCAGAAGCACCTTTAGGAAAATATCTTGCTACTCACATGGCAGATGTTACTAAATTTCAAGCCCCTATATTTCTTTCTCTAACCGACCCGGATATTGCAATAGCTGAATCAGATCCAAATACATGGTATGGAATAGCCGTTGATAAAGGAGTTGTTACAGGAAGATCTGAAACACCTTATTTTTTCAATCAGAAGGCATCTAATTTTACGGATCTTAACGCTTTTATGTCGGAAGGATTTGAAAGGAATAATTTATTATGTCCAAACCTCATAAATTTGCAATATGTCTTTAGTGATAACGACGTTAGCCTTTATTCGATGCATCGTTATTTCGGATTTTATCTTACAGAAAATATACTTTACACAATAGCTTATTATTCGGATAGCTCTAGTGGTCCTATAGAAATACTTTCGTTGGATGGAAGAGATAGTAGTGTTTTCTTTAATTCTTCTTTATTTGATTCAAGCGGAAACATAGCATCAAGTTTTTCTAATAGAATATTTGTTATTAATGATGAAATTCAATTAAAAAGGATCTCTAATATTAACGAAATTAATGGAAGTGTTTGGAACCAATATGTAAGCAAACCTGATAAAAATTTATTTAGTGCGAATGTTCAAAAACAAAATATTAACCAATTCATTACATTAACATTAAATAATACTCTTGAACAAGGAGAACATTTAAGACTTATTAATCTTACTCAAAATAAAATATGGGAAATTTATAGCGTTGATACGACTCAATTCCCATGCGAAAGATATTGTACTATTTCAGAAAACCCCGGATACCCAACGGTTTTCAGAACTTTTTTTGATATAAACGGAGATATTTCCTATCAAATACAACAAATAGAATCAGCTTTTGATCTATTTAGCAGCTATGAAGGAACAGAATTCCGTGCAGGGGTTAGGGGTGATAATTGGGTTTCCCTTATTATAGAGGATTCCGCAAATTCTGACGAATGGCAGTTTCAAAGAATTGCCGCTCCAACCTTAAATGATTTTTCAGATCCATCTTCAGGATTTAATACTGCGGCATCGCCTGAAGATATTGCTTTCTTTGGAAGATTTATTCCGACAATGGATGATTTTGGAGTTATTGAAGCAAGTGCATATTTTGGCCCAATAGATTTTGAACTTTATGGAGATCGCCAAACCATTATTGTAAATCTTATTAATAGAGGTATTAATAATCTTTATAGCTTTGATGCTTCTCAAAATATAGTTGACAAATTTGAACAGCCCACTTTATATCAGGGAACTGATGGATGGTATAGAAGAATTTTGGATTTTGATGTGTCCAATAACTCTTATCAATATGTAAAAGATCCCCTTAGTTTATCGGACAAAATTTTAATAATGTCCGAAAAAGAAATACAAACCATCAAAGGGATATTTAATGCCTATAGCATTTATCCTTTAAATCTATCTCTTATGGGAATAAATCCTGTAAAAGATGTGGATTATACTGTTTATGATTCTTGCATAGGATTCCAGAGCGAATATATTTACAACAGGGAAAATGATATAAGCACATGGTATATTTGCATTGATGCATCATTGGACTATAATCTTTCCATACCCGGATCTTATGTGGTTGCATCTGGAACTGGATCATATAAGCAAGGAATTTTTACATATCCTTACTCAACAGGAACAAGATTTAATACATTTGATACAAGTTTATATTTTATTGCTGCTACAAATACTCGTTTAACCTATGCAGTAGTAGATGGATCTTATAATTATACAGGATACAAACCAGGATTTAATGAAGAGAATCTTGGAGATTATTATGATTCAAGCTCTCTATTAAAATACGGTCTTACTATCCCTTCTGTTGCAAAATGGGTAGGTTTGGGAACAGATTGTCGAGACAATCCTTTTAGATTATTACTCGATGCTTCTGCTCTTGATGCAAGTACAAATTTTATTCCAACAGCAGATAGCTTTAACCAGGAAATCTCTTATCCTGTTTACAAGTATTTAACCCCTTGCGGAAGAGCTTGGCAAGATTATGTTTTCTATGATATAAATGATGTATTAGATGATAATGGGGAATATTTTACATTCAGAGAACTGATGTTTAAATATCCTTATGTTGATTATTTTTCAAAACTTCTATATTCAAATTATAATGTTGAAGGAACAAAAACAAGATCTTCTATTGTTTATTATAATGGATACAAAAATACCATTGATGTAATTTTTCTTGGTTTAAATCTTTCTATTCAAGTTGAAAATATTGCTAAAAACGTATTTGACATTAAAAACTATGATAGATATAGATTTTCATTTATTTCTACCCCCTCAAGAAATAGGGATCATAAAAGACCTATTGATGTAATAATAAATGAAAATACTAAAACTATTTTAATGGTTTGGTATCAAGGGAATGACGAGCTTAATTATAATGTTAGGTATTCTACTTATCTCCCGGGTAAATCTATTATGGATGCTTCTAATGGGGGATTTATCTCTGGAGGGGTTGATGCTTCAGTATATTCTTTTGTTAAAACTCCTTTCTATGTAAATAACTCTACCATTCAGAAAACATTACATAATTTTTATGGAACATCTACATTCTATTCAAATACTTTAGCAAGACCTTATGCTCAGTTAAATCTTAATCAAAATGGATTTAATTCTGAATGGAATGCTTTTGGAAATAATACCATTTCGGTTCTTGGAGTATTTAATACAGATAGTAGGGAATTTAACACTTTCTTGCAAAGAGTAGAATACACTTATCTCCCTGACCCAAATACTTTTGGGGACCATGTTATTAACTATGGATACAATTATGGAAATAACAGAAACTGGTATACAAATAACACAACAAAATATCAATCCTTACAATACTTCCTTTCCCCTACGTATAATTATGTAATGTATTCAGTTATCAGGGGGGATGAGGTTTACACAAGTGAAGATTTCGGGCTTTCCAATCCTTTTAGAATTACTATTAATCCACCAAGAACATATAGGGGGATTTATACTTATAATGGATGGTTCAAACCAAAATTTAATTCTATTCTTGATTTCCAAGCAGATGAGGAAGTTGAATTAATTAATACGGTTGATAGGGACTTTGTTTTCAGTAATACTAACTTGAGAAAATATAATAATATTCCTCAATTATGGTATCATGAAGTAGTTTCTTCGGTAACTTCTCAAGATGTTAGTTCTGGGAATGCTATAAATTTCATTGAGGATTTCAATGTATTTAAAGCTCTTTGGGACTCTGATTATTATATCAAGGACAATATTCCGGTGGATGGATATGAATCCACAGAAGAATTACCTGCATTTTTTGGATCGAAACTTCCTAAACTTCCGGATCAAATTACTCTCGGAAACTGGGATATTACTACGGCCCAGGTGTCTTACGAAAATGCTGCAGAAATAACATTATTATTTAATTTAACAAGGGCAGTTCGTAATTTATTTAAGTCTAATATAGAGTTCCTTGGTAACTGGGCTGGATTATCAAATGCAGATAGTGTTATCGATTCTTATATTAATAACACAATTCTAACCTATTATAATATAAGTACTCAAAAAATAACAGTTGGATTCTTTTACAAACCATTTGAAAGTCAATCGATTGCATATAACTATGATTCCAGCTTTTTAACTTTTGAGAAGCAAAATTTTAACGGTCAAGTAATTTACCAGAACGATGAATATCTTTATAAAATAGTAGTTCCAAAAACAGGAAATTACACATATTTTGTAAACTTTACACTAACGGAAAAGTAAAAATATATAAATAAATTTCTTAAATGAATTTTCAATATTCACCAGGTATATTAGGATACGGGGCAAAGGGACAAGATGGCTCAGCAGGAATTGACGGTCTTGCTCTTTACTTTACGGATTACGATCCAATAGCAAACATTTTAAATATTGAAAGCGCTATTGCTAATGATGAAGTTTTGTGGTCTTCTGCACCGGCTGGGACAAAACTCCCTGGCGGGAGGAAATATCAAAATGGAGATCTCTTTGTTGATTCCAGAGGATTTATTTATGAAATAAATGCAGATATTGATGAATATGATAGGGCTCCCGGGGCTTTAAATAAGAGCCAATTTTTCCAATCAAAATGGAATGTCATATCAGATACAGGATTTCAGAGATTTCATAATATTCTTGATGGATCCCCTAATATTTTAATCGATAATACTAATTCTCAATATGGGAGCTCTAATTATACGGATCCCCCAAAATATCTTTATGGAATAGAATCAAAGAATTTTGCTAGATTTGAATATTCGGATATTAAAGACGGGTCTTATAATGCTTTTACTGTCTACTCTTTAGCAGCAAATGTTGGATCCGATGATCATAAAAGTTTAGCTTTAGTTTATGATGAAGAACAGAAACTTTGGAGATTAGGAAACATCGGTTCTTTTGATGGAATGAGAAACACTAATCTCATATTGGATGTTAGTTCTATAACTTTTCCTAATTCAGATATTATTTTAAATTCCCCTGAGGGAACAATATTAACTAATAAACAAAAGAACACTCCTTTATTATTTGATCCGAATTTTCAAAGAGAACCCATTTCCTTTTATGCTACATCTCCCTTAAATTCTCAAATAAACATTTATTGGAATCTTTTAGATTTTTGTAATGATCCTTCTATAAAAGGGGTTCTTCATTTTAATCGAAGAAGAGATTCAAGTGTTTTTTATATGAACGCATCCACCGGAAATATTGCAGTTCCAATGTCTTTTTTTGATGTTGAACAAACTGGATACGTACAAATTTCTAATTGTCCATCTGCAAAGACTTATGAATATCAAATGGTTATTTCAAAAGATGGATGGGAAAGATCCTCTACAATTAGACAGATTACTACAACAGATTCTCCTCCTATTATGACTATTTTGGATCCATCTAGCAAAACTCTTTCAGCAGATGCTTCTGGGTGGTTTTCATCTGGTCTAACTTATAAATATCCTGTGGATATTTCAACAAACTCTCCTACCGGGTGGAATTCATCAGTCATTCCCCCTCAGACTTGGGTTAGTTTACTTCAGAATAGTTCTTCAGGGCCAGGTTTAGGAACTTTTGAAGTTAGCTTAGGATATAATGATACTATAAATACCCGATCCGCTGTAGTTTATGTTTTCTCAGAAGCTAATCCAGATCCATCGATACTAGTTACTCAAACGGGGCAAACAGCTTATACAGTTTATTTTAATAATGATGGTAGCCTTGTATTTAGCCCTGCATTAACAAATCAAACAGTTACCGTTGGATTAAAAGTTTATGCTTGGGTTAGAGTTCAAAGGGATTATGCTCTCGGGTCAAGAACGGTAAGGGCTACTATTAATTTAACAGAAAACGGGATAACAAGAGCTACAGCAACTTTATCAAGAACTGCTAGAAACGAAACTATTGATGCTTCGACATCAACATCATATAATGCTACAGGAATTACTGCATCTACTCAAAATAAATGGAGGGTAGATTGGACACAGCTTGAATGCGAATATGATAATAGTGGGGACTATGAATTTAGCCAGGTTTGGGCTGAAATTACATCAGTAACAAAAACTTCTCCAAGTCCCGGAGGAGGTGTATTTAGTGTCGGAACAAACAAATATTGGTATGCTAAGAAACCTATTACAGCATGTAATATCACAGAATCTGCTGCTTCAAGTGTTCCTGCTATGCCACCTTTTGTATAATTGAAAATATATAAAGAAACGATATGAGCGAAAAGTTTAAATATGCACCCGGAAGACCCGGATTTGGAACCAAAGGTAATGATGGATCTGTTGGATCCCAAGGTCTTGCGATGTATTTTACAGACTTTGATCCCGTTAGTGATACAACATTAATAAATTCTCGAATTGCTAATGATTTTGCATTATGGTCTGTAAACCCTCCAGTTTCATTACCAGGGGGAAGGGTTTATGTTACCGGGGATCTATTTTTCGATAGCGAAGGAAAAGCATACGAAATAAATGCGGAAACAGATACTTATGAATATAAATTCGCCAGTTTAAACATGGGAGGATTTTTTGTTCCCCTTGGAATAAGTTCTGATCAAAACTATGCAAGATATTTCAATAGTAACACTTCGCCAAAATATATCATAGACAACGTTTATACAATGTCCGGAGGTATTAACTATTCTCAGGTTCCTTCAAATATTTATGGAATTGAACCAAAAAATTTCGCTAGAATAGAATATAGTAACATTCGTTTTGGTGATTATATTCCATTTACGGTTTATACTTCTGGGCAAACAGCTATTTCTGATGATGAAAAGGCTTTAGCTATCGTTAATGATCCAAGTAATAACGCATTTAGAATTGGTAATCTTGATAGTGTAGGGGGGTTAAGAGATGTGAATTTAATCTTTGATGTTTCTTCTCTTGTTCAAACAAAAAGCCCCAATAATTCCGTTACCCCATCATCTCCAGATGGCACAGTTCTAACAAACTATGAAATAGCTGCAAATTGCTTATTTGATGATAATTTTAATCCAAATCCTTCATCTTTTGTTGGAATTTATGGAACCTCGGGTGACGCGTCGATTAGATGGAATTTAAGAGATTTTACAAATGATCCTGATGTTACAGGAACTCTATATGTCTATACAAATGGAAATCCATATAACGGGCAGCTTATAAGATTCGATTCTTCCTTAATGCGTCCTCTTATTTTTCATAATATTGATGCTTCAGGAAGTATTAGGCTTGCAGGATTAACTATTCCTAATGTTTATAGCTATTATATTTCTGTAAATAAAAATGGATGGACAAGAAATTCTGATGTTCAAAGTATCACAGGAGCTTCAATAACTGTATCACCTGCAACATATCAAAGCTCTTCTACAGGATATGAAGCAAGCGTTGGATTTAATATTGATTCTAATGTTCCTTGGTCATATTCAATGATCCCAAATCCAAGTAATTTAATCTATAATATTAGATCTGCAAGTACCGGAGGATTAGATGGATCTATCTGGTTTGACGTTTCTGTAAACAGCGGTATAAATAAAACTTTCATTATGAGAGTAAGTCCTTATAGCGGAGCTTATAAAGATGTTTCCATCTATAAACCAGGGTCATTAGTAACCGCATGGGTAGATATATCCCTTGGATATTTATATGATAATACTTATTCCTGGTATAGCTATGAAAGACAAGACGCATCTCTATGGATAAATAATCTCCCAGTTGGAACATATACAGATGCTTCTGTCGATCTTGCATTGCGGGTTTGGAATAATAATTCCAATATGGAAAGTTTATACGTTTCATCTAATATAACTATTTCCACAAAAGGAGGTCTAGTTCTTTACTCTAAGAGCTTTGGATATTTTGCTCCAAATGCAACTTACGATGCATCTTATTGGACAATAAATCTTACAAATGTTAGCACAGGAAGCTTACCATTATTAATTAGAAATATTAGTGAAATACAATTCTATAGTGATCCTGGAATGCCTTATCATGTAGAAAGTGAATTACAAGCTAGCAACTTTAACTTTAAATATAAGTCTGGTCCTTCTGTTTATCTCCAGAATACCTATGAATCTGTTAATACTTTTGCATCAATTACTTAAAATAAAATATGGCAGCAATAACTAAAATTTTAAAAGCTATTTGGTCATTCTTAAATTCTAAATTATTGGGATATGCGATTGCATTAATCCTTGTAATCTGGATTGCTCAGATGTGCTCAAGCATTAGAGATCTCAAAGAAGAAATCAATAATGCAAACCAAAACAATTCAGCTTTAGTAGATACTTTGAAAAAAGAAAGACTAAAAACAGGAGAGTTACAATATTCCATAGATGGATTTGTTGCTGATCTTGAAACACTAAAAAAGCTTAATAAGGATCTTGCTACAGAGGTTGAAAAGCAAAAGGGAAAGGTTATTTCTTTAAACAGGATTATTATACTTTTGAGACAAGATACAACGGATCTCAACAAATATATTGATTCTCTAAGAACAGTATTAGAGGAGCCCATTAAATTAAACGACACAACTTATTTAGTTCCTTGGACTTTAGCATATACTTATGATTCAACTAATTATGATATTTTTAAAGGAGAAACTAGAATAGGCTTAACCACTGATAGATTTTATAAATTAACCCCCGGTGTTTTAAATCAGCAAATGGATTGGAATCTAATAACGGTTAATCATGAAGGGACAAGAATGCTTTCAAGGGTTACTCAAATTGAATTAGTTTGGGGCCAAAAATGGGAGAAGGGCAAATTAAGAGTTTTTGCAAATAGTAAATATCCAGGATTTAATGTTACGAATATGGAAGGAGTATTACTTGATGTTCCAAAACGCTCTCATTGGTTTACAGGATTTAGTGTTAATCTTGGAATAATGCCTACTTATGATTTTTTGCAAGGAAAACCAGTAATAGTTGTTGGCCCGTCTTTCGGATATACCATCTTTTCTTGGTAGGATAACGGGGGGACCTAGTAATGGAATATATAGAATAAAAAACTGAATGGCTACAAACATTAATAAATATGTCCAGTTAAATGACTTCCTCTTATTAGAATATGAATTTAATAAGAGCGGAGATGAATTGACCTTTGGATCGGTAGGATCTGTAAAAGCTTTGAATGATTCGGGAAGTGTTCAGTATTTTAATACAGGGGCACAAGGGATTACTAATAATACTTTAAATCTCAATTCAGTTCCAACAAGTCCAAATAGATCTACTTGGTATTTTTCATCTCCGGATACTTCAGGATATTGGGGATATTTTGATAGTTCTGCAGCTATTACTGGAACACTTTCATATCCATTTGACACAATCAGAGTTCATATTGTCTCTGGATATAATTTTGAGGATGTTACTGGGTTTCTTCTTCAGATAAGAGCATTAGATACTTCTGGAAATTTTGTCGATCTTGCTAACTTTACATGGGCAAGACAAGTATTGGGAACAGATGTTTTGAAATTTAGCCCAAATACTTTACTTCTTGGAAATAGATTTTATGACAAATATGTAGAATTTAAAGTTCCTTCTGTTCAAGAATTAGGGGGAGATATAGTTACAACTTTAGGTCAGAATTTAAGTATTCAGGCTCTTTCGGATGTTTATATTACGTATAGTACAATTCCAGATATGGATGTCGATACGTATATTATCTCCGAGGCAATTTCTTTACAATTACCTGTAGAAAGCCCAGCAGATAATTTCAATTGCCTAATTGCTGAATCAACTGGAGGAGATTTCATTGAATTTTATGCAACATGGGCAGACCTTATCATTGGAGAATATATGGGAGAAATTGAAAGCGGAAAGATCCGTCTTTATACTTCCAATAATCCAAATGATAATTATGAGGATTTTGCTGATGAATATGGAGCTGGAGCTAATAAATGGGTTCTTATGCATGAACTTTATGTCTACGAACATATTCCTCCAGGAACATCTCTTTTAACACAGAAATATGTATTTACCCAGGAAGATAACTTCATGAATCCAAACTATTTCAGGCCTGTAATAAAGAATGCTGATATTGCTTCTTCTTACACGATTGATTATGTTTGTAGATTAATGAACAGGATGGACGGAACCCAGATCATTAGAAAAGCTTCTTTTGCATCAACAGATCCTAAAAAATATGGATTATATTTTACTAGATTGAATGTGGATAATTTTATTCCATATAAGATATTTAATAGGGTGGAAGGGGAATCTAGCCCTAGTGTTCTTAGCGGTGGAGCACAAAGAACTAAATTTGTTAAAGTATTTTATGATACAACCCAAGTAATGCTTAATATGAATAATGAAGTTCTTCCTCAAGGAACTGGACCATTGTTTATAAGACAAAGTGATGGGGTATACTTATTTAATTTTGATAAAATCGATACTGATAGTGGAAATCAAGCTCAAAATGTAGATCTTTCAGGAGCTTATAACTATGCCTTAGTATTCGTTCTCGATGATCAGTCAAAAATAGAGATAAGTCCAACTTTCTCATCTAATATGAATACAACTTTGGGTCAATTGGAATTTAAGATACTTGAATCCCAAGCTCAAAAATTATTAGCACAAACAAATAATGCTTATTCAATAGTAGTTAAAAACCCTGACGGAACTCAGTATACTTTCTACGAAGGTGTATATTATTCTTTTAAAGATTTTAATCAGGTTGTTACTCAATATCAGAGTTTATTTGATGTAACCTCTCTTAATACTCAGATAGCTGCTCTTCAGGAAGAAAATAAAAAGTTATCTGATGAAAATACAGCTTTGAAAAATTCATGAGAGCTAGATTCATAAGAGGGCAGAATCCTAAAAAAGCTATGGGAATTGGAACTGATGCTAAGGTAGAAAAGTTTTTAGAATCCATTGCTAACGATTATCAAATGGATCCAAATGATCCTCAATATCTGGGATTTGTAAATGTTTATGAAGATGGATTTTTTAATTCCGATGAAAAAGATGGATTTATAGAATTTGTCAGAACTTGGCCAAGGTATAAACCTATGATGGATCGCTTAGGAATAGATGTGGAGGATAATCCAGATATTGAAGAAACAGTTTTTATACGACCTGTAAAAGGTATAAAATTTGGCAAAAAAAAATCCCCCTAATTAGGAGGATTTTTTGTTTTTAAACCATTTTAAGAAGATCTGAGGGGGTGATCCTCTTGAATAATGGTTTATATGAGAACGAGATTATAATTAAGCAGCGAGCTTCCTACGCGTTCCTGGAACATTTTAGAAGAGCCCTTTAATACCCTCAATAGCCCAATTAATAATAGGCCATTTTACAAGAGCCCAAATTGCAAGACCTGTAAAAATAGAGCGGGTAATTACCCATTTAAGAGAAAGAGTATCGAAAGCAAATCGATAGATAATTCCATAAGTCAAGGTTGGATTTCCTTCTTCATCATAAAATTGATTAAATTCAGGAACTATAGATCCAGCAAATCCAAGATCCATATCCAAGTATTGATGAATAGGAGATAAGGCTTCCATTAGACGAAGTCTCTTAACATGTTCGGGTAAATTAAGATTTTCTTCGGATAAAGAAACAGGAACATAAAGAACATAGAAGAAATTAAAATTCAAATTAAAAGCATTGAACTTTGAATTTGGATTTTCAGCTTCCAGTCTTATAGTTCTAATCCAGGATCTATAATTAGAAATGTCCCGAATTACTCCTATAATTGGAATTTTTTTCCAAAGGGGAGTTTTGGGTTTAACAAATCTTTTAGAATTCTGCTTCGCTTTCATCATAATAAGCTTCAATAAGTCCGGGATGTTTTTCTCTAAGACGATCAGCAACATCCTTTCTTGCTTTTCTCAAACGGGTCTTAACAGTATTAAGATTCCAATCAAGATCAACAGCAATATCTTGGAGTCTTTTATTATTTATCTCTCTTTCGAAAATTACTGTCCTGTAAGGTTCTTCAAGGCTTTCAATTTCCTCGAGAACTTTTTCATAGAGCTCTGAAGTTAACTTTTCCCCAGTAGGTCCGATAACTTCTATATTAATGGAAGTTAAAGGAGTATAAACTTTGAGAAGTTTTGAATGGTTTTCCGAAAGTTTATCCCTGGATAAAGTTTTACTTTTTAGGCGTAATTGACCAAGAGCTTCGTTTTTAGCAATGGCATAAACCCAAGTACTAAAATTATAGTCTTTATTATATTGGTCAATTTTTTCCCATACCGCAATAAAAGTTTTCGATACAATTTCTCTGGAGAGATCTGTATCCTGAACAAAACCATAGACAAAAGAAACTAATCCTGGTTTTAATCTTTTAATTAATGATGAAAATGTTCTATTGTCTTTTTGTTCCAAAAAATCTATAGCGAGATTTTGAATTGAAATGTTTTCCCTATGCATAAAAACACAACTATTTTATATTAAAAAAATTTAAAGTTGAGGATTTTAATTAATCCTCAACTATCTGTTCAACGTATGAGTTAACGTTCTGGAGTATTCCTGCAACCTGCTGGTAAGGGAAATTTCCCAATACGTTTACGATCTGCTGAAAGGTATTGTGGTCTACCACGTCTACCTGAATAGCATTCATAATTCCAGCAATCTGGTTAAAAGGATACTGTCCAATAGCCTTGAGAACGGCCTGTTTGAATTCGGGCTTCAAACGATAAGTAGGAACGTAAGCATTTGTTTCGACTTTCTGTGTTGCATCAACTTTTGGCTGAGGCTGAACTGGCTGATTCTGATTTTCCATAATTTGAGTTAAGGTTTATAATTTATTTTTATATATCAATTGTTATCTTAAATATACAGTATGAAATGCGTTAATTTTTCTAAAAAAAGTTAAGCCTGTGTTAAACTTCAATATATCCTTCTTTAAAATAATATCCCAAATAGCTTTCAATTTCTGGCTTTAGAATCATACATTCATGAGTGATTTCTCCAGACTTTGTTCTATACTTATAAACATTAATAAGCCAGTCATCATTTTTTTCTGCAAGGGTTAATAAAAGAGTATATCCTGCTTTTTGTTTTTGAAGTTTTTTTACAACAACTTCATTTATATGTGATTTGATATTACTCATAATTTTGGTCCCCAAATAAAACATGATCTAAAACGGGTTTTACATGAGCATCAAATAATTTATCTGCAGGTATTACAAAATTCTTATCTCCTACAAGTAAGGTGCATGGAACAATTTTGCAATTAGGAGAAGTACTCATAACCCCAAGATAATTTTGCCTTACCCTTTCTTGGAATTCCATATCTTCTTCATGAATATCTTTTTGCCTTCCCTGTAAATATTCTTTATCATCCCCTCTTTGATCCTCTAATCTTTTCCCTGTAATTTCGGTAGGAACATCAAAAAATATATTAAGATCAGGATAAGGAAGTTTTAGAAAATCAAATTCAAAGTCCATGATCCATTTTTTTACTTGATCACTTGCAATAGATCCATTGGGATATTTTGCACCCTGATAAGCTAAATTAGAAAAAACATATCTATCCAAAAGGACTACGTCCATTGTGTCCAATGCCATTTGAAGAGTTGGGAGAAACATATATCGATCCATTGCATAAAGATTTGCAACAAAGTAAGGGGAAACTTCGTTTATTCCTCCGAATTCTCCTCGAAGAAATTTAGCAATTACATCACTAAATTGATTATCCCCATACATTGGGAAATGAAAAAAAGAATGGGAAAGTTTACGATTATCGAAATATTTTTTTATTAAATTGCATTGGGTAGATTTTCCCGAACCATCAAGGCCTTCTGCTGATATGAGTTTTCCCATTGTTTAAATTTTTCCTTATATCGATCTATAAATTGGATTTCTCCATTCGTTAATAGTGTTTTTATGTCATTATATTCTAAAAGTTTTAATTAATATCTATAATGATCCGGTTTATATGGTCCTTCTATAGGAACTCCAATATAATCAGCTTGTTCTTCAGATAATTTGGTCAATTTTACACCAATTTGCTCCAAATGAAGTCTTGCAACCTCCTCGTCCAATTCTTTTGGAAGACGATAAACCCCCACTTTATATTTTTTAGTCCAAAGTTCAATTTGAGCTAAAGTTTGATTGGTAAAAGAATTACTCATTACAAATGATGGATGGCCTGTAGCACACCCGAGATTAACTAAACGTCCTTCCGCAAGAAGAAAAATTTCTTTAACTTCAGATGTAATATACTTATCAACTTGGGGTTTAATATTGATTTTTTTAATATTAGGATCTGCATTAAGACGATCCACTTGGATTTCATTATCAAAATGCCCGATGTTGCATACAATTGATTGATCCTTCATGGCTTTCATATGCTCCAAAGTAATAACATCTTTATTTCCTGTCGTAGTTACGTAGATGTTTCCCTCTCCTAAAGAATCCTCGATGGTTTTAACTTCAAAACCTTCCATAGCTGCTTGAAGAGCGCAGATAGGATCTATTTCAGTAACTATAACCCTGGCTCCATAAGCTCTCATAGATTTTGCACATCCTTTTCCAACATCACCATATCCGCAAACAACAACTACTTTTCCAGCAATCATTACATCTGTAGCTCTTTTTATTCCATCAGCGAGAGATTCTCGGCATCCGTAAAGATTATCAAATTTTGATTTAGTTACGGAGTCATTGACATTTATTGCAGGAAAAAGCAATTCTCCTTTTTCAAGCATCTGATAAAGTCTATGAACTCCAGTGGTAGTTTCTTCAGATACCCCCTTAACAAATCTAGATAAATTATACCAGAAATATGTATCTTTTTTATAGATTTCATCAAGCATTTCATAAAGAGCTCGTTCTTCATGAGACATCCCGGAAAGAACTTTTCTACCTTTATCAAATTCAAATTGAACTCCTTTATGAATCATAAGAGTAGCGTCTCCGCCATCATCAACTATAAGATTGGGTCCTTCGCCATTAGGGAAGCAAAGAGCTTGAGCAGTGCACCACCAATATTCTTCTAATGTTTCCCCTTTCCATGCAAACACCGGAATACCTTTTGCGGCAATTGCAGCAGCGGCATGATCTTGTGTTGAAAATATATTGCAGCTGGCCCATCTTACTTCAGCTCCTAATTCAACTAATGTTTCAATTAAAACAGCTGTTTGAATAGTCATGTGAAGGGAGCCAGTAATACGAGCTCCTTTAAGAGGTTTTAAGTTTGAGTATTTTTTTCGTATTGACATTAATCCAGGCATTTCTTTCTCTGCTATCTCGATCTCCTTGCGACCAAAGTCAGATAAAGAAATGTCTTTCACCTTATAAGGAAGACTACTTGTATAAGACATTTGTGTGTTTTAAAGATTATAGATCTTATTGGCGGAAAAGTTTTAAACTAGAAATTAGAGAGATTAACTGGTTTAGAATAAGACCTACACCCAATATTCCTAGTATATTCCAATCTTTTTCGAGAAGTGTTTGAAGGCCAAAGCCATAGAAAAACGACATAAGAGCAACCTCGCCTAAATTAAGAACAGAAGATAAAATCATAGAACGCATAGAAGGAATTTCCCCTAATTCAAAAATTTGTTCTTCCGGGGTTTCATTCACAGGCACTTTACCCTGAAGAGGATTTTCCTCACCTTTTGATTTTGGTATATCTTTTCCTCCTTTCACGGCATTCAATCTGTTGGCTAGAGCTTTGTCGTTTATCATCTTTTTATATTAATTCTGCAATATATCTTGCATATTCAAATCCACTTGGGTCAACAAGGAAACTAACTCCATCTTCTTCGAGAACATTTGCAATGAAAAATGTTCTTGGAATTTCCTCGGTATAATTTCCTAAAAGATCTTCATAAGTATCAAATTCTACTACTGGAAGAACATCTAAAATAGCTTCAAGTTGAGGATCAACTTTGATTTTCTTAGCATAATAAAGATCGTCAATATCCGCTGGTTTCCTTGTCATCGGAAGATTTCTTAAGTAAACTGAAGCTTCTGGCTCAAGATTTTCTTCTCCTGGTTTTATAACCTGAAATCCTTCATTTACTTTTTTCTTTTCTTCCTTTTTGTCAGCTGGCTTTTCTTCGTCTTTTTCCTCAGTTTCGACAGCCTTAACCGCTACTCCATTACTTTTTTTAGGAGCTTGTTTAGCAGGTTTTTCGCCGCCTTTTCCTTCTTCTTTCTGTCCTTCTTCTTTCTTTTTACTGCCTTCGGTATCAGAAGTTTTAACATCACCAAACATTCCGGGTTTAAAATCTTTAACACTTTTTAGGTTAGTTTGAAGTTCATAACCAGGCTCAAATTTTGCACCACCCAATTTCATTTCGACTTTAACTTCAGTTCTACCTTTTTGGTATTCCTTTTTTAGCCATGAAAAAGACTTCTTGTTTTCTTCAGGTATAATAATTCCTTCATCAGGAACTTTGGAAGTAGCTTCCTTTTCTTCGTGAAGACGCTGTAGATAGTCATTTAGGTTAAAAGATCCAGCTTTCATATAATGTAGTTTTATTTTATATATCTAAAGTTTCGATATTTATTTTAAAAATCCTTTAGGTATTCCCCTAATTCCCTAGCAGTATCTTCCTCATAAGCAGAAGTAATCTCTATGAATTTTCGAACAGATCTTACTTCTTCTTCCTCTTCTGTAATTACATTATAAACTTCTAGATAATTAGGAAATAGTCTAACAACAAATTTTTCCGTAATATTATTCTCATCTTCATCTGTGTAATAATAGAAAGAATCAATATTAAAATAAGGATTATCAGCATCATTTGGATTCCATACAATATCGGATACCCATTCAAAACTATCGGAATTCAAAGATAAGTTATGGCAAATAGTGAACAAATTATACATTCGGCCATATTTATGTTCTAATCCTATATCCATAGATTTTTTAACATCTTTTCCTCGTTCAAAATTTAAGGACTCATCTACAAATGTTACCTTTGGCAAATACTTATCAAAATGTTTTCCTGTTGGTATTAAATCCAAAGGAAAATCATTTGGTTTATGTTTACTTAGAAATCTATATGCATGAATTTTTTCTCGGCTTGAAGAAAAACTATAATAAACTTCATTATCCTGGGGATTTTTAAAGAAGAAATAATAATACCATCGCTTGTCCTCTGTACGATATATAATGCCAGGTTTCATTTTAGACATAGCTCTAATACCGGGAATTCCTATATTCATAGAATCTTTAGGATCAATTCCTCGCTCAAAATTTATTGATTCTTTTATACTACGGCAATTAGTAATACTAAGAAATTCTTTAAATGTAAGATCCTCATATTCATCATCTGTTAAATCATTAAACATGGTAATCCCTTGGTCCTTAGTTAAATAAATTGTAAATAGCTCTGGCTCATTTACATATCCTTCCCTGAATTCATTTTCATAATCCCTAAAAGTTCTTTTTACTGTAATTATTTTTTTGGATTTAATAGTAAACATTGGCTCCTTATTTTTCCAATCTATCTCGGAAACATGTTGAAAATTAGGAGATTTAGAAGCCTCTTCATGCATTCTTAAAAATATTTGTTCATCGGGGGCATCGCTTCTATCCCTTCCTATATCCATCATTTCTTTTGGATCTGATCCCCTTTCAAAATTAACAGATTCTAATATTTTGAAAGTTTCATAAGTATTACCTGCTGCATCCTGAGTTGTAACAAATTTCTTTATTTTTTCTTTTTCAAAATTAATCATAATAGGTAATTGAAAAAGAGCGGATTTTAAATGTAAGGGAACTGATTGAGGCATTATTACTTCTACCTTATCCCCAACAAAATGAACCTTAACTCCTGGAATATTAAATAAAGTATCTAGATCCTCCCAATCTCTTTTCCATAATGAAGCATTTTTTAGGGCAGGATAACGCATATCTAATAATCTCTGTTTCATTCCTTTTTGCCCGATATTCATGGATTCTTTTGGATCGATACCTCTTTCAAACCTGGATTCTTTTAAACTATTATCAAGAACTGCTTCTATTTCAGTTCTTAAAGTTCCGTATGGGGGCTCTCCAACAACCATGAAATTTACAAGTTCATTTAAAGCTAGATCATCTTTAGAAGTATCAAAAGGATATTCTTCCATTATCTCAGAAACTTTATCTTCTACAAGTTTTATAGCTTCCTCTATTTCATCATCAACTTTTGTTCCTCCTTCTGGGGGATAAGCTGTAAAAACATAATCAGATGATGAAGAATATCCTTTAGCAATAGCCAAATCACTAACTGCTTTTACAAGGCTTTTACACTCATCTTCAACTCTTTTAACAATTTCTGCGGATAATTGGGATTTAGTTTTATTCCAGTGTTGTCCTATTTGAATAGATCTCTTTGGATCTCTTCCCCTTTGAAAATGATAGGCTTCTTCCAATTTTTTTGCTCCAAATAAAGCTTGAAAGGAAGTATGATCATTATTTTGAGACTCAACTTCTCCCCCGCTTAATATATAAAATCTTTTTATAGGAGAAACTTTTTTTCCCAATTCTGTTAGATCAAATAAAAAGTCAATAACCCCCATTGGACGAAAAACTTTTACAGGGGAAAGAATTATAAATGGATCTAAGCCAAATTGTTTTATAAGATCCCTTATATAAATTATTGCTTCTTTTTCATCCCAATCATCACTATCACACCCAAAACTAACTATATCTGGATAAAATCTAATTTCTAAAATTCTATTAGATTTTTCTAATTGTTCATATTTTAAAAGATTTTCAATTAATTCAGGTATTCTTTTAGACATACCCACATTCATAGATTTAGCAGGTTCTATCCCCCTTTCAAAATTTTGGGCTTCGTCGACTCCATAGACATCTGCCATGGTCCAGTATTTTCCTATTTTATTATATCCTAGACTTGCTGCCCACTCATCAAATTCATCCTTGGATAATTCCATTATCATTCTAAGGACTTCCTCCCTAGAATCTTCATGGACTTCAGATAAAATTTGTTGAATTATCTGATTCTTATTTTTTAGATCTCCGTATTCTTCGGATATAAATCTGGCTTTCAATGTTTAGTTTTCTTTATTTATTCTAAGTAATAATATCTTGCTATAAAAAATTTCAAAAGGAATGGTAAAGGAGCAAAATAAAATAATAAAATCTATCCACCAGTTAACAATAGGATGATAAAATATAACCGTTAACATTAAACAGATTAACATAAGATGTTTGCAAAGATGCCACAAATCAGTAATCCAAACAAGAATTGTTGACATTATTAAATCTCCTAATTTGGATTCAGATTTCCATTTATTAGTCCACGATAAAGCAGGATTTACCCAGTTCTGGTTTTTCCATTTTGAAAAAATAGATTTAGAATAATGGGTTTTAAGAGTATCCATGCATGCATTAAGGATCCCCGCTAAAAGAAGAAGAATAATAGCTATCATTCTTTCTTTCTATTTATAAAATCCTTAATACTATTAACAATTCCTGCAATAGTAAAGGTAACTACCGTTATTAAAAGATAAATTGCAGCAGCTATACCAATATATTCTACCAATTTAATTGGACGGAATTTTTGATCAATAACGATACAAATTATGAGAATTAAAAAGGCCGCAACGATTTTTATTAGCCCATAATGCTCAAACCATCTTTGAAGAATTTTTATAATTTTTTTCATTAGACTTTTTCTTTATTTATCTAATGAAAAAAGCCGGCACTTAGGCTGCCGGCAAGTCTCCTGTAAATGGGTGCTTCTTAAGCAGCCATTTTCATTTCATAAACATTTGCGCCGTTTATTCGCGTTCTGAGACGTTCATCATTGCCCTCAATATGCAATCAAAGCCAAGTCACCCCCATAAAGATGATTGATTAGCGGGCTCAATCACCAAAGCCTTTGAAGGTTCCCTACCAAAGGTAGAGAACGGGGCTGACCGGTAATTCCAGAAACTGGACGGAGGTCAGGATTCCACCACCGATTTTTAGAGTTGAAAATCGGAAACTAAAGTAGTGACGTGTTTTTCCATTTCTGGCCCGTCGACTGTGGAGGTGGCGGGATTCGAACCCGCGTCTTACATACCTACTCTATAACTAGCTTTTCAGCAGTTCTCAGTATTTTATTTATTTTCAGTCAAATCTGTTTTTTCCAGGTCTTTCGTCTGTTTTTTAGCAAGAAGCATGCCGACAAGGGCAACTATTACTAAAAGATCAATGAATATGGAAAGACCTCTTGCAGTAACAACATCCCCCCGGATGCTGCAATTCCTGCTCCAAGTATAAATCCTGTTATAAGTCCTACACCAACAGGAAGAAGAGATAGCCATTTATAACCTTTTCTCCAGGCAAAAATGGTAAGAATAATTTCAGCAAGTAGTAGCATAGTTAATAGTTTTAGAAGACAAATATACGAAAAAGAAAAAGATTATATACCTAAAATGCCGTTAAAGTTCTGTTAAAGCTTCTTTTATTTTCTGAAGAACTTCCAATTGTTTTTAACTATTTTTGCTTTCATCTTTTCTCTGAATAATTTCAAATCTATTTTCAAATTGCTTTTGGGTTCCGAACATTCTTCTAGCACCAAGTTTATCTAGATCCCCTTTACTTTTTTCAATAGCTTCGGGCAATGTCCAGCATTTTGTATAATTTGTGTAAATTATTTCTTTGTGTAATTCTTTATCCCATATTTTTTGTACTAAAAGAATTAAAATATACATATCTTGCCATATAGTATCAGCACTGCCATATTCTGCTGCAAAATTTCCCTTATTACTAACATAAACCTCTTTTTTGGGTTTAAGAATATATCCAGGAGAAATTTTATCCCATGTTTTTAGACCTATTTCCATAGCTTGCCTAGGATCTAATCCTCTCTCAAAATTTTGAGATTCATTTGTAATTAAATCATATTCGGCGCCATCTGGTGTTTTTCTATAATTTTGAACTTGGTCCGTAGCCCAAAAATTTAGATAACTTTTTAAACTGGTAAAGAAAAATATTGAAAGATCTGGATTAATTACTTTTAATTTTCCATTATTAAAAGAAACTATAGTTTTTTTATTTCTTATAGACTTTTTTAAAGCATTTATATCTTGTTTGTGTAATGCCATGGTATTTCCCACAATTTCTGGTAGCATTTTTATTAGTCTTTCCTTTTGAGCTAATAATCCGATACCCATTGTTTTTTTGGGATTCTGGCCCCTTACAAATTGTGCTCTCATACTATTCTAAAATATTTGGACCCCAATTTCCATGGATTTATTAGGATCAATATCCCTTTCAAAATTTATGCTTTCACGTACTATCATAAACAAAAATTCCCGTATAGTTTATCTATTCGGGAATTTAATTTAATTATTTTGCTGGGGTTTTAGGTTTTTTCTTAAAAGCTTTTTCTGCTCCAAAGAATTTCCAGAAGATATAATATACAAGGAGTATGAATATCCATAATCCAGCTACAGTCTGAACTCCTGGAAGAGAATCGGTATTTCCATAGACAATAAAAAGAACAAGAAGGTTTATAATCTGCATCCATTCTTTTTTTAACCAAGGCCATGCTGTTAGAACAGCCCATGCTTTAACTTTTCCCCATATTTTAAGAGCAAAAGCTTTAATTTTTTCCCAAAGTTTTTTGAAAAATTCTTTCATAGTTTTTTATTTTTTATTTTTAGGTTTTTTATCCCTTGTAGCAATTAAAATGCCCACACATAATAGAAGTATAGCCCAAATAGGCCATAGGGTTCTTCCAAGTTCCAAAAATGTTTCCATAGTTAATGATATTAAAAATTATAACCCTAATTCTTCTCCTCCAGCTTCGGGGGTTTCAGCTCCAGCTTCGCCTCCCCCGAGTTCACCTCCTCCAAGTTCGCCTCCACCACCAAGTTCACCCCCTCCGAGTTCACCGCCGCCGCCAAATAATCCTCCTCCAGCTTCGCCACCGCCTCCAAATAATCCTCCAGCTTCGCCACCGCCGCCACCTGCTCCAGCAGCTCCTCCTCCACTTGCAGCAGCTATTCTTGCATAAGCACGAGCAAGTTTCTTAATTTCTTCATCTCGTTCTTTCTTATACTTAGCATTCAATTTCATATCTGCTTCGGAGAATTCCATATATTTTTCAACAAGGAATTTTGGGTCAAAGAAATTTTTCTCGCCAGGACTTCCGTCTGGATTAACGGTAGGTTCTTTAATACCCATCAAAGCATTAACTGTATTGGCACCTTTTTCCGCAATATCTCTTTCCTTCATCATCTTAAAGAAGTTTTCTTCGATGAATTCAAGACCAATAGATGCTTTGAGAATTTCATCATCCCTAAATTCGGGATGCTGTAAAATAAACTGGATCCATAGGGGTTTTAATAAGATCTCCTGAAAAATAGAACGAATTCTGGTGATAAAGTTACTAAATCTTAATTCCTCCCTAGCAATACCTTCTGCACCAGCTCCCCACTGTCCTTGAGGCCCCTGAGTTGGGTCATTGGAAAAACGAGATGAAGGAACCTTAGTTTCTATAAGGAACCTCTGCAAGAAATATCTTAGAGCATCTGTATCTCCTAAGTTATATCCTTGAGGTTGAAACCCATCAATTTCGGTTTGCTGTCCATCTCTTGTTGGAACAACAAAAGTTTTTGCAAAATTAAATTGCGGGCTTCCATTATAAGTTACTTCCCCGGAATGATCGTCTATATTAAGTTCCTCTTTATACATACCCCTCAATTCAGAAAGTCTCGTACGAGCTTTAGCATCCGACTGAGTTCCTATAGGAACTAATATTTTAACCCTCATTTGGGCATTCCAAACGTTCCAAATAATACGTGAATTTTCAAGGGTTCTCATCATATTAAATGAACGAACTAATCTTTCAACGTATGATAATCTGGAAATGAAGTTTCCCCTTGCCCAAGATATGTAAATTAAGTTACCATCAAGTAATTCCCTTTGCTTTCTTGAATCCCCTCGATACTGGATCCAGACACGATATTCGTGACCGTCTTCTCCAATACGAACTTCTGGTTCTAGAGATATTGGATCTACTTCTTTGAGAGCGATAATATTTTTAGCATCATTATCTCCCTCGCCATCATAAATAATTTCGAAGGAAAGAAATCCGTCAATTAAGAATTTTTTAAAATAATGCCAAGCATCATGAGATTGGTTAAATTTAAAAGCATAATAAATTTTTCTGAAAGCTTCATTTAAATCATCAACGATTTCTTTAGCTTTATCTTGTTTTAGAACCCCCTTTAGATTAGCAGTATTAGGATATGCAAAATAATTGTTATCATCATAGATAACCGATTCATCTGCGATAATTTCAAGAATGTTTTCTATTTCTCCATTCATTGCAAATTTTCGAAGAAAATCTCTTCTTGTGGGATACTCCTTGTCAAAATAAGCAATAAATTCTTTTTGACCGTAGTCTGTTCCTGCATAATTCCCTTGGTAATATAAACCATACATGGAATCAAGCTGGCTTTCGGCAATACCTATAGACTTTGATTGCTTAATAACTTTCTCATCCCATCTCATTCCAAGGGAGGAAAGATTTCGTATATTTTTTTGAATATTTTTGACAAATCCTAGACGTCTTCCGTCCAAAGACCTCATCGTAAAACCGGCCATGTACTAAAGTATTTTATCTATTTATCTTGATCTATCATATAATTTATATAAATCTGCTTGGTTGAGTTTTCTAAAAGCATCTTTAGGTTCGTAGAATGGAATAAATTTCCATTCGCTGTATTCAACCATTCTAAATCTATCGACTTTTTCGATTAAATATTTTCTGTAACCAAAATTATAATTTGCTCCATTTTCCCTATTGAAAACTTTTAAAAGAGATTGTCCTCCCCCTGATTTAATAAGAGAGATAAATCTTTTATTAAAAGCTTCTTTGTTATTTTCTGTAAGATTCTCTACATTTTTGAAAAAATCATAGAATGTATCGTAAAATGACCCTAGGAAAGATAATCTTGCATCTGGGGGAAGGGTATTTAAATTTATCCCTGTAAAACTTCCTCTATCGATATTCATGCAAAATACAAGAGGAACTAAATCTGTATATTTTACTTGACCAGATTTTAACTGAACAATAGCATCTGGTCCTCTGTAGATAAAGGTATAAATAAATCCCGGAACTGGATAGCCTCCATTTCGTGTAGCAATAACAGATTCCTGGTCGGTGGAATCTATTTCTATTAATTTTTTCTCGCCTTTAAGATTCATAATAATATATTTTTCGAACAAGGTAAAATAAGCTTGTTCGTCAATATTATTAACATTTTTTAAGACCTTATTTTCGTCCCGCGGATGAAGCATAGATTAAATCTTCCTTTTTAATATCAAATCTACCCCCTATAATTCCAAAATGCAATAGTTCAGCCTCGGTAAAAATGTAAAATTTTGTTCCATTTTTATTTGCCCATTCTTCAATAGCTTTGAATTTTTCTTCATTTACGAGATATTCTCTCACCAATCTATTATATCTTTTTATCTGAGCCAAAGGAGCATTTCTATCTGGCGGAACAGGTTTATGTAATTTTCCTCCAGGCTTAATTTCTACAAACCATTTTTCAATGGATCCATCCGCTTTCTTTACCTGGATCCAAAAATCAGTTGTATAAAATTTAGTAACCCAATTTTTAGGATTATTCGGATCAATTCCCAATTCTTTACATTTAGCTAATTTAGAAACCTTATCATAATATGGTATTCTTACAGGTTCAGATCCCCATCTAACAATAGAAGGAGAAAAATCACACCATTTACAAAAAGAAAATTCCCAGGAACTACGAAAAATAATAAGATCCGGGTTTCCTACATATTTGTCCCTATTAGTTATTTTATAGTAACCCTGATAGCTTTCCCCTTTTTTCAGGGTTCCGTCTTCATTGAAATTATTTCTTTTAGGAGTATGCCATCTTTTATATGATTCATTAAATGCCATTATAATGAATAAATTTTATTTTGGGAAACCGAAACTTTTTTACTTTTAGGCATATTACCGTAAAGCTTTCTCCATCCTTTAGCAAAACCATTTTTGATTATTTGGGTAACATAAGCAAAAGCATTAGCACTTTTATCTGGATTATACCCCCTCCAATACATATAACAATCCATAACGGCAAAAGAAATACAATCCTCTTTATCTTCTGGATAAACATATTTAAATTTAGTGCTGAACTTATTAGCCATTAAGATAAACATATCTAAGGCCTCTTTCGTTAATTCGTCTTTTTCCTTAGATTTGATTAATTCCTCTCTCAAATCTTTATTCTTCACATGTTGAGGCATAATAAAAATAGTTTTAGATAGTATTTATACCAAAAAAGGCACAACAAGTTTTGTTGCACCTTTGTATAATTTCTTGAGTTAAATTACTTTTTTCCGAGATCGACAATAGAGCTCTTAAGGTCCTGAATATCTTCTCCTTGCTGTACGATTTTAACCTCCTGGGTCTTAAGAGCAGAATCAATTTCGGGGATTTTTTTATCCAAATAATTGGATAATTCCTTGTATTGAACTTTAACATTTTCTACCTCTTGTTTAATATAAGGTTTGGTTTTAAAAGCGTCAACAGCAATGTAAGCCATTATTAAAACTATAATAGCTATAATAATGATTGACTGGGGGGAGGTCCATCTTGCTTTTTTTTCCATTTCCATCTTTTATTTTTTAATTATTCCTGTAGTGTCTGTTAATCTTCGTATTTGAATTGACGGCTCTCCAGGATTTTTTATTTTTTCACTTGTGGGGGCAGTATCGTCGATATTTTGCTGATAAACCTTAGATAGTTTTTCGAAGGATTCATTTAAGAGAAGAAGTTTATCTATTATATCCTGAGTATTGCTATTTCCCGAATTAAGAATTATATCTAATTTCCTATTAGTATTCTCATTTAATTCTTGAACTAAATCATGTAAATCATGAATATATTTAAGGATCTCTTCATTGTAAGCCATCTGATCTTCCTTAAATTTCTCAAAATTATCAATCAATGCATAAGTAGCTTCTATACCAACTTTCATCTGGTCAAGTTCCTTAATGCTAGCATCCTCGACATTTTTAGAAATTAAAAAATAGGATACAGTTAGAAACATTACAAAAACTAGAATGTATTTTAAAGGAGTTGGAGTTTTTTCCCAAAACCTATTAAGATTAAATTTGTCCAGAGATAAATTAATCATTTTTAGAATTATTTTTCTATGTTAAACCGATAAGGTTCTTATTTGTCCTTTGGGGAGAGTTTCCAAAATTGGGGAATCACCTTCAATTCCTCTAATAATTCTGACAGGATCCGCATCACCTATTCCTGAAGTATAATCTCCAGCATGTATCATAATATTAGCCGTAGCCTCACCTGTGGATGTATTAATTTCAACGCCTTCAACATAATCTCCTGGGTTAGCAAAGTCTTGAGGGTTTTCGAGAACCTTTACCTGATCCATTGGCATTACATTCATAATGCCTTCGATTAACACATTTACCATATTTCCCGTTTTTAGCATATCAGAATATCTTACATAACATCCATTTGTTTTAATAGGAACGCTTCCATAAAATATACCGCATCTAACATACTGTTCAAGTAAAAGTTTTTGGGTTTTTTCATCGAATTTCATAGGCGGTTTCATCGGGGAATTCTGAGCTAATCCTCTAATAACTTTTACTTCTTTATCGCTAGCCATCTTCGTAGAACCCTGGATCTGAACTATCCACTGGCCATCAGAAGTCTGCCCGATAAGATAACCTCTCTCTTTTCCGAGAAGAACTTTATCTCCTATTTGAGCTTCATTAAGAGTTTTATCTTTTGCCATATTATGCTTTCTTTTTCTTTAGAAATACTTTACGTTTTTTTGGAGTTTCGGTTTTAGAATCGGTAGCTTCCTCCTGTTTTTCTTCTTCCTCTTCCCCTTCTTTCTTTTCTTCTCCTTCTTCCTCAGCCGATTCTTCTTCGTCATCAGTATCAGCTTTATCTTCGATCTTTATTTCATCTTCTTCTCCACCTTCAAGATCTTCTGGTGCTTTTTCTTCACCTTCTCCTCCTTTTTCTGCTTCGGCTTCTGCTTTATCTGCTTCGGCTTCAGCCTGGTCTCCGCCAAGATTAACGGTATCTGTAGCTATAGTTGGGGTATCGCCAAGAAGTTCTGTCTGATCATCATCAAAAGTTACAGCAGAAGCAGGTTCGGTATCCATATCATCTTTTCCCACTTCAGTTCCAGCTTCTTCTCCATTCCCTGAAACCTCCTCGCCTTCTTTTGGAATAGGAACAGTATATTTCTTTCCATCAACATCAACTGTGATGGTTATAGCTTCACCTAAAGGACGAGTATATTTTTCTGCTTTTGCAAGATAATCTTTATATTCGTTCTGAACTTCATCGAGTTCTTCCTGAAGAGCTCCAATAACCTGTGTATTTAATTCTGAATTAAATGTATCAGCTTTAAACTGTTCCATTTTATCTTCAAGAAGTTTAATATAATCCCTGTAATCTTTCTTTGTTTCTTCTATTTCTTCAAGAATTTTTTCTTCTTCTGGAAGAAGACCTTCAAATAATCTAGAAATATCATAGTGAAGATGTTCTAACATAATGCCTTTAGCCTGAATAGGATTAATATTTCTATAGAAAGTATTTTTTCCATCAACGCTATTATGTGTTGCAATGAATACATTACCACGTAGTTTGAAAACATCAGCTGAGTGATTTTCATCTTCTTTAAGAAAAACTCTCTTAGCAAAATCAATTTCTGCTATTTCATTGAAATTCTTTCTAAGAGTTTCAACTAAAACAAGGAGAGGTCCTTTTCCAGTCCAATGAGCTATTTCAGCGCTGGATGCCATTTCTTCATTAGTAACATCCTGTCCATTAAGAACCACCTTATCCTCAGTAATAACAGCTTTATCTTTTCCATC
>ERZ795030.1673-NODE-1673-length-29127-cov-4.778515_pt1 | contig 29127 bp, 22 predicted proteins | sample MGYA00375122_ERZ795030 | MGnify/ENA primary metagenome ERZ795030 (study PRJEB30165, sample SAMN05720146) | activated sludge metagenome | isolation source: anaerobic digester from wastewater treatment plant | place: Japan | collected 2015-04-20 ... | reverse complement strand
GGCGGCACGGGCGGCACGGGCGGTTCTGGCGGAGTCGGCGGTCTTGCGTCTCCCGGCATGCTGAAACTGCACGGTTCCATCGTGCTGGCCCACGATGCGACGGTGCAGTGCAACAATTACACGAGTTCCACAGCTTTCGGATCGTTGGGTAAGTTCACGGTGATATCGAACATGACGTCCGAGGCCATCTCGGCCAATTCGCCGATCTTCTCGGACGATATTGTCAAGGGGGCGACGCGGAATGACGAGGCCCTGATGGATGCGAGCATCTTCGATCCGGCGATCAAGACGCCATTGATTCCCAACCTGATTGGCGGTCCGGCGGTTTCCGGTTTTGCCATGGCCAATTTCTGGAACAAGGCGCGTGTGGAAGGTGCATTGCCGACGGAACCGTTGCTTGTCGAGCAGGTCATTCTTGCCGGCGATTTCGACGGGTTCCAGCAGGTCTTTGTCGTGAATACGAGTTCCACCGACACGGCGGAAAAAGTTACGGTGGCGGTGGACGTCCATGCGCCGATCTCCATTGGCATGCTTGCGCCGGGCGAAGTGTGGACTACCTGTACGCCGGCGGGGATGCCGGTGACGACGACGTTCAAGAAGTTCATCATCGACACGACGCCGCCGCAGATTTCCCTGTCGGGAGACAGCATCGTGAACCTGCCGAAAGGGGTTCTGTATACGGATGCCGGCGCGACGGCCTTCGACGAGGTGGATGGTGATTTGACGGCCTTGATCGTCGTGGGCGGCCTGCCCATCGACACGTCGATTCCGGGAACCTACGTCGTGACCTACGACGTTGCCGACGATCACGGCAACGTGGCTCATGCCGAGCGCACGGTCAACGTTATCCAGTACAACGGTCCGGTCATCTACTTGCCCGTGGCATCGGTGGATTTCGGCGAGCAGAACGTTGCCGGCGGTCCAACGCCCAATGCGGCGATCGAAGTCGACAATGTCGGCACATCCCTCATGAAGTTGGGCGCGGTTCTGACAATCACCGGCCCGAATGCGGCTGACTTCAGCATCAAGAGCGTCGGTTTCACGACGCGCGGCGTCAAGCCCGGCGAAGGCGTCTTTATCCAGGTGGCTTTTGATCCCAGCGTCCCCGGTTTACGCAACGCTACCTTGACCATCAAAACCAATGCCGTCAACAGTCCGGTGGTTGTGGTCCCGTTGCAAGGCATGGGACTATAGCCTGATATCTTCTCGTTCGTTCACAGCGCCCGGCTCATCGCCGGGCGCTGTGATTTGAATTCGCGACGAAGCTGCATCGTTTCCCGCATTCGATCCCTGAAGCCTTTTTGCGTTGATTGCCTGCCTTTTATGCTTCCTTTATGGCCGTTGTTGTGAGATAATATCCGAAGAGCCATAGGTGATTGCCGTACAAAAATCCAGGATATCCCAAACGCATATATTCCTGTGCGTTAATCTAACAGAAAGGCAGAAAGCATGATCAGGTGCGATGTTGCGAAATCCGTGATTGGGTGTGTGGGGTTTCTGATGGCCCTGCTGGGCGGCGCGGGCATCGCTTTTGCCTTGACGCCGGGCGATATTGATGGATCGGGGACGGTGGACGCTCTGGACGTGCAGCTCGTCATCAATGGAGCGCTTCGGATAGTCGTTCCCTATGCAACGGATGTCGATTATTCCGGTTCCACGGACGCCCTGGACGTGCAACTTGTCATCAACGCGGCACTGCATCTTGACATGGATGTCAACCGCAACGGCGTACTCGATGCCGCTGAAGTCAACCTGACGACCAGCATTGATACCTTCACCATCAACGGAGGCGCTTCCGTCACCGACAATCCGTTGGTTTCCCTCTATACCGCATGTTCCGGCGGCCCCGATGAGTACATGGTCAGCGAATCACCCGATTTTACGGGAGCTCAGTGGTTGCCGTACGTTTCTTCGTCCACCAGTTTCAGCCTTTCCCCTGGAAACGGCCTGAAAACGGTCTACTGCAAACTTCGCAAGGCCATTCTTGAATCCGCGGCGGTCTCGGCTTCGATTACGCTCGAGTTGCCGCCGCCCGAAGGTCCTACCTCCGCGTTTACGACGGACGATCTTTCGGGAACGGCTCCCTATGTTGTGCATTTCAGTAATCAATCCACGCCGGGCGACGGAACGATATCGGCCTATGCGTGGGATTTTGGCGATGCACAGACCAGCGCCGAGGAAAACCCCACCCATACCTACCTGCAGGGAGGCGTGTACACCGTCTCGTTGACGGTCACGACGCAATACGGTTCCGATACGCTTGTAAAAACGGGATACATCGCTGTTGCCGATCCGCAGCCGTTGTTGGCGTATGTCCCCGCGGGCTGGTTTTTGATGGGCGCTCCAGGCGACGCTCCCCCGGACATGAACGTCGCGACGCTGAACCTGGTCCTGCAGATCAACGCGCAAGGCTACGGCGGCGGCGATCGCAATGGAGCGGGCAGCGGCATTGGGCAGTTCGGACAACCCGCCACCATTGGCAATGGCATGCTCGATCTGGCGGAGGTCGGCTTGCTGGAATACATTCTGGCGCATCCTGCCGCCCCGTATTACGCACAGGCGACGGCGGCTTGGAACAGGAATTTCTCCAACCTCAAGACCCTCGCCACCACTCCGGGGTGGGCAGGAAAGCCGTTCATGGATGCCTGGGGATCCGGCGCTTCTGGCGGCATCCTTTTTCCGGATATGACGCTGCATTGCATGGCGGCCTACGCAACCTTGGGACATAGCCGCGATTATGTTTCCCGTTGGCTCGGCGCCTTCGATGCCGGTTTTGGGGGATCGACCGCCACGGCGTACTATAATTTCGCGACGCGGCAGGTAGGGGGACTCTCCTATGATGTCAGCTTGGAAGGTAGTTTGGGGGTGTATGCCGACTCCGACAGCGACGGAGAGTCGAATCTTACGGAGTGGAATGGCATTATCGGCAATACCGCCTTCCAGGACCTGATCTGGTCTACCAAGGAAGCAACCATAAAGGCGTATGCGCAAGTGGCGCTTGACGGGACCCGGAAGGGCAGCGAAGTTTCGCTGGAGGGAGAATCGAACGGCTATCCGCGCCACAATGTTTACCTTGACGCCTACCGCATTGGCGTATACGAAGTGACCACGGGCGAGTACGTCGAAATGCTGAACCGCGCCCTTGCCCAGGGCAAACTGTGCGTGAAAAGCGGCGCTGCGTATACCGGCGGCGACGTATTCATGAAAGATGCCACGAGCGAGACCAAATCCATTGTGCAGATCACCGATCCCGACTGCCAGGTTTCTTTTTCCGGAGGCCAGTTTGTCGTCGAAAGCCGCAACGGAAAGTCCATGGTCGATCATCCGATGGTCGAGGTGTCGTGGTACGGCGCCTTGGCCTACTGCAATTGGCTTAGCGAATACAAAGGGTTGACGCCCGTGTACGATTTGTCGACGTGGAAACGCAAGACGCCTACGCCCAACGGGTATCGTCTGCCCACGGAAGCGGAGTGGGAACGCGCCGCCTCGTGGGAGCCGAGAGACGATGGCCCCATCACCGTGCCGGGCGGTGGCCGAGGCCGCAAGTGGCCTTATGCATTCTCGGGAGAAACCATCGATTTCACGCGCGCCAACTATAACGATTACTACGGGAGCGGCTACAACAATCCCGTAGGGTTGACATCGGCGCCGTACACCGCGCCGGTTGGTTATTTCAACGGGGTCAATCCCGGCACGGCGCTCAGCCTGAGTCCGGTCGGCTGCTACGACATGAGCGGCAGCGTGTGGGAGTGGTGTGAAGACTGGAAAGGCGACTATGGCGCCGAAGACCAGAGCAATCCCGTCGGCCCGAGCAGCGGCGGTTACTTCGTGTTGCGCGGAGGCGGGTGGAGTTTCATTCCCGACAACTGCCGCAGCGATTTTCGCGGCTGGGAAATTCCTGCGCACACGGGTTTTAACGAGGGATTCCGCATCGCCCAATCCGTGACGCCATAACGGCCGAACCATTTTTCCGAGCGCGTCTCCTGCTGCTGGCGCGAGCAGAGGGCGGCGCGCTTTTTCCACACCCGTGCGTTATGGTACGTTTTCCCTGTGCTTGGCGAGAGAAACAACCTGGATGCCGCATTCATGAACATTGATCCCCATCGCGTTCCTTCTCCGTGCTTCGTGATCGACGCAGACGCGTTGGAGCGCAATCTGGCAATCCTTGCGGACGTGCAGCAACGCGCAGGATGCAAAATCCTGCTTGCCCTCAAGGGCTTTGCGATGTGGCGCGCGTTTCCCCTCATCCGGCGACATTTATCGGGAACTGCCGCCAGCGGCGTTCACGAGGCGCGACTTGGCGCGGAAGCATTCGGCGGAGAAGTCCACGTTTACTCTCCCGCCTACCGCGACGCCGAAGTGGATGAGTTGACGGGCATCGTGGACCACATGGTCTTTAACTCCTTCTCGCAGTGGGAACGCCACCGCGAGCGGGTGCAGCGCGCGAAACGTCCGATCCAGTGCGGCATGCGCGTCAACCCCGAACATTCCGAGGTGAAGGTGGCCCTGTACGATCCTTGCGCGCCCGGTTCTCGCCTTGGCGTGACGGAAGCGGCGTTTCGGCGCGATCTCCTCGACGGCCTGTCGGGATTGCACATGCACACGTTGTGCGAACTCAACGCCGATGCCTTGGAGCGCACCCTGCCCGCATTCGAGAAGCATTTTGGCGACTTTTTGCCATCCATGAGCTGGGTAAACCTCGGAGGCGGCCATCATGTCACCCGGCCCGATTACGATATCGAACGGCTGATTCGGATCATCCAGGATTTTCGAGAACGCTGGCATGTCGATGTGTATCTCGAACCGGGCGAAGCCATTGCCTTGAACGCTGGCGTTTTCGTGGCGACGGTGCTGGACATTGTCCACAATCACATGGACATCGCCATCCTCGACGCCTCGGCGAGCACGCACATGCCCGATGTGCTGGAAATGCCTTACCGTCCGGCCATTGTGGGGGCGGGCATGCCGGGCGAATTGGCGCATACCTACCGGCTGGGAGGCGTGAGCTGTCTGGCGGGCGATGTGATTGGAGATTATTCTTTCGCCGAGCCGTTGCGTCCCGGCCGGAGACTCGTGTTTCTTGACATGGCCCACTACACGATGGTGAAGACCACCACGTTCAACGGCGTGCCGCTTCCCGCCATCGCGATAGGCCGCGGCGAAGAGGGCGCCATCGAAATCGTTCGCCAGTTTGGCTACGACGACTACAAAACCCGCTTATCTTGAGCCGAGAAGCCAAGGGTCAAGATTTCGGGCAACTTCAATCCACCGGCGCTGCGGGAACATTGCCGTCGGCGGTTTGGGGTCCTCCCTCCGCCTCGAAGAGCTGCTGCTGTCCGCTTTTCATTTCGTCGGCGCCGCGGGTCATGTGGGTTTGATGTTCGATGCTGATTTCCTTGCGGGTGAGCGTGCCTTCCTGGGTCGCGGAACCCCAGTTGGCATTCTTAATGCCGTAGAAAAACTGCGATCCGGGGGCTTCATTGAGCACCAGCGTGCCGCTTACGATGATGGGTTCCTCCACCATTGTCGCTTTTCTTCCCTTCTCCATCTCGACCAGGATCACGTCGCGCAAGGGAGGCGCTTCACAGAAGAAGCAGCCGATGGGGACAGGCAGCAACATGAAATACGAGGCATCCTTGAACTCGTCGATCGGCGCCATGAATCCGACCAAGTTCACCGGCTGCGAACCGAATTTCTTCAATTCCGCATCGAAGAACGGACCGCTCTTTGCCGATCCCCGGGTCTTTTGCAACAGACTCCACGAGAGCAGCGACAGGCCTGATTTTTTCTGGACGCCTTCGGCGACCGCGCGTTTGGCTTCCATCTCTTCGCGCAAACCGCCTCGCTTCACTTGCAGATTGCCAAACACGAGCACTGCCAGTATGACGACAACGCCCAGCGCTGTCCCCAATTCCTTCACCATGCGTCGGCGCACGTTCACTCCTCCTCGTCTCGCTTGCCGTTGTTGTCGACACGCAACCCGACCCGCCAAAAGCATGTGAGTATAGCATATGCGCTTTGCGCATCGCCAAAACGCAAATGCGAATTCGCCCGATCGCCTTCGATCGGGCGTCTCCTCTCCCCTTGTCCCAACCGTTCCTACGTGGTATGGTTTTCGCAGCGGGAAGGGAATGTAGCCGGAAACACAACGGAGAGACGCAACGTGCCAAGTGGCGGCTTGTTTCAGCAAAACGTGATAGCCGTGGTCTGGGATTTCGACAAGACCTTGACCCCTCTCTACATGCAAAAACCCTTGTTCGATGCGTACGGCATCGAGGAGGCCGTGTTCTGGAAGGAAGTGAATGCTTTGCCGGCGTATTACGCGCGCGCCGGCATCCATGTGCATCTTGACACCTGTTACCTGGGGCATCTGCTTTCCTACGTCCGGCATGGCCGTTTCGCCGAGCCGCCGTTGACGAATAAGCGGCTACGCGAACTGGGAGCGGACATCGAATTCTATCCGGGCGTGCCGGAAGTGTTTGCGCGTTTGCGCGCCTATGTCGACAAACCCGAATACCGTTCGGGGGACTTGCGCGTCGAGGTCGAGCATTATGTCGTGAGCACGGGACTCGCCGAACTCATCCGCGGATCGCGCATCCACGGCGAATTGCGCCATGTCTGGGCCTCGGAGTTTATCGAAGAACCCGCCGCGCCGGGCGTTGACCTCGCCGCTTTTCCCCCAGGCGGCCCTATCAGCCAAATCGCCACTTTTCTCGACAACACGACAAAAACGCGGGCTCTCTTCGAGGTCAACAAGGGGGTTGGCCTGGTCGAGGGGATCAGCGTCAACGATGACATTGCCGAAGAAGACCGGCGCGTTCCTTTCAAGAACATGATTTATGTCGCGGACGGCCCCAGCGACATCCCTTCTTTCTCGGTCGTGAAAAAATCCGGCGGCCTGGCTTTGGCCGTCTACGACCCGCGCGATCCGCGCCAATACGATCAGGTCAGCAATCTGTTGGAAAGGGGACGCGTGCACCACGTTGCCCCCGCCGATTACCGGGAAGACAGCATTGCCGATACGTGGCTGCGGAGACAGGTGGGGCGTATGGCGCAACGCATTGTCGAGGAGCGGGTTCGGGGATTCAGGGGGCGCATCGGGATCGGTCCCACACACATGGGGGCGATGGACCGGACGATGAAGGATCATGGCTCCGACACGCCTGAAAAAAAGGCATGAACACGCCGCTGGTCCATACGCTCGTTCTTAACTGGAACGGACTGGAACATCTCCAAGCATGTTTCGAGTCGTTGCTTGCGCAGACGCATCCCAATGCCCGTTTCATTCTGCTCGACAATGCGAGCGTGGATGCTTCGGTCGAATTCGTTCAGTCCCGATTTGGCCATGATCCGCGGGTAGGCATCTTGCGGATCGGCCAAAATATGGGTTGGTCTGGGGCCAACAATGTGGGCATCGAACAGGCCATGCAGGCTGGCGCGGACTATGTTTTTCTGCTGAATAACGATACCGCTGTCGAGCCTGACGCCATCGAGCGGCTTGTAGCCATGGCCGAGTCCGACGCAACCCTTGGCGCGATCGCCCCTAAGATGCTGTTGTACAACGCGCCGGAATTGCTCAATTCCATAGGAATTGAATGCTCTCTCATAGGTTGTTGCTGGGATATTGGACTGGGCCGGCTTGATGACGACCGCTGGAACGAAGCGCGGCCCGTCATCGGCGTCTGCGGCGGTGCGGCGCTGTTTCGCGTCGAGGCCCTGCGCCGGAGCGGCTTGGCTCCTGCGGAATTCGAGTTTTATTTGGACGATCTTGATCTTTGTCTGCGCATTTGGGGCGCCGGGTATCGCATCGTGACTTGCCCCGAGGCGCGTGTCCGGCACAAATTTTCCGCGACGTTGGGTTCCCGTCAATGGGCGCGCCGCAAATATAGGTGGAACACCCGGAACCGTTTTTGGCTCATGCTGCGTAATTATCCGGCGGACAAGGCCGTTTGCGCGTTGCCTGCCGTGGCTTCCGGCGAGATGCGCGCTGTGGGCCGCGCCTTGCTTGAGGGGGAATTTTGGCGTGTTGGCGCGCATATGCAGGCCTGGATCGCCGCCCTGACTTACCTGCCGCGGGCCATCCGATTGCGGCGGCAACGTCGCGCCGAAGGCCTGGATATGAGCCGTTTTTGGCCGTATGTGCGGCGCGATCGCCGTTTTTTCGAAGGCATTGAGCTTCCGGTGAATGGGTGGTATGTTCCGCGCGAAGTTCAAGGGGTTTCCGTTCGTCCCATTGGACGTTGCGCTACGATGAACGCGCTTTCGGGCCGGTTGCGCATCCTGCATGCCAACGCGTATCCTCGACTTGGGGAGACGCATGTCGTCGTGTGGCAGCATGGCGCGATCCTCAAGACGCTGCAGACCCTTGAGAAGGAGATTCTCGAAGTGGATGTCGCCGATGGCCCGGTTGAATTCCGGGCAAACCGGATATTCTTTGCCGAAGACACGCGCGAATCCATCGACATCGGAGGGTGGCTTGCCGTTGAACAGGCATGAAATAACGTGGGATTTTCGAGAAAGCGACGCGCGATGACCGAGGCGGAATTCGAGAGTTATCTTGGGGAACGGAAAGGCCTGATCGATACTGCGCTCGAGCGGCTTTTGCTTTCGGAGGCCGCCGCGCCGGCCCGGCTTCTCGAAGCCATGCGATGCGCCGCTCTCGACGGGGGGAAACGTTTGCGGCCCATCCTGTCGCTGGCCGTGGCCGATATCGCTGGACGTCCTCTCGCGCATCTCCTTGACGTGGCCTGCGCCATTGAGCTTATCCGTGCCGCCTCGCTCGTGCTGGACGATCTTCCCGCGATGGATGACGCCGCCATGCGCCGGAACCATCCGTCTCTGCATGTCCGCTTTGGGGAATCGACGGCCTTGCTCGCTGCCATAGCCCTGCTCGCCTTGGCGTACGAGCGGATTCCGTACAGCGCCGAATGCTGCGGAAGGCCGGCATCTGCGGGAAAAGCCGTGCAAATCGTCGCCCACGCCACCGGAGCGCAGGGAATCGTTTCCGGGCAGTTTGACGACCTTGCCTTCTCGCAAACCGGCGCCTCGGACGCTCGCATTGCGGAAGCGTATCGCCACAAGTCGGGGGACTTGTTTTGCGCGGCGGCGCTGGCCCCGGCTCAACTCGCAGGCCTTTCGCCGTCGGAGGCGAACTGCCTCGATCGTTACGCCAGCAATGTGGGGTTGGCATTTCAAATCACAGACGACTTGATCGATGCCGACAAGACAGGCGAGGATGCCGGCAAAATCACCCTTATCGCTTCCTTGGGAATGAGTGGCGCCCGCGAGCATGCGGCGCGCCTGCTTGAGGAAGCCGTCCAGGCTCTGGACGGCTTTGGGGACGCGGCGGAACCGCTTCGTTTTCTCGCCCGGACGATACTGCGACGTACGGAATGACGACCCCGCGCGGAGTTTTTGCGTCTTCGTTCCCTTTTCACTAACATAAAGGGCCTTTAGAAAGGTCATAGGGTCGTCTTTCCGAGATACGGAACCTACTGGAGTGGAATCATGGTTCTTGTTGACATAGTGGTCTTTGTGTTTGTTCTGGGCTTGTTGGTTTTTGTGCATGAGCTGGGTCATTTTGTGGCGGCCAAATCGTGCGGCATTTACTGCGCTCGGTTCAGCCTTGGTATGCCTCCCCGGGTCTGGGGATTCCAATGGGGCGATACCGATTATTGTATCGGGGCGCTGCCGATTGGCGGCTACGTGAAGATGGCCGGTCAGGAAGACAAGCCGTTGAGCGACGAGGAGAGGCAGCAAGAGTATGGCGACGTTCCGCCAGACCGCTGGTTCAACAACAAGACGGTTTGGCAACGCGTCATTGTGATTGTTGCGGGACCGCTCATGAACCTGGCGCTGGGCTTTGTGTTGTACGGCATTGTCGCGGCCATGGGGGGCCTGGTGCCCGAATCGAAGATCGACAACCGGATCGGCTATATCGAGCCTGGTTCGCCCGCTCAGACCGCCCCGCTGCACCGCATGACCGAAGGCGGGGGCATGGACTTTGCGCGTCCTCCCGACGCCGTGGGCTGGAAAACGGGCGATCGCATTCTCTCGGTCGGCGGCAAACCCGTGGACAATATCCTCGATGTGGCGATGCGCGCCATTCTTGGGGGAGAGAACATGACGGAGGTGGTGCTGGAACGGGCCGACGCGACCGGCGGTTCCACGCGCTATCTTTCCCCCGTTCAGCCTAGGATTCTTGATGACTCGAAGCATCCCCGTTTTGGCGTGCAGCCTTTCTCGACCGCGTTGGTGAAAGCGGTGACGCCCGGCATGCCGGCGGCCGACGTCATCCAGCCGGGCGACGTGATCGTCCGGCTCAATGGAGAATTAATCGATTCGCAAACCTTCACGCGCACCGTCGAATCGCTTCCTGCGGGCCAGTCTGTCGTCTTGGAAGTGGAACGAGAGGGACGGCGTGTTCCCGCGACCATCGTTCCTGCCACTGTGGGCCGCATGAAAGGAGTCCGGTTTTTTCCTTGGCTCGATGAGGAAATGGAGAAATCCCAAGACGCTCCCCTTACTGTACTGGGCACTACTCCGGACATGAAGGAGAAGACGGATTTGCGGGCCGGAGACGTCGTCGTGGCGATTGATGGCCAACCCGCGACGCCTGTTCTGTTGCGCGGCTATGAAAAGGACCGCCCCGGACAAACCGTTACGTTGACGATCAAGCGTCCCGATGTCTGGTTCGGGCTGCTTCGCAAAGGCGAGACCAAACAGGTTGTCGTTGCCATTGACGAAGTGCGCGCGGTGGGCATGGAATGGGACACGAAGATGACGTATCAGCGCGTTCCTCCCGCGCAGGTCGTTCCGGAGGCGTTCGCGCGCGGCATTCGCGCATTGAGCGTGACCATGGAGACGTTGATCGGCCTGACGACCGGAAACGTGACGCCCAAGGAACTCGGCGGCCCCGTCCTGATCTATCAGGCGACCACGGGCGCCGCGCGCATGGGATATACGTGGCTGTTGGAAATGACCGCTTTCATCAGCGTCAACCTATGCGTTTTCAATCTGTTGCCCTTGCCCGTGCTGGATGGAGGACAACTCGTGTTTTTGGCCATCGAAGGCGTGCGCCGGAAGCCCGTGAGTCTCAGAATCCAGGAATGGGTGCAGCAAGCGGGCTTGGTGCTGATCGTGGCGTTGATTTTGTACGTCACCTACAACGATCTCGTGCGTATCGTCACCAACCGTCTGCAACAATAGACTTGTCTCACGGCGCGTTCCCGCGCGTCGATGCCATCGGAAAAGCGAACGACAACGAATCGAAACAGAGAAGCGAGGAGACCATGGACAGCATCACCTGCAAATTCGGCGGCACTTCGTTGGCGGATGCGAGTTGTTTTCGCGCCGTTGCAGCGATTGTTCGAGCCAAGGCGGAGCGGCGTTTTATCGTGCCATCGGCTCCCGGCAAACGTTCCCCGGACGACAAGAAAATCACCGATCTCCTCTATTTGTGGCACGGCATGAGCCAGCAGGGGCTTGATCCCTCCCAGCCCCGAGGCATGATTGCCGAACGCTTTATGCAGCTGGCGCAGGAGTTGAATCAGCCTTTTGACATCGAGCGCTTGCTGGAGGAAATCGCCGCCGGCGGGCTCTCCCATCCCGAACCTGATTTCATGGCGTCGCGCGGCGAGTACCTGAGCGGACGTCTCATGGCCGGGCTGTTGGGGGCTGCGTTCGTGGACCCGGCGGACTATATCAAGTTCGATGAAGAGGGCGTTTTGGATCCGCGGACCTACGTCTTGCTCGGGGAGGCTCTCAAGGGCCCCGGTCTTTTTGTGATACCGGGGTTTTACGGGGCGACGCCCGATGGCCGTATCAAGACATTTTCGCGCGGCGGGAGCGACGTGACCGGGGCGATCGTGGCGCGCGCCTCGAACTCGGTCTTGTATGAGAATTGGACGGATGTCTCGGGCTTTCTCATGGCGGATCCGCGCATCGTTCCGGACGCCAAGCATATTGACGCGGTGACCTACCGCGAATTGCGCGAGCTTTCTTACATGGGCGCAAACGTGCTGCACGACGAAGCGATCTTTCCGGTGCGCGCTTCGCGCATCCCTATCAACATCCGCAACACCAAGGAGCCCGAGGCGCCCGGCACGATGATCGTCGCGGAGCGTGAATCCACCCATCCCGTCTGCGGCATCGCGGGGCGGAAAGGCTTCACGATGATCAACATCGAGAAAACGTTGATGAACCGGGAGCGCGGATTTGGGCGCCGGGTCCTGTCCGTCCTCGAGGCGCACGGCGTTAGTTTTGAGCACATGCCCACGGGCATCGACACCATTTCGTTGATCATCAAGGATGAGGAACTCGCCAACCATGGTCACGCCGTGCTCAAAGAGATCGAACGCGTTTGCGAACCCGATCGCGTGACGCTCACTCCGGGGCTCGCCATCATTGCGACGGTGGGACAAGGGATGGCCGGCCATGTGGGCGTTGCCGCGCGTCTATGCGTCGCCCTGGCCGATGCAAAGGTCAATTTGCGCGTGATCGATCAAGGGTCCTCGGAAAACAACATTATCATCGGGGTGGAAGAGAACGATCTCGACACGGCCGTGCGGGCCATCTACAACGCATTCAAGCCGTAGATCGCAGGCGCGGGCTGCGCCGTCTTTGATATCTGCGCCCGCAGGGGCAACGCAGCGATCTTGCCCGGCTACTTTGCAGGAAGAGCCTGAGGCTCCGATTGCCCTTTCGTGTCGATTGGCGCATGGGAAAAGTTTTGTGGCGAGGGAGCGGAAGGCGTGAACGTCATGTCGGTCGTGACCACGACGATCCCCTTTTCGCTTACGTGAAACCTCCGGGCGTCCTCGGCGGGATCATGGCCGATGACGATGCCTTCCGGAATGGATACGCCGGCCTCGATAATCGCTCGTTTGATGCGGGCGTGTCGGCCAACGCGAACGCCGTGCATGAGGATGGACTCCTCGACCAGCGAGTAGCTGTTGATGCGCACATCGGGCGACAGGACGCTCCGGCGCACCATGCCGCCGCTGAGAATGCACCCTGGGCTCACGATCGAGTCCACTGCCACGCCGAAGCGCACGCCGGGATCGCCAAACACGAATTTTGCGGGGGGAGAAGTCGAAAACCGCGTGCGAACCGGCCAGTCCTTGTCGTAGAGGTTGAAGAGAGGGTCTACGGCAACCAATTCCATATTCGCTTCCCAATAGGAATCGAGCGTGCCCACGTCGCGCCAGTAGCGGGCCGATTTCTTGTTCTCGTCCTGGAACATATACGCGAACACGCGGTGGGTTTTGATGAGACGCGGGATGATGTCCTTGCCGAAATCGTGGGAGGAATCCGTCTGGCGGGCGTCTTCGAACAGCGCCTCCCGCAGGACGTTGGTGTTGAAAATGTAGATGCCCATGCTGGCAAGGGCAATCCCGGGATTCTGGGGCACGGGATGCGGATGCTTGGGTTTTTCCTCGAAGCCAATGACGCGGGTTTCTGTATCGATTTCAAGCACGCCGAAGCGGGATGCCTCTTGAAGAGGCGTTTCGATGGCGGCCACCGTCATGTCGGCCCCGACGCGGCGATGGAACGCGAGCATTTTCCGGTAATTCATCTTGTACAGATGATCGCCGGACAGGATGATGACCTGTTCGGGGTTTTCCGCCTCGACCGAATACAGGTTCTGGTAAATGGCATCGGCCGTGCCGAGATACCAGGTGTCGCCAACGCGTTGTTGCGGCGCCAGCACTTCGACGAAGTCGTCGTATTCGGGATGGTTGATGTTCCAGCCGCCGCGAATGTGGCGCGACAAGGAAAGGGATTTGTATTGGACGATCACCTGCACCTTGCGGCATTGCGAGTTGATGCAGTTGGAAAGCGTGAAGTCGATGATGCGATACATGCCGCCAAAGGGAACCGCCGGTTTCGCGTCGTGGCGCGTCAGGGGATGCAGGCGTTCCCCCACTCCGCCGGCAAGGACCACCGCCAACACGTTTTTCATGGATTCGGGGTTCGTCACGCGTTCCTCTCTTCCCATCCGACGAATGCGCGGCACGGCGCGCCATCAGCTCCCCTCAGTGCCAGCGGGAGCGCCGTAAATAAGCACTCGCCCGGCTTGACCCGGTCGAGCAGCAGTCCTTCAACCACGAGGATGTTGCGGCGCAGCAGAATATGGTGGGTGTCCTGTCCAACCTGCTTATAGGGCGCCACCGACAGGTAGTCTACACCAACTAAACGAACCGAATCATCCGCTAGCCGTTGCGCGGCGCATGGAGACAACGCCGTGTAATCGGTCCGAAACGGGCCGTCCACGGGGAAGTGGGAGTTGCGGGTCTTGAACAGCACCCGAGGGGGCAACGGAGCGACGGGCAAATCGTTCGCGGTGATAATCTTGAGATCGGGCAGGGATATCACGGTGGCCGGCCCGAAAAAGATCGACGCATCGACAGCGTCCAAGCGGGGGCCCGAGTCCTCGAAATGCCACGGCGCGTCGATGTGCGTGCCGATGTGCGTGCCGCAGGTCAGCGTCGACACGTTGCAACTATCGCCCGAGGCAATCCGCCGTGACGGGTGGAACGCAAAAGGCGGATCGCCCGGCCATACCGTCATGTTCGGATGCATGGGAATCGTGACATCCACCCAATGTACAGGCATGCATATCCCCTTCTGCGCTCGGCTCGACCTTCAAACGCGGACGCACCGCACCCCAGTTTATAGGTTAATCATGCCGCATATATAAATATTGCCTTAAATGCCATAAAAAATCAATTATTTTTGGCATTCAGGGCGGCGTGGGCCAAGGCCGCGATCGTCTCGACAGCCTGATCGATAGTCATGTGCGTCGTGTCCACCAGGATAGCGTCCGCGGCGCGGCGTAAGGGCGCCACGGCCCGGGAGCGGGTTTTCTCGTCGCGCTCGTGAATCTCCGCGCGGAGGGATTCGAAATCGACGGCGATGCCGCGGGCCTGCAATTCGGCCAAACGGCGCCGGGCGCGTTCGTCGAGCGAGGCATCGAGGAAGACCTTGCATTTGGCCGCAGGAAAAACCACCGTGCCCATGTCGCGGCCTTCGGCGACCGTTGGGCGGCGCGCCCCGTATTGCCGCTGCAATGCGACGAGGTGTTCGCGGACCTGGGGCACTTGGTCGAGGCGATATATTTCGCGCGTGACCTCGGGCGTGCGGATGGCCTTTGTAATGTCGTGGTCGCCCACGAATACCTGAAGTCCGTTGTCGGCATCGCGCAGTTCCAACGGCATCTCGCGCGTCGCGGCGGCCAGCGCGCCCGGGTCCTCAAGGTTCACGCCCTGGCGCAGCGCCCACCATGTCGCCGCGCGGTACATCGCGCCGGTGTCCAAAAAGGCATAGCCCAGCGCATCGGCCACGCGCCGCGCAACCGTGCTTTTTCCGGCGCCGGCCGGGCCGTCGATCGCCACAATTTCCGTGATGGGGTCCATAGAATCTCCCGAGGGCCACGCGCCGTTCCGTTCCGATGCGGCCCCTTGACATCCCCGCGCGTCGTCGGCACAATCCTCGCAGCCAACAGGGGGCTCCTTACATGGAAACAGTTCTAACATCGCTGGAGACCGTCTTGACGAAGGTCAACGGCGTTGTGTGGGGGCCGGTCATGTTGTGCCTGCTTTTCGGCGCCCACTTGATTTTGACCTATCGGCTACGTTTCATTCAACGCTACATTGGCACGGGCATTCGTCTTTCCCTGGCGGGGCGGGAAGGCGGACAGGGCGATATCAGTCATTTCGGCGCGCTCACGACGGCCCTGGCGGCGACCATCGGAGCCGGCAATATCATTGGCGTGGCGACGGCGATTGGGATTGGCGGTCCGGGCGCGGTGTTGTGGATGTGGCTTACGGGCGTTTTCGGGATCGCCACCAAATACGCCGAGGCGCTTCTGGCGGTCAAATACCGCGTTGTCACGCCCGACGGACGGACCGTCGGCGGGCCCATGTACGTGATCGAGCGCGGACTGAAATGCAAGTGGCTTGCGGCGCTGTTCGCGGCGTTCACGGCAATCGCCGCGTTTGGCATTGGCAACATGTATCAGGCCAATGCCATTGCCTCGCTGGCCACGGAGACGTACGGCATTCCCCCTTGGGTTTCGGGCTCCCTCATGACGGTCTTGACTGCCTTGGTTATCTTGGGCGGCATCCGGTCGATCGCGCGCGTCTGCGAAATTCTCGTTCCCTTCATGGCGATTGCCTATGTGGGCGGATGTCTGATTCTGCTGGCGATGGGGTGGCGAGGAATTCCCGAAACGATAGGGTTGATCTGTTCCAGCGCGTTTACCGGTCATGCCGCGGCGGGCGGTTTTGCCGGCGCCGGAGTCATGATGGCAATCCGTTGGGGCATTGCCCGGGGGCTTTTCTCGAACGAATCCGGCCTGGGGAGCGCTCCCATCGTAGCCGCGGCGGCGCAGACCCGGAATCCTGTCCGCCAGGCATTGGTGTCTTCCACCGGCACTTTTTGGGACACCGTTGTGGTATGTTTGCTGACCGGCATCGTTCTGGTGAACTCCGGCGAATGGCTCACGGGGAGCAAGGATGCCGCGTTGACCAAGGCCGCGTTTGGGGATATTCCTCACCTTGGCCCTTTGGTCCTGAACGTGGGGCTGCTGACGTTCGTGTTTTCGACCATTCTCGGATGGTCCTATTATGGGGAGCGCGGCGCCGAATACCTCTTCGGGCCGCGCATCATCTTTCCCTATCGCCTTCTTTGGGTCGCCAGCGTGATGGTGGGGGCGCTGGCGAAGCTTTCCCTGATCATTTCCTTTGCCGATATCGCCAACGCCTTGATGGCCGCCCCCAACCTCATTTCCCTGCTGCTTCTGAGCGGCGTGGTGGTGAAGGAGACCCAGAAATACCTTTGGAGCCAACATCTTGACGATCCCGAGGACTAGCCGGATTCCCCTTTCTTGACCGGAGCCGGGTTTCACGAAAAACTTGCTTTTTCCCTGTCGGATATGTAATGTTCGGTAAGGTCAAAGGTAATATGGTCAAGAGCGAGAAAATTATTTAGGCCGGTGATAGGGTGTTGACATTTGTACATCTGGATGGTATAGTACACCATCCGTGGTGCGTTTAGGGTTACAATGGCTGGTAGTTGTGGGCTGGCGCGCCACGCAAGGAGGCAGCCGTGAAGCACGTTCGTAAAATATCGGCACTGCCCAGTGTGGCCGAAGACAACAAGCCCTTTGATATTACGTTCATTACGGATATCATGCGGGCCTTCATCACCAAGAAGAGCGCCCAAACATAGGCCTCTTGGATAAGCGAGGAACTAGCCGCACGGTTCCGTGTGGGAACTAGGCGGAAAATGTAGTTCCGGGCCTGTTGCATACGTGAGAGTTATGCGGCGGCTCGAGGGGAAAGCGGACAATGAACAAGGAGATTTCGCAATGAAGCACATCAAGCACGTCACCGTGGCCAAGGCTGAGGCAAAGACCCTTCGCAGCGCCTTCGCGAATCTGAAGGAAGACCTCCAGGACGCTCTCAATGCGTTCAAGGTGGAGAAGAAGGCCCCGGCGCCGACGGATCAGGTGTAGTAATCGTACTCGAAGGAAGATCAACGTGAAACACACGCGATTGGTGTCGAAAGTCCGCAAAGCGGATGCGTTTACTGATTTTTTGAACAGAGCGCAACGCGCTTGGTCGGACTTTGTGTTCGCCAAGAAAAATGCGGGTGGATAAAAGATCGTAGGGTGTATTCAGATACCGGGGCTCCTTGTGGAGTCCCGGTATTGTTTTGTCTGTCGGCGCCGCGCGTATCCTGAAGCGGCATCATCCGGAAGACGTGGCGTAGCCTGCCGTAACTTCAAGATTGTTCAAAGATGATACAGGGACTTCACACTTCCATACGAACGGCGGAACTCGACGACCTCGGCATGCTGAGCCAATTTTACGATCCGGAGCGTCCGCGTTCTCTTTATCTCGATCGACGATGCGAAGTATACTGTCCCACCAAGGACGAATTGCGCGAGATGCTGACGCGCCCGGATGTGCGCGCTTCGCTCGGATTCTTGGTCGTGGAAGACGCCGAGGGCGTAATTCGGGGTTTTTGCGCTCTGCGAGGCATCACCCAGGAAGCCGCGTTGGCGGATATGTTGCTGGGTTTTTTGGACCCCCTCGATTTCGCCACGCCCGTGGCAGAGGAGACGTTCGCGTATCTCAAACGCCGGGTCTTTACGGAACTTCGTCTGGAAAAGCTCATGGCGCGCTGCTTGGATTTCGAGAGCGAATATCGACAATTCCTGATGCAGCAAGGCTTCACGCGCGACGGCGTGCAACGTGAAGTCGTGTATGCGATGGGCGCCTACCACGACCTCGAGAGTTTCACGCTCGTTAAACAACCGGAGAGGACAGACTGACATGGCGCTCAAAACCGGCATGTTCCTGCGCAGGGCCGAGCGGGATGACATGGATACGGTGGTCACCTGGATGGACGATCCGGATTTTCTGCATTTTTTGTATGGCGATCCCGTCCGATCTCCGAAGCAAATCCGCGAACATCTTACGGCCGTTCTCGGTCGCAACGCTCCCAACACCGTGCCATCCGGAATGTACCTCATCGTTGAATCGTCCGAGCATGGACCGGTCGGTCTGGTGTCCATTATGAATATAAGCTGGCGCAACCGATCGTGCAGTCTCGACGCCTACATCGGCAACAAGAGCCTGCGATCGGGCATGGTGGCGGGCATTTCCCTATACCGCGCCATGGAATTCTGTTTCGACGAACTCAATCTGCACCGCATCACGACCTACATCTATTCTTTCAACAGTCCCTCGTGGAGGCTCATGGAACTGAGCGGGGCCAAGCGCGAACTTGTGATGCGCCATCATGTGCCGCGCGACGGGAAGCTGTATGACCTCTACGCGTACGGCCTGTTGCGCCGCGAGTTCGAGGCTCTTCGGGAGCGGCAGGCCGCTCGTTTCAAGGGGAAGTCGTTGGCGGAGATGATCGCCGCGCAACAAGAGGCCCTGGCCCAAGCGGAGACGGCCCCGTGATGCTCCTGTTGCAGGCGGCATTCTGGGGCATGCTGACGTTCCATCTTATCCATGCGCTGATGACGCACCGCGGAGGGGCGCCGGCGGCGCGCGGACGGTTTTCCAATTTCGTCCTCGTGTCCCAGACCCCCTTGTTCGTTATCGCATGCTATTTCACGGCATCCCAGGGCCTTTTTTCGCGGCAACTGGTATCGCCGCTGTACATTGCCTTGGGGGTTGCCGCGGGACACTTGGTGTTTGGCGCTTCGCTGTTGATCACGCATCGTTCCTGGCGCGATGTCACCGCTTACTTCATCGATCTGAAGCCGATTTGGACGTTCCTCAAGGACAGTCCCCTGGTTTTCATGCGTTTTACGACGGTCGCGATCGTGGAAGAAATCATCTGGCGTTCCGCCGCCCAGCCCTTGTTGATTTCCGCGACGGGCCTTCCCTTGGTCGGCATACTCGCCGTTGCGGCGGCGTTTTGCATCGTGCACGAACATATTTTCACGAATCCCATCATGGTCACCCTCGAGTTCCTCGGCTTTTCGCTTTTGTTGGGCATTCTGTTTTATTTCACGCACAGTCTGATCTTGGTCATCGTGATCCATGCGGTGCGCGACATCGAGATCGCCTATCTTGAATATGCGGAGAAAGCGGATGAGTTGGGGGACCCGGAATTGGCTTTGCTGGAGTATGAGAAATCGTTGACCCGCCGACATCTGGAGAAAGCATGAGCAGCGAATACGCCATTCACGTCGACAGTGTCGATAAAGTGTTTTACACCCGGCACTTCTTCAAACGGAATCCGGACACCAACCAATTGAAATGGTATGAGAAACGGCATATTCATGCGGTGGACCATGTCCAGTTCGGCGTGCGGCCCGGTGAAATTTTCGGGTTGCTTGGCCCCAACGGCGCAGGCAAAACCACGACGGTCAAAATGCTCAGCGGCTTGGTGCGGCCCGACGGGGGCGCGGTGTATATCGATGGGCTCAATGTTGAAACGCGGCGCAAGCAGATTCTCAGAAAGATCGGGGTCGTGCTCGAGGGCACGCGCACGGTGATTTGGCCGCTGACGCCGCTCGAGAACTTGGCCTATTTCGGCAATCTGCGCGATGTGCGCGGCTCCGTCCTTAAGAAACGCTCCCATGAATTGTTGGATTTCATCGGTCTGCGCGAGAAAAAAGACGTGCAGGTGCGCCGATTGTCTCGGGGGCAGAAGCAAAAACTGGCCATTTGCATTGCGCTGGTCACCGATCCGCACGTCATTTTGCTGGACGAGCCGACCACGGGGTTGGACGTGCAGAGCGGACGCAGCATCAAAGAGAAAATCATCGAGATGACCCGCATGCACGGCAAGAGCGTTCTCGTGACCACGCACGACATGCATGTGGCCCAGGAACTGTGCGATCGCATCGGCATTATTGATCGGGGCAAGCTGATTGCGTGCAAGACCACCGAGGAGATGCTGACGTTGAGCGGCGACCTCGTCTATGAGGTTCGTGTTGATCGCCCCCTCTCCCCCACGCTGATCGCGGATATCGAAGGGGTGATTTCCGCCCGGGAATTGCCCGACGGCGAGGGATTCGGATGCGCGGTGCGGCTTGCGGCTGACGACGAATCCCGTTCGCGCGCATTGTATGGCGTCATGGATCGTCTCAAGGCCAACCACTATAGGCTTCTTTCGATCGATCGCCACAAGCAAATGCTGGAAGACGTGTTCCTAAAACTTACGAGCGGCGCGTAGCAGCGGCAAAGGAGTTTTTTCGCTCATGGGTCTTTTCCTTGTGTTGAAAGCCGAGGTTGTACGAAGCCTCATTACGATGCGCCGGTATTGGCTTGCGTCCCTGATCGGTCTCATCATCGGCTATGGCATGCTCATCGCGCTGATTTGGGCCTTTACCACTGGCGGCCAAAGCGCGGTGGGCGAGAAGATCAAGGAGGGCGTCACCTCGCGGGTCGTGGGCAGCGCGTCCCTGGAGGCGCCTCCCGAATCTTCCGGAACGGACGGGGAGCCTGTCGCCGTTCCCAAGCCTTCCGAATCCCCCAAGGAACGGGGCACGAAGATCATGAACGGCGTGTTGGGCTTGCTCATCGGGCTTTTCGCGTTTAGCATCATAGGCATGTTTTCGCAAGGGCTCGCAGGGATGGCGCAAAGCGGCGAGTTGGAGCAATTGTGCATGAGCCCGCATGGGTTGTTGGGCAATTTCCTGGCGCGTTCTTTTGTGTCGGCGCTCACCAACATTCTGTCTTCGTCGATCCTGGTGGCGCTGGTGTCGATCACGATTCCCGGCGGCGCGCTGCATTTCTCCGCCGGGGCCATTCCCGCATTGCTGGCGCTCACGTACGTGAACCTGTTGGGATTCGGCTTCATGGTCGGGGGGCTGGTGTTGGTGTTCAAACAGACTGGGCAAGTGGCCATGTTGATTCAGATCGCCATGCTGTCGATGTCGATCGCCGCCTCCAAGAGCATGAGTGAATGGCCGTTGCTCATCCGGATTGTCGCCCATATCATGCCCATGACGGACGCGACCGTGTGTCTCAAGCTGGTGTTGTTGGATGGCGTGGGCATGCAGGTCTTCTCGTATCCCTCGTTTTTCTTCCTGTTGATCAACTGTGCGGTGTGGACGAGCATCGGCATCGCTTGCTTCAAGTTCATGGAAAATTGGAGCCGCAACAAAGGCACCTTGGGGACGTATTAGATGGGCGAGCGCGTCGCGATTCACCGCTTCGAACTGGATGGAAGGCGGTTTGCCATCGATCCGGAGACCTGTTTTTGCTTCGAGTGCGATGCGGTGTCGTGGGACGTGTTGGAGCACTATCCCCATGAAACCGCGCAACGCATCTATCATCTGCTGGGCGACCGCCACGACCTTAAGGAACTGTCGGAAGTTCTTGGGGAACTTGAATGGTTGCGCGCCAGTAAATCCATCCTGCCGGCCTATACCCAGGAGGAACTGCAAAAACATTTTGAGATCGATTCCGGTCTCAAGCGAGTGACGGTTCGTCTGCCGCGCGAATCAGGCGCGTCTTCTCCTGCGCGGCGCGGCTGGTTTGTTCGCGGCGCCGCCCAGCCTGCCCCAGGCATCGCCGGGAGAGTTCAGGAAGCCGTGACGTTGTTGCTGGGACGCAGTCAAAAGCAACAAGATCTCCACCTTGAGTTTATTGAGGAGCGTTCTCGTTTCAACCCGGAGGCGCTTGCCGGATTTTGCGTTTCCGCTATGCAATCCGCCTCGCTGGCAGGCAAGAATCTTACGGTGTCGTTTCGCGTCGATGGCGTCTCGCTTGATGGCATGGGCGGCGTTCTCCACGGACACAACGTCTCGGCTGCGATTGAGTTTCGCGAATCCGCCGATGCGGCTCGCAGCTTGGCCGCTTTTGCCAAAGCCCTGGAGTCCCGGAGCCCCGAACGCCTTGCAAAGGCGATGCAGCCTGGCGGAGAGCACATCTCGGGGCGCCTCATCGTGCAGCCTGGGCATCCGGCTTTTGGCGGCGTGGCGGCGGCATTGCATCAGGCGGGTTTTACTCTGATAGAACTCGATCTCGACGGCGCTTTCGTCGTCCATCCGGAATTGGCCCCCGATGCGATGCTGCCGGCGATGACGGAAACCGCCGTAGCGTATGCGCAGACGCTGCTCAAGGGGGCGTATTTTCGTTTAGACCCTATCGCCACGTTGTTTTGGCGCATCTATAGCGGCCTTCCCATGCGGCGGACGGACCCGATAGGGACCAACGAGCTTGTCATTGACGAGGACGGGGCGATATATCCTTCGCGTCATTTCGTTGGCCTTTCTCCGTTCCGTTGCGGCTCCTTGGCGGAAGGGCGTCTTGATAATGACCGGATCAAGCCCTATGAGGACGTGGGGGCGTTGACTACGGCTCCGTGCATTGACTGTTGGGCGCGCCATCTGTGCGGCGGCGGAACTGCGGCGGTGCATCATGCGCTCACGGGCTCCTTTCGCACGCCGCATGAGGCATGGTGCGACGCCCACCGAGCCTGGCTGGCTTCGGCGGTTTCGGCGTTCAACATGCTGTCGTCGGCGGGCGTAAGTTTCACCAGCCTGTATCATCGTTTGGGGAGAGCGCCCCGCCCCTCCTTGTTTGCCATGGCGCGGGCTGCGTTTCGTCCTGGCATCGGTGTGCGTCCTATCGAAGAGAGCGACGCGGACTGGCTCGTGAGGTGGGAGAATTGGAACGAGGCGACCTATTTCACGTATTCCATAGGCGGAGCCTTGCTCACAACCAAGTATGACCGCGAAATGGATGCGGCGCATCCTTCTCTGGACGTGCAGGAAATGGTGTTGACGAAAACCGACGGGACCCCCTTCGGGTTGGTGCGCTTGCAGCCGGAAATGCTCGACGGCGTCGTGCGTGCGCGGGTGTATCTTCGTCATGAAGCAGACTATGCCGACGAATCCATCCGCAAAGGGTTTCGGGGGCTGCTCAAGGAGGCCTTGGGGCATCAGTCGTTGCGTCGGGCGCTGGCGCCGGCAGGCGCGCATGACGCATCCTTGCGATCGTTCCTCGAGGGATCCGGTTTTACTCGGATCGGCGTCGAACGCGAGGGGCTCTATCTGCACGGTCGCTATCTTGACGTGTGGCATTACGAGGCTGTTTCTGACGAATTGTGATATCGATAAAGCTTGGGTGTTCCTGTTCCAAAAGTCCATAACTCGCATAAGGCAGACATTCCGTGATTCTATGCGCTTTGTTTTTGGCCGCTGTGGCACTCATGCTGTTGCTGTCTGGTCGCGCCCATGCCGACGACTCGGAATTCACCGTCGAGCCAGGGCCTGGACCTTTTCCATGGACGCATCTCTCTCCTCAAAACGACGCCCGCAATTTTCACTTCGCCATCCTGGCCGATCGCAGCGGCGGCATTCGCGACGGCCGTTTTGAACACATTGTCGATCGCCTCAATCTTTTGCGCCCCGAGTTCGTTGTGCATATCGGCGACATCATCGAAGGGGCTCCCAACGATATGGCCGAAGTCAACGCGCAATGGGACGAGGCCTTTGAACTCATCAAGCCGATCGAAGCGCCCCTCTTCATCGTTCCCGGCAATCACGATGTGAATAATCTTGCCCAAGCCAAGGTCTGGGAAGAACGGCTGGGGAGGCTCTACTATCATTTCCTGTACCAAAATGTCCTATTTCTTGTGTTGCACACCGAGGACCCGCCCGGAAAGCAAATCAGCGCCGATCAAGTCGCCTATGCCGCGCGCGTGCTTGCCGATCATCCGGATGTCCGGTGGACCTTCGTGTTGCTGCACGTGCCGTTGTGGATGTATTCGCACGAGCATCGGTGGGAAGAGATCGAGGCCTGTCTTGCGGGGCGCAAGCACACCGTTCTAGCGGGCCATATGCACGAATACATCAAATACGTTCGTAACAATGCGAGCCACATCGTTCTTGCGGCGAGCGGGGCGTGGACTTTTGGGCGCGGCCCGGAATACGGCGAGTTCGATCACATTACGTGGATTGCGATGGACGACAACGGCCCGCGCATCACGAACTTGCTGGTTGACGGCATCCGCAATGAAAACGTCAACACCATTGAGATGCGCAAGGCGCTCATGCCTGTGCGCCGGGGCGAGATCGTCACCTCGACGGGCGCGTGGTGTTCGGGCGATCTTTTCACGGGCGGCGCCACCCGGCTGCGTTTGTGGAACCCGCTTGATCGCCCCATGGATTTTCAACTGCTTTTGCACCCTTCGCGCCAAATGGAGCCCAGCGTCACGGCCATTGATCGCACGCTTGCTCCGCGCGAGGATCATTACGTTGAAGTCCGCCTGCACGCCCCCTCTCCCCTTCCATTTCGCGAGATAGACCCGCTTCGTGCGACGTGGCGCATCGCTTGTGATTTTCCGGGCCGTGAGCGCGTGCACATGCATGGCGCGCATCGTATCGTCGTCGATGGCGTCCATGTCTGTCCGCGCCGGACGTTTGATGGAGCCGTGGATGCGCAGCTTGATAAATGGGGCGAGTTGCCGTGGCGTTGTCTCGAACCCGGGCAAATCTCGCAGTGTCCCGACCAGTGGGCCGGGCCCGCGGACTGTTCGTTCCGTTTTGCCACCGCCTACGACGAGGATTACGTGTATGTCGCGGTGCGCGTGACCGATGACGTTCCCATGTTTCGGGGACGCAAGGACCCTTGGCGCAAGGACGCCGTCATCATTCTTCTCGACGCCCGGCCGGAATCGGAGCGAACGACATTGGACCACCGTTGGGTGAACACGGAGATGGAGTGGGAACTGGCGCGGATGTATGGACGCTACCCCGGTCCAGGGGCGTTCCGCGACTATCTGTTCTTGGGCGTGTCGTTGGGCGCGACGCCTGAGGAATGCACGATCTACGAAGAGCATTTGCAGCCTGCGGGACTGCGCTATGCCTCTCGTCTGGAACCGGGCGGCTATGCCGTCGAGGTGGCGGTTCCTGCCGCATACCTCAACGCCCGGCAGAATTATTCCTGGAACGCCTTTCGTTTGAACATCAGCGTTTTCGACTGCGACGGCAATTACGCAGGTCCTCACAAGGCCCTATGGTGGCGACCTTCCTGGAGCAGCGCCGAGAGTGTTCCGAACCAAGGACTTTTCCGGAAAGGGTGAATGCCCGCCCCATCGCACGGGAGGCGCCTTGCCGCGTCTTCATCCCCTGATCCGCCGCAGCACGAATTCGGTCAAGCTTTGGGCAAGCTGTTCTTCCCCAAGAAAAACAACGCCCGTGTGCTCTGACCTCAGGAGCGTCGCCTCCATTTTGCTATGGGAACAGATGGCGATTTCGATGGATGGATTCAACCTCTTGGCCACTTCCGCCATCTGCCGCACCTTCATGACGTCCGGCGTGGTGATGACCAGCAGGGCGGCGCGTGCAACGTGCGCTTGCGCCAATGCCATGGCTGTGGACGCATCCCCATACACCGCGGGGACATCGCGTTCCCGAAGACGTTCCACGGTTTCCCGGTCCCGGTCTGCAACGACAAACGGTATCCCGCGCGCCTGCAACGCCTCGCAGATGCGGCGTCCGACGCGCCCATGGCCGACGACGACGACTTGCTTTGAGAGGTATTTTTCGTTGGTGGCCGATGGTAGCATGGACAGCGGGTCTTCCAACGCTCCCACGGGTCTTCGCGGCGAGGCTTGTGCGGAAAGCAGCGTATCGCCCGCTTCCCGCAAAGCGGCGGGCTCTCCCAGCACCAACAGCGTATCGTAAGGTTCGATCCTCGTTTGGCCTCGTGGAACGACAAAGCCATCGCCCCGCCCGATGAGTAGAATCAGGGCGTCGTGAGGAAGGTCCAGATCGGCGATGGTCCTGCCTGCGGCGGCCATGTTGGGGAGAATCTCGATTTCCCGCGTTTCGCCTTGCATGTGTCCGCCGTGTTCGATTTCCATGGAGAATTTCGGGGGCGACGCCATGGGCTCGTCCACTTTCAGCCAGCGCGCGACCGGCATTAGCAGTGTGCCCTGCACCAGCACGGACGTCAATACGGTGAAAAAAACCACGTTGAAGATCATGTCCGAATTTTTGTATCCGGCAATCAACGGGAACGTGGCCAGTACGATGGGAGCCGCGCCGCGCAGACCTGTCCAGGCGACCAATGCGCGCGCGCGCAGCGAAAACGAACTGCCCCATAGCCCCAGCGCCACGGCGACGGGACGCGCGACCAGAATGAGGAATAACGCCACCAGGAGCGCCTCGAAGGTGACCGAGAGAAGCCGCGAAGGATACACCAGCAAGCCCAAGGCAAGAAACATGATGATCTGCATGAGCCAGGCAAGGCCGTCGTGAAATTTGCCCACATAGCGGCGATACGTGAAGTCGGTGGCGTTCAGGATGATCCCGCATAGATATACAGCGAGGAACCCGTTGCACTTGAAGTATTCCGAAGCCCCGAAGGTTAGCAGCACGACGCTCATGCTCAGCACCGGGTAGAGTCCCTCGTAGTCGAGCCGCACCCGGTTGAACAACAACGTGGCAAGTTTGCCCGTCGCCAAGCCGACGGCCGCGCCGCCCGCCATGTTCCATACAAACCAGGGGAGAACGGGCATCCACGAAAACCCGGGAAGCGTCAGCGCCTGCGTCATGCTCAACGTCAAAAATACGGCCACGGGATCGTTGCTTCCGGATTCCAGTTCGAGCAATGGCTTCAGGTTGCCCTTCAGTCCTACCCCGCGCCCGCGCAAGATGGAAAACACGGCTGCGGCATCGGTGGAAGAAATGATGGCCCCGAGCAAAAGGCCTGTCAGCAGATTGAAACCAAGCGCTCCCCAGGCAAACAGCCCAACCAGTGCTGCTGTAATCACGACGCCCAGGGTGGAAAGCGTCACGCCGCGTCCAAGAACCGGCCGTATGATGCGCCAATTCGTATCCAGACCGCCCGCGAAAAGAATGAATGCCAACGCCAACGTTCCCACTAGGTTCGCAACTCTGGCATTGTCGAAATGGATGCCTCCTGGCCCTTCTGATCCCGCCAGCATTCCAATTCCCAAAAAGACGATTAACGCCGGCACGCCCAGCCGCCCGGACACCCGGCTCGCCAAAATGCTGACGAGCACGAGAAATCCCGTGATGAATAGAATGGCCGATGTCTCGATCATCCGGAGAAGGGCCTTTCTCTGCGTTGCGTTTTCCGGACGCGCTCTATAGGTGACGCGAACTTGCCTCATTATCGCCATTCTTCCCGCACACGGCAAAACGCATTGCGCGTCGGCCAGCTTGACCTTGGCGAAGGCGTTGCGTACACTCCCGCGGCCATGGGCAAGGAACACCTCAAACATTCGCTAGCGGCGTTTTTACTGGATACGGCCGTCACCACCGGCATGACCGCCATGCCGTTTTTCATCTATCGTCAGTTAGGAGGCGATTCGCAGACTTCCGGAACGATCGGAGGGCTTCAATCGGCTTGTTACGCCATCGTGTGCCTCGTTTCCTCGCCGTTCCTTAGCCGATCCCAAAACGGAATGGTCTGGGGAATCGCCGGCTGCCTATGGTTCATGGCAACATTCCCGATGGCGCCTCTTGGCCGCAATCTCTATTGGTTCGGGGCGTTGTCTATTATTTGCATGGCGGGAATGTCCCTGGTATGGCCCGCTTTGCAGGCGTGGATTGGCGCGGAGCCCGATGTGAACCTGCGCGGGCGGCGGATGGGCGTTTTCAATCTGAGCTGGAACGCTGGTTTTGCCCTGGGGCCCATCATCGGAGGCGTTCTCTACGACGTACATTACGCATGCCCGTTCGTCGCCGTGTTTGTCCTGACGGGGGTTGCCACGCTGCTGATAAAGTCCTTGCCGCATGAGAAAGAACATTTTCGCGTCGCGGATCAGAGTATTCTCGACGGGCGCGAGGCATACGATCGGAAAAGCGAGGCGCAGTTGTACGCCGCCTGGGTGGCGAATTTCGTCGGTTTCGGCATGGTCGCCGTGATGCGGTCGGTGTTTCCCAAACGCGTGGAGGACCTTGCCGCGGCGGGGGCAATCACGATGTTTGGATCAGGGCAGCCCTTGGAATGGAACGCGCCGGCGATCTTTTCCTCGTGCATGAGCGTTCTTTCCGTTGTGACCGCCGCGCTTCTCCTGGGGATGGGGTATTCGCGCTGGTGGCGTCACAAATTCTGGCTTCAATTTCTCGTTCAAGCAGGCGCCGCCATCGCTTTTTGGGGGCTTGGCATCACCCAAAGCCTCGCCGCAATGCTTGTATGCGCTGCCGTCGTGGGCCTTAACTGCGGCGTCTGTTTCGTTGCTAGCCAACAATACAGCGTGTCGCATCCAACCCGGAAACACGCGCGCGCCGCTATTCACGAAGGGGTCAATGGCGCGGGCGGTTTTATCGGCTCCATCGTGTTTGGGTATTTAGGCGGGAGCTTGGGCGTGACCTGGCCTTTTCTGTATACGCCCATCATTCTGACGCCGCTGATTGTTTTGCAGGGGCTGCTGCTCCTTTACGGCCGCCGTCGCGCGGGTCGCGCCGCCGAATGAAACCATGTTCTGACGCAACCGGCCCGATCCTTTTTCGCAAACGCGCTGCGCAAGCAACCCGCCATTCCATGCGGCGCAGCGATATCACCGAATGGCGTGCGATCGAACGCGCTCGTAGGATATCCAGAACCTGCGGAGCCGATCTCGGACACGGTCGTCGAGGTCTTCGCCGGCATAACTTGTGCGAACGAGCAA
>ERZ795030.1671-NODE-1671-length-29138-cov-5.771963_pt1 | contig 29138 bp, 17 predicted proteins | sample MGYA00375122_ERZ795030 | MGnify/ENA primary metagenome ERZ795030 (study PRJEB30165, sample SAMN05720146) | activated sludge metagenome | isolation source: anaerobic digester from wastewater treatment plant | place: Japan | collected 2015-04-20 ... | reverse complement strand
CAGCCCTCCCAGCAACCCCGATCACCTCCCCACGACACATCTTGCGGAACTGCTGGCGCCGAACATGATCGTCAGCACGTCGTTGGTGTTGCTGCAGAAGACGCTGCCCGGGTTGCCCAGCCACTTGAAGTTGAAGTTCTGGCCCACGCCATCGGCCGTCCAGCCCGGCTTGACCCGGACCGTGACTTCGGCCGACTGATCCGCCGTCGTCACCGTCGGGATCGTTGCGTTGGGGAAGTCGGCGTCGGTGCTCTTGGTGATCACCCACTGCCCCGTGCCATTGTATGCCTGGGTGTTGGCGCCGGGGAAGAACAGCCCGCCGACGTCGCGCGGGTCGTTGATCGGCACGAAGGCGCCGTTGTTGAAGTAATCGAAGGCCGAGTTGCGCATCGGCGTGCCGATCGGAATCTGCGAGCCTTCGGTCACGGTGATCACGTTGCTGATCTTCATGTTGTTCAGGTGGATCTGGTAATCGGTGTTGCTGGTCGGGAAGCCCTGGTCCAGTTTCAGCCGGACGACCGTTTTGGTGCGGTCGAGCGGGGCGATCGGCGGGACCTCACGCAGCGGACCGTTATCCACCGAGACGAATCCGCGGAACTGGCCGGTGGCGTCTTCGTAGGTCTGAATGACCTTCATCACCTGGATCTCGTCGGCCGGCTTGCCCAGATACAGCGGCGACCCAGTCGGGAAGATTGCCCAGGCATTGTTGCCGGTGTTCTCGATCACCAGTTCCCTGTCGACCGGCGGTTGCGTCGTGTTGTTCGGCGCGGGATCGCTGATCTGGAACCGCACGATCTGTTTGGCGCCGCCGCTCGTGAAGTGCGGATAGAAATCCCACTCCACCTGCATGTCGTTATCGGTGGGGATGATCCCGGCGGTGTTGTATTCCGCCCAAGGGAAATCCCAGTTGAAGCGGTGCATGCGCATCTTGAGCGAACCGGTGGTTGAATAGGCCGCCCACGGGCCGCCGCACGGCTGGCAGGTGCCGTCGCGGAACCACATCGCGGTGAATTCGCCGTTGGTCACCGGATTGCCGAAGATATTGGTGGAATTGAAGGTGCTCTCCTTGACGACGCCCGGGGGCGGGAAGGTCGAGACCTCGTCATAAATCGACAGATCCTCGAACCACAGCTCATACTCCAGTTCGTCGGCGGCCGGACTGAAGTCCATCTCGGCCCAGACCTTGACCGTCGTATAGTCGCGGTTGCCGAAGAGCGGGCTGCCCGGGGCCTCGATCAGCGGGCCGCCGTTGAGCCGGTAGAAGGCGTGCCACACCTGGGCCGAGTCGTCGTAGGTGATGATGGCGGTGAACGAGGACAACTCGTCGTTGGTCAGATCGAGCGAGTCGCCATAGGACAGGCCGTCGGGCCCGAAGCCGACCCACAACTCGTTGTATTCCTGCCAGAGCTGGAAGGCGCAATCCAGGTTCGGCCGGTCGCCCCCCGCCTCCGTCAGCATGATTTCCATGTACTGGTTGTCGCCCGCCGAATCGAATTTCGGATAGAGGTTCACCACCAGTTCCATGTCGCTGTCGAGGTCGAGCGTGCCCGACGTTTCGACCTCAAACCAGGGGCTGTCCCAGTTGTGATTGGGATGGTGCAGAATGAACCGGCCGTCGCCGTCGTAGTCATACCAGCCGTAGATGCCGTGGAACTGACCGTCAATTGCCCAGGCCGCCGTTACATCACCGGCCGAAATGGGATTTGTGCCGGGCGCTTCGTCGAAATCCGACTCATGTACCAGCGCGGCCGGACAGACGCCCGCCAGCAAAAAGCACATGAGGACGACGAAAAGATTGGACCGTGACCTCATGGTCGCATCCTCCGTTAAAGTTTGAATCAAGTGCATCGAGGTTCCCGTGGCGCCGTCCGCCCGGCTGTTCCGTCGCGCCGGGCCGGTGCACGGTGCTGGAGAGCAATCGGCGCGGCCCCGTTCCGCTCTCCTGCCGATTGGCTCCCATCTGTTGACTCCGGATCACCTCCTCTCCCGTGGAATTTCCGCCGCAAAGCTAGATCACTTCCAGCGCGTCCTTATCCGGCAGCGGCGGGAACGGCGCCGTCGGCAGCGTCTGATACCAGAACGCCACCGACGCCAGGTCGTCGCGCAGCGGCAGATAACGCTTGCAACCATTGCGCCAGCCGAGCGCCTGAACCGTCACCCGCAGGTCCTGCTTGAACCGGATCGGATCGGTCACATGCCAGCGGTAGAGCGAGAAACGCTGCTGCGAGCTGTAGAGCCCGTCGGGGCGGATCACCTGGGGCATGCCGGCGTAGGGGGTTGTGAACTCCTGGTACTGGTGCGTCGCCTGGTTTTCGAAATTGTAGGAGCCGCAGAAGTAGTCCTCGGTTCCCGTCCCGCAGATCGTCGGAAACTCGCCGTCCCCATCCAGATAGAACTTGACCTCGCCCTCGCCCCACCAGCCGTTGTTGTTGACGCCCCAGGCCATGTAGGTGCCGACGTAGTGGCCGCGGCCGCGCACGCCGTCCAGAATCGTGTGAACCTGCTTATAGGGGACCGGGTTGGTGCGACGGAACTGGGCGTGGAAATACGCGGCGTCGTCGGGGACGCGCGTCAGCGTGTAGTTGATCTGGTAGAACAGGCACAGCCACTCGTCGTTGAGGTTCTCCACCGTGATGCGGCAGTGCTTGCGGAACGGCATCTCCCAGTAGCAGTTGAAGGCGCTGCCGGGGTTGACGCAGACGGCCAGGGAGGAGACCTGCGCGTAGCGCCCCCAGCCGCTGCAGAAAAAGTCGCCCATCGGGCACTCGACCGAGGGCTGCTGCTGACCGTCCCAGTAGATGCGCAGGATAGCGTGGCGCCAGTGCAGATTGATCGTGAACCACATCTGCTGGATCGCGCCGGGTCCGTCGATGCTGGCGATCTCCAGCGTCTCGCCGGGGGGAACGCTGACGCACGGCCGGCACTTCCAGCCCTGGCCCAGGCCCTTGCTGGCCGGATTGTTTTCCTCGGGGGCCATGCCGCCCTGGCCGCGGGCGCCGGTCGGATTTTCCGCGCTCAACGAGCGCGACTCGGCATCGGAGAGCCGGCTCAGGTTGCCCAGGTGAAGGTTCAAGCCATCAAACGCCATGCGACCGGGGAATCCTTTTTGCCGATGGGCGCGGTCGCGGGAGCGGGAACAACGGTTGGCGAGCAACGCATCGGAAAATCGAGTTAGGCCAGAGTGGAAAACGAGACCTTGATCTGACCATTTGCCACCCTATCAATCTGACAGGTCCATGTCAACAGGAAAATGCAGGTTGTCGTGGACTGACACGGTACTGACATGGCGGGCTCCCGGGCGCCGCGAGGCCGCCGGTTTTCCGGATCGATCCCTGTTTTTGGGGAAAAGCTCGATAAAGGCCCGCCACGTTCGCGGAACGGGCCACTGCCGGGTTTCATGCCTGTATGACAGGTCATTCCCTGTCAATTTCAAATTGACATGGCAGTGGCATGACAGTTACAATCGCTCCAGTCATGACCCCGCCGCCCATTTGCGCGGCGGCCCCACTGGATCGGCAACCATGTCTAAAGAACATCCCCAGCTTTTCGGACGTCCCATTTTCCCCCCCGACCAGGGGCTGACGCTGACCAGCCAGGTCCGCGAGATCCTGCTCGAGGAAATCCACGGCGGGCACTGGGAGGTCGGCGAGCGTCTGCCCAGCGTCGCCACGCTCGCCCGCCAGAGCGGCCTGAGCCGCTGGCCCATCCAGGAGGCGTTCGAGAGCCTGCGCAAGGAGGGCTACCTGCGTCAGAGCTCGCGCTCGGGCACCTATCTGGAGTCGCTCGCGCCGCAGGGGCGCAAGCCGCTCGGCTCGATCGGCATCGTGCTGATGCTCGAGGAGGAGCAGGGCAACTGGAAGACGCCGCCGTTCACGCAGTATCGTCTGGGGCGCGTGATCGAGATGGCCGAGCAGCGCAACTTCGCGGTCGAGGTGAAGTATCTGCGGCCCAGCGACGACTGGTCGCGCGTCGATCAGGTGGGGGGCGTCTTCTCGGACAAGGTGATCGGCGTCATCGCGCTCAATCCGTTTCATCATCCCGCCGCGTTCGAACTGCCGCCCGACCGTCTGCCGTTCGTTCACATCGGCGGCGCCAGTCAGGAATGCCATCCGACCGTCGCCGGCGATACGATGCTCGGCTTCTATAAGTTGACCCGCCGGATCATCGAGGTCGGCCACCGCAACATCATCTGCTTCTGCAACCCCACCGATCCGGAGTGGGAAACGCAAAGCCGGCTGGACGGCCACGCTCGCGCGATGAACGAAGCGGGGCTGCGGGTGAACGAGGAAGCCTGCCGGCGCTCGATGACCATCGCCGAGGGGGATCTGGCCGGCCTGCGCACGTTTCTGGAGGAGTTTCGCGACGCCACCGCGATCATCTGCATGTGGGGCGGCGTCGATTTCCACATCGTCCAGGTCGCCACGATGATGGGGATCCGCGTCCCGGAGGATCTGAGCGTCACCGGCCACGGCGCCGGGCCGATGGGCACCAAATCCGGCGCGACGATGACCTGCCTCGAATATGATATGAACGCGATGCTCAACGCCTGCTTCGATCTGCTGCAGGTCCAGCGGACCCGCCGGCGCGCCGAATTTTCGCAGATCCTGAGCAACCCGCTCATCCACGAAGGGGACAGCCTGGCGCCGCCCCCGCCGCGGCGACCGGCGCTGGCGGGCGCCGCCTCCGGTCTCGCCGGACGCAACCGGTATCTCCGCTGACGATGGCCGGCCCACCGTGCGTCGTCCCTGATTCCCAGCCGGCTGGCGCCGGCGCGCCGAGCCTGGCGATGCCGGGCCGACGCGGCCGCCTTGCGTCGACCCGATGGATCGACATCACCACCTCGTTCAAGGAGAGGACCCCATGTCCGTTGCCACTGAAGCCGCCCCGCGCCAGGGCTTGATCGGCGCCGAGAGCCTGCTCAAGCGCTATCCCGGCAATCCGATTATCCCGCGCAATGCGCTGCCCGACTCCGACAGCATCCTCAACAGCGCCGTCGTCAGGTTCGGCGACGCGTATCGCGGCATGTTCCGCGTCGATAATCAGAACCGCGACATGCTGATCCATCCCGGGCGCAGCGCCGACGGGCTGCACTGGGAGATCGATCCGCGGCCCGTTCAGTGGCAGTGCCGGGACTCCGAACTGGAGCAGATAGTATACGCCTACGACCCGCGCATCACCCCGCTCGAGGGGCGCTACTACATCACCTGGTGCCACGGCTACCACGGCCCCTGCATCGCGATGGGCGTAACCGACGATTTCGAAAAATTCGAGCTGCTGGAGGTGGTCCTCCCGCCGTTCAACCGCAACGCCGTTCTCTTCCCGCGCAAGATCAACGGCCGCTATGTGATGCTGCACCGCCCCAGCGACAACGGTCACACCCCGTTCGGCGATATCTTCCTGTCGCAGTCGCCCGATCTGATACACTGGGGGAGCCACCGCTTTGTGATGGGGACCGCCGGCGGCTGGCAGAGCACGAAAATCGGCGCCGGCCCCGTACCGATCGAAACCGACGAAGGCTGGGTGATGATCTATCACGGCGTGCTGACCTCCTGTAACGGTTTTGTCTACAGCGTCGGCTGCGCGATTCTCGACCTGGACCAGCCGTGGAAGGTGCTGCATCGCACGCGGCGCTACATCCTCGCCCCCACCGAGCCGTACGAGATGGTGGGCAGCGTGCCCAACGTGACGTTCCCCGTCGCCTGCATCCACGAGGAGAAGACCGACGAACTGCGGGTCTACTACGGAGCGGCGGACACGAGCGTCTGCCTGGCCACGACGACGCTGCGCGAACTGATTGACTTCACCAAGGAACACGACATGCTCAAGTCGTGATCGCGGGCCGCGGCGCCTCCCCCGCCGGGAGCGCCCGCCGCCCGGGGGAAGGCCCGTTGAACCCTGCACCGCGACAGACCGGCGGTTCGGCCGCGCGCGCCATGCTGGCAGCCCTCTTCGGCCTGCTGCTGGTCGGTCTGATGGTGCAGTTCTTTCAACTGATCGAGGCCGGGGGCGACATGGTGGGGGCCCACGCCCTCCCCATCCCCGCCGTGGTCGTCGTCCTCGGGCTGGTGGTGCTGACCGGCGCCGCCTGGCGTCTCCTGCGGGTGCGCCTGCTCGGGCGCGGCGAGCTCATTGCGCTGTTCTTCGTCCTGATGATGGCCGTGCCGCTCATGTCGTCGGGGTTCTGGTCCTATATGATCGGCGCGATCGGCGCGATCCCCAAGACGGCCGACTTCGACGCCTACGACGCCTACCCGAAGAAACTCTGGCCGCACGGGCGCAACCTGCTTGCCGGCGCGCTGACCCCCGCCCGCCGGGCCGATCTCGTCACCAGCGGGACGGTTCTATGGGAGACGATCGAGCTGGAGCACGCGCCTTCCGAGGAACGGCCCGTTCTGGTCAATCAGTCGCCGGAGGACGTCTCCTGGGTACGGATGCGCGTGGCGCTGGCCGCGCCCGCGGGCGCCGGCGATCCGTTTCACCAGCTCATCCCCGAAGAACCCTACCTGGTCACGCTGCTGCTGCGGCCGCACGAGCTGGGCCCCGAGGCGCAGTACGCCTGCCGGCTGTATTACGACGACCGCGCCGAGTTCGGCGCCGAGGCTTTCGCCGCCCGCATGGCCGGCGAGGTCAGCTACCTTCATCCGCTGGGCTTCCTGCGCCGGGGGATGTACGGCCTCACGGTGCCGCGCGACGTTCAGCGCCATGTCGATCTGGAGCTCGCGCTCGAAGGCCGCGGACGGCTCGAACTGGCCGATGTCGAACTGATCAGCGTCGGCGCCCTGCACTCGATCTATTACGGCCGGGAGGTGATCAACGCCTCGCGTTTTGCCGAGCTGGGCGAATCGCCCCGCACCGAGTTGCTCGTCCGCCCCGACAACCTGTGGAGCGTCGCCGGCCTGCGTTTCCTGCTGGCGGGCTACATCCCCTGGCGCGAGTGGCTCGCGCCGATCGTCGCCTGGTCCGGCATCGCCCTGCTCGTGTTGCTCGGCACGTTCTGCCTTGCCGTGCTGATGCGCTCGCAATGGATCGAGAGCGAGCGCTATCCGCTGCCGCTGACGCGCATCCCGACCGCGATCGTCGGCGAACCCGACGCCCCGCCGTCCGACCACGCGCTGGCGCCGATCTGGCGCAACCGGCTGATGTGGCTCGGCTTCGCCGTCACCCTCTTCTGGTGCCTGATGAAGGGCTGGCATCAGTTCAACACGAGCGTTCCCGACATGCGCATCGCGGTCGAACTGACGCCCTACTTCACCGACCCCGGCTGGGGGAACATGTGGCGCGGTCAGGAGGTCCGCAATGTCACGTTCGCCGTCTTCGCGTTCTACGTCGGCATCGCGATTTTCATCGAGTCGAGCGTCCTGCTCAGCCTGATCGTCGGCTTTTTCCTTTTCCGCTGCCAGTACTGGTTCGGCGAGGCCACCGGCCTGGCCCTGACGGCCGAATACCCGTTCGTCTTCCAGCAGCAGGTTGGCGCCTTCCTGACCTACGGCGTGCTGATCCTGTTCTTCACGCGCAAGCACCTGGCGCGCGTGGTGAGCGCCGCCGTGCGCGGCCGCAAGGAGGCATGGCGCGGCGAGGCGCTGTCGTATCCCGCCGCGCTGGCCGGCATCGCCGTCAGCGTCGGCGGCATCGCGCTGTGGGCCTGGTGGGTCGGCCTGGCCGTTCCGGCGATGCTCGTGTTTTTCGCCGCGCTGCTGCTGATCGGCCTGGTCTCGGCGAAGATTCGCGCCGAATGCGGCACCCCGATGGGGATCTTCATGCCGGTGGCGCTGAGCAAGCTGGTGGCCATCGCCGGCGGGATGGAATTCTTCGGTCCGGCCGGCGTGCTGTTCGTCAGCTTCGCGAACTGGATCATTTTCCGGCACCTCTTCTTCCTTATCCCCGGCATGCAGGTTGAACTGCTCGAACTCGGCCGCCGCTACCGGCTCCCGCCCCGCGCCATCACCGGCGCGGCGCTGCTCGGCGTCGTCGGCGGGATCTTTCTGGGCGGCTGGATCTTCCTCTCGCTGGGCTACGCCATCGGCGGCGACAACTTCACCCATCGCTACCCGTACATGGACAAGGGCCATCTGGTGAACGAATACAATCTGGAGCTGGCCAAGGTGAACCCGGCCATGCCCGCACCCGACACCGGGATCGATCCACCGACGTGGGGCTACGTGTTCGCCGCGGGGGTTACGTTCGTGCTGACGGTGCTGCGGCAGATCTTTTCGGGGTTCTGGTTCCACCCCGTCGGGTTCGTTGTCAGCTCGATGCCGATGCTGGAGTACGTCTGGGGGAGCCTGCTCGTGGCGTGGGCGATCCGCGTCGTCACGCTCAAGCTGGGCGGCGCCGTCACCGTCCGCACGCGGCTGATGCCGTTCTTCATCGGCGTGTTCCTGGCGGCGGTGGCGGCCTACGCGATCTTCGGCGCGATCAATACGTATCTCTACTTCTTCCATCCGACGTTGGTCCGGGCGAGGTTGCTCTTCTGATGCGCCGGCCGCCGCGCCACTTTCCAATCGTATCGCATCGGCGCCGCGGCGCCGCCGGCCGGCGCCTTGTCTCCGCGCTCGGGGCGCTATTCTTCCTCGTCGCGGCGGCGGCGGTCTGGCTGCTCGGCCTGCGCGTTTTCGCCCCGCGCCCCTACCTGGAGCCGCCGCGCCCCGATTACAGCTACGATCCGCGACCGATGCAGCAGGCGGTCGACTGGCGCGCCGTTCAGGCGCGTCAGGAGGCGATCGTCGGCCTCGGATCGCGGTTCATGGGGCAGCCGGGCGTCTACGCCGCCGAGGCGCTGATCCGCGATGCGTTCCTCGCGGCCGGGCTTGAACTGCACGAACAGGAGAACTGGACAGTCGTCCCCCGCACGATCCGCCGCGAGATCGCGCTGGCCGAGGACGAGGGGACGACGCTGCCCGACGTCGAAATCTTCCCGTTCATGCCGAATCACTTGCAGCCGGTCGCGACCCCGGATGAAGGCGTCACCGGCGAACTGCTGGTCCTCACGCCGGAAGTCCTCCGTACCCGCGAGCGGTTCGACGACTGCATCGGTCTGGTTGACGCCTCGCCGGGCCGGTATTCGCCCGATTACGAATTTGCCTGGGGGCGCTATGCCCAGCTCGGCCTGCGCGCGCTGATTGTCAGCCATCCCGAGGGGCTCGACCAGGTCCCCTTGGAGCGCGTCGTCCCGTGGCAGAAGGGAACGCCGTCCAAGGGCGGGATGGTTTCGAGCATGCCGGTCAACTTCGTGCGCGTGGCGGCCACGCCGGCGATCTTCGATTACGCCGGCCGCCGGGTCACGCTGCGGGTGAACGTCCGTTTCGAGGAGACGCGCAACACGTCGCTGGTCGGCATTCTGCGGGCGCCGGGGACATCACGCGAGCGCCCCAACACCGACGCGCTGGTGATCCTGTCCAATTACGATGCGGCCTCGATTCTACCCGACCGGGCGCCGGGCGTGATCCAGGCGATCTCGCCCGCCGCGCAACTGGCGCTGCTCGAGGGCTTCACCGCCTACCGCGATTCGCTTGTGCGCGATGTGATCTTCATCGCCTGCGGCGCGCAGATGATGGCGCGCGCCGGCGATGAAAACCTTCTCCGGCTGCTTGATGAGAACATCTACAAGGCGACGCGCAACCCCGTGCGCGAGATCCTCGGGCTGGGCGCGGCGGAGGCCGGGGCCGACGCGCAGGCCGGCGCCCGCGCCGCCCGGCTGCAACCCTGGCGCGAACGCCACGAGGAGAACGAGGCCGCCCTGCGCCGGACCGAACGGATCCTTGCGCTGTTCGAGAACGACGGCTTTCTGAGCGAGCCGGGGCCGACGCTCGCCGCGCTCGCGCAACTGGACGAGGACGACGCCGCCTTCCTGCGCGACCAGGTCGACTACGTCCTCGACACGCTGGCGTTCGAGCAATACGAAGCCCAGCTCCAGGCCAAGCTCGTCTTTCTGACGACGGGCGAAAATCTGCACGGGCCCGAGTTCGCCGCGTTCCAGGAGGCGCGCCGGCGTTACGACCGCGCCGTCGCCGTCGGCGGCCGGCGGCTCGAAAACCTCTTCGCCGCCGAGTCGGGCCTGGGCGACTTTCTCAACCAGCACGATCTGCGCCGGCGCTGGCGCGCCCGATTCGAGGAACTGCGCGCTTACCATCAGCGGCGCCAGCGGCAGCTCACGCTCGATCTCGACGTTCTCGCCGCGCTCAATCCCTATCAGCAGTTCATCATCTTCGACAACAAGCTGGTGCCGGCGTTCCACGCCGACCGGCGCGAGGAAGTGCTGACGTTCAGCAACGGCGACTGGTCGGTCAGCGCCCAGATGCGCGCGATGGCCAGCCTGTTCGTCTCGGCGCGCCAGCGGCTGGCGGCGTTCACCGGCAACGCCGACCTCCGCCGCGAGCTCGAAATTCCGCGCCTGGCCAAGTACCACAATCAGGACGTGGATCGCAACACGCAGCCGGTCTCCGACCGCTCGTCGGTGATGTGGATGCGGTTCGGCTACCTGAACTTCACACTGCTCAACTTCGACCGCCAGCAGTCGTATGAGCACTGGGCCGATCCGACCGACCGGCCGTTCATGCACGACGTTGCGTCGCTGCGGCACAGCCTGGCGGTCGTCGGCGAGAACCTGTTGTCGATCGCGCATGGCAACGGCAAGCTCGCCGCGATTCAGGTGGGCTGGCTCAAGCGCACGTTCGGCGGGCGCGTGCTGGCCGACGGCATCGGCCAGTCGCTCGTCCCCGATTACCCGCTCGCCGGCGCCGTGCTGGCCAACCGCACCTATCTCAACTGGGAAACCTACGCCTTCCCCGGCTATTACGATCACATCCTGATCATGACCGATCCCTACGGGCGCTATGAACTGGTCAACAGTGCTTCGGATTTCTGGGTCAGCCAGAACGTGTGGGCCAACGGCTACAGCCCGCTGGCGGCGTGGCACGACCGCAACGGATTCATCCGCTGGATGAAGGACGAGGGGGAGGACGGCCAGCGGCTCTACAAGTCGGTCAAGCTCAACTGGTTCGACGCCAAGGTCGACAACATCACGCTGGTCTGCTTCCGCGCCGCGCCGGTGGCGTTCTTCGATCTGACCAATCCGCAGACGCTGCGCGATTACTCCGGGCTGCGGCTGTTTTCGCGCGACGGCCTGGCCGAATTCCGCAAGCGCTGCCTGTATGAAACCAATGCGATGCGCATGGCGTGGCTCGACCCCGAGGCGCGGTTCTACGCCGCGCTGGAGTCGGGCTCGCCCGAAAACGAGCTGGTCAAGGAGATCCGCGGCTTCCTGCTGGGCGTCCCGCGCGCGGGCGAGCCGAGCGACTTCGTCCCCGATCCCGACCGCGAAATCGACGGGCCCGGCTACCTTGCCGCCGCGACGCCGGTCATGCAGGGCCTGCCGTTCGAGATGGGCGAGTCGATGACGTTCCTCAACGGGCGGCGCCTCGAGGTTCAGAACCGCCACCGCATGGCCGACCCGCGCACGAACGACTACCACGCCAAGGCGCGCGGGCTGCTGGCCGAAAGCGCCGCGCCCGAGCTGCCCTGGCGCGAGAAGATCCTGCTCGCGCGCGAGGCGGTCACCTACGCGATGCTGAACCACCCGGTCCTGCGGCGTTCGCTGTTCGAGGCGGTGCTGGGCATCATCTGGTATCTCGCGCTGCTCGTCCCGTTCACGTTTTTTTTCGAAAAAATGGTTTTCGGCTACAGCGACGTGCGCAAGCAGATCGCCGCCCAGATCATCATCTTCCTGGTTGCCTTCGGCTTGCTGCGGGTCCTGCACCCCGCCTTCGGGATGGTCCGCTCCTCGGTGATGATCCTGCTCGGGTTCGTCGTGATCCTCATTTCGACGGGGATGACCATTCTCTTCTCCGGCAAGTTCAAGGAGAACCTGGAGGAGCTCAAGAAGCGGCGCGGGCAGGTCGAGGCCGCCCAGATCAACCGGCTGGGCGTCATCGGCTCGGCCTTCATGCTCGGCCTCAACAACATGCACCGGCGCAAGGTACGCACCGGGCTGACCTGCGGCACGCTGACGCTGATCACGTTCGCGATGATCGCGTTCACCTCGGTCCACAGCGACGTCGTCGATGAAGCGACTGCCCTGGGCAAGGCCGGCTACCAGGGCATTCTGATCAAGAACGAACACTTCAAGCGCATCAGCGACGCCGAATTGTTCGCGATCACCGAACGCTACGGCGACCGCTACCAGGTCAATCCCCGCCGCATGTATCTCGGCCAGCAGAACTGGCAGGATACCCAGGGCTACAACCCCGAGTTGGTCGTGCTTTACGAGACCGATGGCCGCCGCCGTGCCGCTCAGGCCGATTCGCTGATGCAGATGAGCGCCGGCGATCCGCTGCGCGACCAGATCCGCCTGCTGACCGACCGGGGCTGGTTCACCCCCGCGGATGAAGCGTCGGCGGAGCTGCCCGCGGCGATCCTGCCCGACCGCATGGCCGAGCGGCTCGGCCTGACGGCGGCGGAGGTCAATACGGGGGACGTGCAGGTTCAGATCAACGGGCGGGCCTTCCGCGTCCGGGGGATCTTCGAATCCCGCTCGCTCGCCGAGATGCGCGACCTGGACGGCCGCGACCTGCTCCCCTACGACATCGAGGCGATGGCCCATATCCAGCTTCAGGAGGGGGAAGTTGTCGCGACCGACGCCGACCCGCGCATCGACCCGGCGCGCATCATCCTCGCCCCGCAGCGCGAACTGAACCTGCAGGTCCCCAACGGCATTCCCGCCATCGTGTCGGTCGCCGTCGCAATGCCCCAGGCCGGCTACGCCGAGGCGCGCGCCGAAATCGACGATTACCTCGAGCAGACCGGCAAGACCGCGTTCTATGGTCTCGAAGGGGTCGCCTGGCGCGGCCGCCGCGCGCGCGAGGCCTCGTTCGAAGGCCTGATCGAGCTGCTGATCCCGCTCATCCTGGCCGCGTTGACCGTGCTCAACACGATGAAGGGCTCGGTCTACGAACGGCGCGACGAGATCTTCGTCTACAACGCCGTCGGCATCGCCCCGCGCTACGTCTTCTTCATGTTCATCGCCGAGGCGTTCGTCTATTCCGTCGTCGGGACGGTGCTGGGCTACCTGCTCAGCCAGGGCGTCGGCCGCATCCTGACGGAACTGGATCTGACCGGCGGCCTCAACATGACGTACACGTCGATCAATACGATCTACGCGTCGCTGGCGGTGGCCGCCGCCGTCTTCATCTCGACGTGGTTCCCCGCGCGCGCGGCGATGGAGATCGCCCGCCCGGCGGAGGAGGCCGGCTGGTCGCTCCCCGAGCCCGACGGCGACGATCTCCGGTTCGATCTGCCGTTCAACTTCGACCACCGCGACCGGATCGCCGTCCTTGCCTTCTGCGAGCGCTGGCTGGCCGATCACGGCGAAGGCGGAGGGGGCAGGTTCCATGCCTCCGTCCCCGAGCTCGGCGTCGAGCAGCCGTCCGCGGCCGGCGACGATGATTACCTTCCCGCCATTCGCGCGACGATCTGGCCCAAGCCGTTCGACCTGGGCGTCTCGCAGCGGCTCGAGATCGTGATGACGCCCGATCCGGAAACGGGCGAGTTCAAGGCCGGCGTCCGCCTGGAGCGCCTGACCGGCACGCGCGAGGCATGGCTCCGCCTGAACAAGGCCTTCGTCGCCGATCTGCGCCGGCACTTCCTCCACTGGCGCGCCGTCGATGAGAGCGATCGGCGGAACCTGTTCGACGAGGCGCGCGACCACATCCTGACGAACCTCGGACTGGAGCACGCCTGATGGCGCGCGATACCCACGACCGGGAAGTCGAGCTTTACCGCTCCCTGCTGGAGACGCCCGCGCATTTCCGCGAAGGGTTCAGCGCGACGACCGTCGTCGGCATCTTCTTCTGCGGCCTGGTGATGATGCCCGGGGCGATCTACCTGGGCCTGATGACCGGCGGCAACCTCGGCCCCGCCGCCGCCTGGGTCACCGTGATCCTGTTCATGGAGATCGCCCGGCGGGCGCTCAAGCCGCTCGCCAGCCAGCAGCTCGTCGTCCTGCTGCATGCGGCCAACGTGATGATGGCCGCGCACATCCTGTTCCCCGGCGGCCCGATGGGTCAGCTCGTCTACCGCGCGTACCTCGTGCTGAGCGACGCCGCGCGCGACGCCGGCATGGCGCTCTCGTTCCCCGAGTGGTTCGTCCCGCCCCCCGGCAGCGACGCGCTGGCCGAACGCACCCTCTGGCATCGCGACTGGCTCGTCCCGATCCTGATCATTGCGTTCATGATGGTCATCGGCCTGATCAAGCGCTACACGCTCGGCTACTTTTTCTTCCGGCTGACGTCCGACATCGAGCGGCTGCCGTTCCCGCTCGCGCCGATCGCCGCCCAGGGGGCGATGGCGCTGGCCGAGGCCGAGGGCGAGGCGCCCACCGCCGACGACCCCGACCCGCGCGGCAAACAGACGCGCGGCAAGACCAGCCGCTGGCGCATCTTTTCGCTCGGCGCCATTTTCGGCCTCGGTTTCGGCCTGCTCCAGATCGGCATCCCCGGCGTCTCGAGCCTGTTCCTGGCCAAGCCGTTCTTCCTCATCCCGCAGCCGTTCGTCGATACGACGGTCCTCACGCAGGGGATCCTGCCGGCCACGCCGACCGGCCTGACGTTCGACCTGGGCATCGTCTTCCTCGGCTTCGTGCTGCCATTCTGGGTCGTCATCGGCTCGTTCCTGGCCATCGCGACGACGATCCTGATCAATCCGATCCTCTACCATGCCGGCGTGCTGACGCGCTGGCAGCCCGGCATGGATACGGTCAACACGACGTTCGCCAATCACATCGACTTCTGGATGAGCCTGACGATTGGGACGGCACTGGGCATCGCCGTCGTCTGCTTCTACGCCACGCTGCGCGACGTGGTCGTCCGCGTCCGCGAGGCGCGTCGCCAGCGGGCGGCCGGCGCCGCGCCGCGCAATCTGTTCCAGGATCATCCGGCGGGGCGGGGCGACTATCCGCTCTGGATCGCGCTGGTCCTCTACATCGGCGCCGCCTCCGCCGTCGTCGCCCTCTGCTGGTTCCTGCTCCCCAAGACGTTCAGCATTTTCTTCTTCCTGATTTTCTTCACGTTCGCCTACACGCCGCTGATTTCGTATGTGAATGCGCGACTGCTCGGCATCTCGGGGCAGAACGTCGAGATCCCCTTCGTCAAGGAAACCGCGTTCATCCTCTCCGGGGCGCGCGGCATCGACATCTGGCTCGCCCCGGTTCCGGTCGAAAACTACGGCTACATGGCCCAGGCCTTCCGGGTGAATGAACTGACCGGCGTGCGCTTTCCCTCGCTGCTCAAGACCGAACTGGTCGCCATCCCGATCCTGCTCGTCCTCTCGCTCGTCTACTGGAGCTTCATCTGGCACTCCGACCCGATCCCCTCAGATCTGTTCCCCGCCGCGCAGGTCAACTGGGAGCTCCAGGCAAAGAATCAGGTTCTGCTGTATTCCTCGACGTTTGTCGGGCCGGGCGAAACCGGCGGGTCGAATGTCGCCGACAGCGAATTCATGCAGGCGATCCATCCGTGGGTCATCGGCAGCGGGTTCGTCGGCTGCATCGCGCTCTACGCCGGCCTGAGTCTGCTGGGCCTGCCGATCATGCTGATCTACGGCGTGATCCGCGGCCTCGGCCAACTCCCCCATTTCATGATTCTCGAAGTCGTCGGCGCGCTCCTCGGCCGCTTCTATTTCCAGAAACGCTTCGGCCAGGTCAATTTCCTGCGCCTGGCCCCCGCGCTGCTCGCCGGCTATTACACCGGCGTCGGCCTGATCAGCATGATGACAATGGCCCTGATGCTGATTAAATCCGCGATCTCCTCGGCGCCGTTCTGATGCTGAACCGCGAGCCCACCACGATCCCCAGCCAGATCGACCTGCCGCCGCGCGTCGCCGTCCAGATCGTCTCGCAGGGCATTCGCATCCGCTTCGGGCGCTCGCTCGTGACGATCACCGGCGTCCTGCTCGGCATCGCGTTTCTGTCGGCCGCGTGGACGAGCCAGCTCATCCGCCACGGCGTGCGCGAGGAGGATCGGCTGCGCGCCGAAGCCGGCCGCATGCTCAGTTTCCTCGAAGCCGAAACCGGACCGGTGCGCGACCGCCGGATCGTGATCTACAGCGCCGGCGCGCTGGCGGCGGAGGAAACGAAACTGCTCGAGCAACTCCAGCGCCGCCGCGCTGAGGTGATCGCGGGGGATGCCGCGACCTCCGAAGCGCTGGGCAATGCCGCCGCCGTGATCCTCGCCGGCGCCGGCCCGTTCGACGCCGTTCCGTGGACCGCGCTGGCGTCGCGGTCGGTGGTTGCGCCGACGCGGTCCGCCGCCGCCCGGCCACCTCAGCTTACGGCGCGCTGGGTCCCGCTGGCGCGCGAGATCCGGCCGGAGGAACAGGCGCGCCTGGAACAGGAGCAGCTCCGCGAACGCTATCGGCTCGTCTGGATCCTCAGCATCGCGCTGCTGGTGACGGTGATGGGGATCAGCAACGCGATGCTGATGTCGGTCACCGAGCGGTTTCGCGAGATCGGCACGATGAAATGCCTCGGCGCGCGGTCGAGTTTCATCCGCCGGATGTTCCTGATCGAATCTGGATTCATGGGGTTTTGCGGCGGTCTGGCCGGGGCGCTGCTGGGCTGCCTGTTCGCCATCGCGCTGCAAGCGGTGTCGTACGGGCCCGCGCTCGTGCTGGCTTCGATCAATTATCTGGCGCTGGCCGGCGTGATCGGCGGCACGCTGGTCTGCGGCATCCTGCTGTCGGTCGTCGCCGCGCTCTATCCCGCCGCCGTTGCCGCGCGGATGACGCCCGCCGCCGCGCTCAGGTCCAATGTGTAAGATGCCGGAGGGGAGCCGGAAGACAAGTTGGATCACGGAAGACACGAAAGGGACTGGACCACGAATGACACGCAAGGGCAAGAAGCGGGCGAGGGGAGTTTCCGCGCACGTTGAAAATGACCGAGGACGAGGACGAGAGACGAGGAATGAGGGATGAACATCCATCGGAGGGGCAATCGCCCGCATGACGCTCAATCGCGAAAAAATTCTCAAGCTGTTTGAACCGCCGGCCCAGGCGCCTCCCTCACGGGTGATCCAGGCCGTCGGCGTCCGCAAGGTCTACCGCACCGGCGATCAGGAGACGCACGCCCTGCGCGGCGCCACGCTCGAGATTCCGCGCCGCTGCTACCTGTCGATCATGGGCCCCTCCGGCTCGGGCAAATCCACGCTGTTCAACATGATCGGCGCCTTGCAGAAGCCGACCGCCGGCAAGGTCTACATCGACCAGGTCGATATCGCCCACCTCGACACCGATGAGCTGGCCTGGCTGCGCTGCCGCAAGATCGGCTACATCTTTCAGACGTTCAACCTGATCCAGGTGATGACCTGCCTGGAGAACGTGACGCTGCCGATGGCCTACGCCGGCCTGGAGGGGGAGGCCGCCCGCGACAAGGGGATCCACCTGCTCCAGCTCGTCGGCCTCGGCCACCGCATCCTGCACAAGCCGGCCGAGCTGTCGGGCGGCCAGCAGCAGCGCGTTGCCATCGCGCGCGCGCTGGCCAACAGCCCCGAGATTGTTCTGGCCGACGAGCCGACGGCCAACCTGGATCAGAAGACCGGCGAGGAAATGATCGAATTGCTGGCGCGTCTGCGTGATGAACTGGGCGTCACCATCGTTTCGGCGACGCATGACCTGAAGATGCTCCGGCGCTCCGACCGCATCCTCTGGATCGAGGACGGTCGCATCACCCGCTCGGCCCGTCCCGACGAAATCGACTTCGATCACGCCGAGTTCCACTGACTCATCTCCACGATCCGCGCAGGCCAACCATGACTCGACCCGCCGCCACCGCCAACCCGATCATCGAAGTCCACGGCGTCTCCAAACGCTACCGGCTCGCCGAAGTCGAGGAAGTCTGGGCGCTGCGCGGCGTCGATCTGACGATTTACGAGGGGGAGTTCCTGTCGATCATGGGGCCGTCGGGCTCGGGCAAATCCACGCTGTTCAATCAGATCGGCGCGCTCGATATCCCCACCGAGGGGCGCGTCCTGTTTCTCGGTCAGTCGATCTTCGACATGACCGAAAGCCAGCAGGCCTGGTTCCGCTGCCACAAGATCGGCTACATCTTCCAGACCTTCAACCTGGTGCCCGTGATGAGCGCGCTGCAGAACGTGATGCTGCCGATGATTTTCGCCGGCACGGCGCAGGAGGAGGCCGAAGGGCGCGCTGCGGCGATTCTGGAGCGCGTCAAGCTCGGCCACCGGCTCCATCACAAGCCGTTCGAGCTCTCCGGCGGCCAGCAGCAGCGCGTCGCCGTCGCCCGCGCCCTGGCCAACCAGCCGACAGTCATCCTCGCCGACGAACCGACCGGCAATCTGGACAGCCACACCGGCCGCGAGATCGTCGAGTTGCTCCGCGAGCTCAACACCGGCGAGGGCGTCACCGTCGTCTGTTCGACGCACGATCCGAAAATGCTGCATGCGTCCGATCGGGTCTGCTGGATCCGCGACGGCCGCCTCGAGCGCATTGTCTCGGGCGAGCAGTTCCGGCTGGAGACGATGGCGGCCGGCGACGCGCAACATTAAGTTCGGCGGCCGCGCTTGCGGCAAGCCAAGCCGGACGCCTCCCTCCGAATTGCGTTCCCATCGGCATTTTCTCCCTCTGAAAATCCTTCCCCTATGGCTTGCAATGTGATGGAATAACTGCGCTTAGCTGACGACTGATCTGGCACAGCTTCACCGGATTCCCTCGCGGGAGGAACAAGGTCATGAGAAAAGCTTTGTGGCTCATGCTGGCGGCTTGCGGGCTGGCCATGGGATGTTCCCGTCTGCCCATTCCGACCGAGCAGATCACGTTCTATCGGTCCGACGCGCTCAACGAGGGACGCCCCTGCGCCGTCGATGTGGTCTATCCCAAGGATGAGGACCAGCTCTACCAGATCACCCGCGAGATCGGCCCCGCCGGCTGGTTCCGCAGCGACCTGTACCGCACCGCTTATAAGGATAAGGAGTGGCTCGACGAGAAATCCACGACGCTCATGCTCAGCAATAAGGACGAGCAGGACCGGTTCATGGTGATCATCGCCGAGTTCACCAATCCCGATCCGAATCCGCCCCGGGGGCAGGAACCCATTCTGGTCTTTCGCGAGGACATGAAGCCTCGCCCGCGCAAGCACGAGTATATCTGGGTCCACGACGGCAGCCTGCAACGGCTCGACGGCCGACCCAAGGATCTACGTGGTCGCGAGGACCACGAGGACGACCGGCGCGCGCGCGATCGCGACCGGCGCGACTGAGACGTTCGAACCGACGGGCCACCCGCTGGCACCTTCGCGATTCCGCCCGTCGCCGGGCGGGATGCGGCGCAGGAGGCTTCCGGGCGGGGGATCGTCCGCAGATGGCGGCTTTGACGCGGGCGGGACTCGCTCCCGCGCGCTGTTCCATCGTGAACGGTTGGGGAAACAATGAGTGAATTCATGGAGATTAACTGGTGCGAGGGGATGTTCCTTCGCCCGCACCATCTGCAGCAGGCGAGCCGCAGTCAGCGCGCCGCCCTGCATCGTGAAATCGGCATCGCCCGGCCCTTCGCCTATGGCATTCAGCAGATCAACATCTCCGTTGCCGAGCTCGAAGGCTTCACGTTCAACATCCGCGCCTGCAACCTGCGGCTCAAGGACGGCACGCGCCTGATCGCCCCGCACAACGGCGAGTTCCAGCCGCGCAGCTTCAAGAAGGAGCTCGATGCGGCCGGCGGCGTGCTCGACGTCTACATCGGCCTGCCGCTGCTGATGGAACGCGAACCCAACACGCTGCTGCTCTCCGAGGAGAGTTCCATCTACCATCGCCGCTACAAGGCGGTCGTCAGCGAAGTTGTCGACGAGAACACCGGGAGCAACGGCCAGGCCATCGAGTTCCGCAAATACAGCCCCCGGATCTTCTTCCGCGGCGAAGACACCACCGGCTATGAAACGTTGCAGATTGCGCGGATCGAGCGCTCGGGCTTCGAGGAAAACAAGCCGATCCTCTCGCGCAACTTCATCCCGCCGATTCTCGTCATGGAGGCCTGGCCCCCGCTGTTCGATTACTGCAAGGATATCTACCAGCAGCTCGTGGCGAAGAACCGCTCGCTGATCAGTCAGATTGCCGGCCGCAAGATCGCCTTCGGCTCCGAGGGGGTCGGCGGCCCCGAGGCAATGCTCAAGCTCAACATCACCAACCGCTACGTCGCCTTCCTGCGCCAGTGGACGAGCATGCCCAACCTCCACCCGTTCGACGTCTATGTCGAACTGTGCCGGCTGGCCGGCGACCTGGCGATCTTCGACGAGGGCCGCGCGGCGCCCGAGCTGCCGCTCTACAACCACGACGACCTGGGCGCCTGCTATCTGGATCTGCTGCGCCTGCTCGAGCGCCTGATCAACAACATCCTGCCCACGACGTTCATCAAACGCCGGTTCGAGCCGGTCGAGAATCGCCGCGAGGTCGCGCTCGAGGACGAATGGCTCCTGCCCGAGGTCGAATTCTACCTCTGCATCGAGAGCGACCAGGACGACGACGCGATCGACCGGCAGGTCTCCTATCTCAAGATGGGCTCGGTCGAAGACCTTCCCACGCTGATCAACCGGCGCCTGCCCGGCCTGATGCTGCGCCGCGTGCGCCGCACCCCGATCGGCCTGCCCGACCGGCCCAACTATCACTTCTATCGCATGTCGCGCGAGGGGCGTTTCTGGGACAGCCTGCTGCAGACCAAGGTGCTGGCCAGTTACGGCCTGGCCGACGAGACGCTCGAACTGGATCTGTACATTCTGTTGAAGCCCGAATACGAGGGGGATTGACTCGATGCGCACACGACGCGCCGCCGCCCGCTGAGCGCCCGCGCCCCGCGGTGTCCGCCGCGCAACGGCTCCTCCGCGACTCGCCCCCCGCGCGCCGATCGCGGCACGGGTCGCCAACCCGACGACTCCACAATCCGGTGAATTGACCCATGAACCTGACCGAAGTTGCCTCCGATCTCTTTCTCTTTCTCGTCACGTTCCGCCGCCAGGTGCGCAAGGGGCTGATCCCCGACATCTATCAGGTGCGCTCGCAGCTTCTCGATATCTTCGAATCGATCGAAATGCGCGTGCGCGACGATGCCCGCCTCGCCAAGCTCTATGAGCGGGCCAAGTATCCCCTCATCGTCACCGCCGACGAAATCCTGATCAACGCCAACTGGGCCTACTCCAGCCAGTGGGAAGACGAAATCCTCGAATACGAGTTCTTCAAGACGCGCATCGCCGGCGAACGCTTCTTCGAGATGATTAATGAACTGGAGGACGATCAGGAGGAACTGGCCGAGATCTTCTATCACTGCATGTGCCTGGGGTTCGTCGGGCGGTTCAAGGACGACGCCGAGGAACTGCGCCGGCTCAAGCGCCGGCTCTACCGGATGCTGCCCGGCCGCGTCAGCGACGAGGAAAAGCGCATCACGCCCGATGCGTACTACGTCGCCGAAGGGGTCAAGGACATTTACAAACCGCTGGTCAACCTGACCCGCATCCTGATCATCTGCGGCACGCTGCTGCTCGTGCTGTGGGGCGGGTTCTTCTATTACAAAAGATTCGTCGTTCCGGGCGCGATCCGCGAGATCGCCCAGGCGATGCGCGAGGACGCGCGCCCCGCCGGGGCCGACGTCGAGGACGAGGCCGACGAGGCGGAAACCGCGATCGAGACGGAGGCCACGGCGACGCCGACGCCCGACCCGGCGCGCGACCCCTTCGCCACGCTGAGCGCGCCGGCCGCGACGCCGGCCGCACCGGTCGTTGCGCCGGCCCTCCCCGCCGCGGCCGAAACCACGGCGCCGGCCGAAGCGACGCCCACGCCGTCGCCCACGCCCACACCGACGCCGACCCCGACGCCGACGCCCACGCCGACCCCGACACCCGAGATCCCCGCGATTTGACCAAGGGAGGTCCGCGACCGACGACACCGCCATCGACATTCGCTCGCGAGTCGATGAACTCCGTTCAATGAATCTCCGCTGAAGGTCCGATTCGTACCATGATCCAGAACCTCGCCCACATGCCCTTCCTCTACCGCTTCATGGCGGGCGGTACATTCGCCATCGGCGCGATCTCGATCGTCGGCCGCATCATCGGCTGGAAAATCGCCAGCATCCTGATGGTCGGCCTGATCCTCGCCAGCATCGTCATCTTCCTGCACAACAAGGGACTGAAACTGCGCCGCCGGAAGAAGGCCAGCGCCTTCGACAAGGGCCTGCAGGCCGACGCCAACAAGCCGGGCAAGGGCAAGGCCGAACAGCGCAAGGCGATGGGCGAGCTCTCCCAGCGCTGGAACCAGGCCGTCGGCCAGCTCAAGGCCTCCGGCCTCAGCCTCTATGACCTTCCGTGGTACATGCTGATCGGCGAGCCCCAATCCGGCAAGAGCACCACGCTCAAGTTCTCCGGGCTGGAGTTTCCCGTCGGCACCGACGCCCTCTCGGGCGCCGGCGGCACGCGCAACTGCGACTGGTGGTTCACCAACGAGGCGATCATCCTCGACACCGCCGGCCGCTTCACCTTCCAGGAGAAGAACGCCCCCGACTCCGAGGAATGGACCGGCTTCCTCAAGCTGCTCAAGAAATATCGCCCCGCCTGCCCGATCAACGGCGTCGTCCTGACCATCCCCTGCACCAGCCTGCTGGGCGACTCGCCCGAGGAACGCGAAGCCAAGGCGCAGAATATCCGCGAGAAACTCACCCAGATCCAGCGCGAGCTCGAAGTCCAGTTCCCCGTCTTCATCCTCATCACCAAGTCCGACATGATCCTGGGCTTCACCGAATTCTTCTCGCGCCTGGGCGCCACCGAGCAGCGTCAGTTGCTCGGCTGGTCGATGCACGGGCCGTTCATCCAGGCCTATGACCCCGACAAGTTCGACTCAGTGTTCCAGCAGATCTATGACCGCGTGCACAAGTGGCGCAACAAGATCCTCGGCGAGGACCTGAGCCTGACCGAAATCGACAAGCTCTACGTCTTCCCCGAGGAATTCAAGTCGATCCGCGAACCGCTCAACGACTACCTGCGCACGATCTTCGTCAAGACGCACTATCTCCCCCCGCTGTTCTTCCGCGGCTTCTACTTCACCAGCGGGATGCAGACCGGCCGGCCGATCGCCAAGGCGTGCGCCGCCATGCTCCGTTCGGCGGGCGAGGGGGCCGATGAGATCATCGAACACCTGCAGAAGATCTTCGAGCGCTCGCGCGCCTTCTTCATCCGCGACTTCTACGTCGAGAAGCTCTTCCCCGAGCGCAACATGGTGATCCACAGCGAGAAGCGGCTCAAGACCGGCCGCAAGCTCGCCATCGCCGCCATCTGGGGGAGCGTCGCGGTGATCCTGCTCACGCTCGGCCTGTGCGGCTGGTCGCTCTGGAACATGCGCGGCGGCGTCGGCGACGTTGAAAAGCATGCCCGCACGATCAAGGCGCGGTTCATCAGCCAGAAGGACAGCCCGATCGACGCCATCGGCACCCTTTCGCAGTACAGCGAGTCGGCCGAGGAGACCGAGGCCCGGTTCCCCGGACTCCATCGGGACCTGCGCGACATCTACTGGCTCTACTTCATGCGCAACATCCAGTTGGCCAACGCCGACCGGCTCTACCAGTCGCTGCGCGCCACCGTTCCCGGCGTCACGATCAAGAACCCCGAGGACCCCGCCACGCGGCTGGCCGTCGCCAAATACACCGGCTACACCCGCAACTGGAGCATCAATGACGACTGGATCAATCACGCCACCTCTAGTTCCAAGCCCTACCGCCACTCGGCTGATCTGGGCATGACCGCGCTGTTCGACGAGCAGGGCAACCTGCTCCAGGACCAGGAGCTGACGGAGAAATACAAGCAGCACCTGGAGCGCGTGCGCGCGATCGTCGGCGCCGGCGACGAGGAGATCGATTTCAGCGACATGCCGATCGCGATCCCGCTCGTCTCGGGCGAGGCCAATCCGCGCACCAATGAAGTCATCAGCAAGGAGATCCAGTACGTCAAGGAAGTTGCCGCCGACGTCCCGACCCAGGAGACCGTCAACAACGTCGTCGACGCGGCCAAGGCCTTCCTCCAGGGCTATCCCGACAGCATCGCCGGCCTGCTCGGCGACGTTGGTTGCGACCTGAATTCCGTGCCGTTCGCCGCGATGGCCGATTCGATTAACCGGCTCAAGACCGGTTTCGGCGAGATCGACGCGATCCTCGCCGCCAATCGCGACGATCAGGGCGAAATGCCCGAGGCCAGCTTCGACTACAGCCAGGCCTTCGCGCAGCTCGCCTGGGCCAGCGCGGCCATCGCCGACACTGAACGCACCGCGCAGCTCAACGCCCTCATCAACGAAGCCAAGCAGCAGCTCAGCGCCGAGATGGAGCAGCAGCTCGCCGCCAATCGCGACCAGCTTGCCACGGTCAGCAATTTCATCACCTCCGGATTCACGCTCAGCGAAGGCGCCGCGCTGCTGCGCCAGGGGCTGCCGCTGATCGAGGCGCTGATCGCCGCAAAGGACGAGATGCTCGCCCGCGCCGCCGACGCCTCGCCCGATTCGGTGGAAGCGGCCAACGTCGTCCACGCCGAGTGGCTCGCCAACGCGGCGCGGGCCGCGGCCATGGGCTGGGCCGCCGCCGCCAAGACCGGCACGGCCGACCCGTGGCGTCTGCCCGAGATCGGCGCGCGTGTCGAGCAATCGATTCTCGCCATCGACGAAGCCGTGCTCACCCAGGCGATGGTCGCCTATTTCCGCCGCGCCGTGCCCGGCACGCTCCTCTCCAGCGGCCAGATCAGCGGCGCGTCGCTTACCAGCAGCCCGCCGAGCGGGGCGCAGCCGTCGCCCGTCGCCAAGGCCAACGACGAGATCGCCAAGCTCGTGGCCGCCATCGACGATTTCAAGGGCAAGCTGACCTGCGACGCCAACAAGGTCCGGCTCAACAGCCTGCGCGAGTCCGCGCAGGGGGTCGCCGACGCCAACATCAGCAACTTCAACCGCTACTGGGTCAACGCCTACAACAACTGGGATCCCGAGGCGTGGATTCGCTCCATCCCGACCTGGGCCGCGTTCAAGTCCGACCCGCTGATGCAGCCGGGCAATCTGGCGGGCCGCGTCCGCGAGGACATCGCCTCGCTCATCGCCAACGTCGGCGGGTTCAGCGACCAGGTCGGCAAGGTCAGCAGCGAGCTCAATCAGATCTACATCCAGCTCTCGGGGGCCAGCGCCCAGCTTGAGCCGAAGATCAACACTTTCACCGACACCGTCGGCGGCATGAGCGTCGACGAGATGCAGGCGCTGATGCAGCTCAACCAGCAGGCGACCAGCGACCGGCTCGGTCAGATCGCCAGCAACTCCAAATTCGATTACTACCCCCAGAAGGTGCGCGAGCTGCTCGGCGGCGCCGGCAACCTCGACGAGAAGTGGGATACCTTCATCGCCAAATGGCGGGGCAAGCTGGCCGGGAAGTTTCCGTTCAAGATCGCCAGCGGCTCGGTCAGCCGCAGCGACGGCCAGGTTGTCATTCCGCAGGCCGAGGCCACGGATTTCCAGGCATTCTTCCATGGGCCCGACAGCCTGCCGGCCTTCATCAAGGAATACCAGGAAGTCTGGGATGAATGGATCGCCCGGCCGCAGAACGCTTCGAAGAAGCGCTTCGCCGATCAGGCGCTCGCCCTGGGCGGGTTTTTCTTCGACGGCGACGACTACCGTCTGGTCAGCATCAACGGAACGTACCAGACTTTCGAAGGGGCGCTCGAGGCCGACCTGGCTCAGATCAGCGAGTCGATCATCCTGGCCGTCCCGACGCTCGCCGCCACGCCCGAGGAGTTCCGCTGGCGCACGCTGATGAAGGGCCAGTCGGGCGACTTCACCTGGCGGCCGGGCAACTACGGCAACGCCTTCACGTTCCGCTCCGAACTGGATCGCAGCGAGGACGCCAACAAGGCCGAAATGCGCGTTCCCGGCGATTTCTCCGTGCTGGCCTATATCGTCACCCAATCGCCGGGCGCCGAGGCCGAACGCCGGCGCTGGCCGGTTCAGTTCTCGGTCAAACCCGAGGGGATCCGCCGCGACCAGCTCTACAACATCAACTTCCTGTTTGTCCTCGATCGCAGCATGCCGGCCCTGCCGGACTGGGATGACCTGAAATGACGCAGTCTCCGGCCTCCGGCCGGCTCACCGATTCTCGCGTGGAGTGATGAAAGGGACAGGTGCCCGATGAAATTCGGCGCTCTACAAAACCTGAAAGATCGCTTCTTCTCTCGCGGAGGGGGCGCCATCGAGTCCTTTACGCTCTCGGCTTACGGCAAACTCCCGATCTACAAGGACTATATCCTCTGGGAGTGCCTCAACGACGGCGCCGAGGATTTCAAACAATGGCTCGACGCCGCCTTCGGCAAGACCTGGGAGGACTTTGACGGCAAGAGCGCGCGGCTGCGCGGGCCCTGCCGCGCCCTGATCCTGCTGCCCGACGGCAAATACGCCGTCGCCGCCTCGATGTGGCCCTCGGCCGACGAGGGCAACATGCGCAAGTTCCCGTTCGCGCTGTTCACCACGTTCTCGCGCGGGGATGTCGTCGGCCGCGGCCTGCGCGGCGCGCTCGACGCGCTTGCGCCCGTCTGGCTGTCCCTCGAACGCGAATACGAAAAGATCCGGCAACTGGGCTCGATCGACGAACTCTATGCGTATCTGCAGCGGACTGACCCCTCCGTTCAGCCCCCCGAACCGGCGCCCGAGCAGAACCTGTCGCTCGAGCAGTGGCACGAGGCGCTCTGCCCGGGCCGCGGGCGCGCCTTCCGTCGGTGGATCGATCATGAACTCAACCAGGTGATCAGCGCCTACCGCGGCTTCCCCGAGCAGGGCGAGTCGCTCGCCGTGCGCCTGCCGCTGGCCGGCCGTCTCGATATCCCGACCCAGGCCGCCATCTGGGAATCGGTCTTCAAGCAGAACCTCAAGAAAATCCCGGTGTTCCCCAGCGTCGTGATTGAAAAGGGGGAGGACGACGAGCCGGGGGCGATCACGCTGGTCTGGCGCGAATGGCTCGTCGACGACGCCCGCCTGTTCGCCGACAAGATCCGCGATTACGAGTTTGTGGAAATGCTCATCCCCGACAAACTGGCGGGCGACGGGGCCGACGGCGAACTGGAGGACGATCTGGAGATCGAAGCCTGGATCGCGAGCTTCGGCAAAGTCAAAGCCTGAGCGCAACCGGAAGAGCGGATTCAGGCGTCTCGCTCGAGTTATCCGATAATTCATACTTTCATGCCCTCTAATCCGTATACAAGAATTTACTGATCTATTTCATTTGGCTGATCGGATATTTCTGATATTATGGAATGGAAGCTGCGGGGGTTCCTCACCGAACGCGGTGTTAATGTTGTGGACGAATGGTATGAGAACCTGCCGCCCAAGGCACAGGCCCGATTTGTCGTGATCTGGCAGTATCTTTCGGTCCGGCCGATTTCAGAATGGATAAGACCCTACTCCGACACATTGGAATCCGGCCTGAGAGAGATCAGGATGGAGGTTCTTAATATTCAGTACCGCCCGATCGGCTGCTTCGGTCCCCATGACCGGGAGGTCTTCACGATTCTGATTTGCGCCCAGGAGCGGGATACGAAGTTGGTTCCCAGGAACGCTTTGTCTCTCGCTGCGGCGCGGCGAGCGATCATCCTGAACGACAGGAGGCGAGTCAGTGACTCACGGATTCTTGAGTAGTCTGCTGCGAAAACTTCAGAAGAAGGAGTTTCGTGACGCCTACGCAGCGGATCATCTGGCGGTGGGCATTCCCTTTCAGATACGGGCGCTACGCAAGCAGCGAGGATGGAACCAGGCGGAGCTCGCCAGAAGATGGAAGAAGCAACAGAGCTGGGTCTCGGAAATCGAACGGGAGGGAAAGGCTTCCTACACGATCGCTACGCTTTCGGAACTGGCGGCGGTCTTCGACGTAGCGCTCGTGGTCAAATTCGTCCCTTACAGCCGGTTTTTGAAGGAATATGAAGACGTATCGGAGAGCGCTCTGGAGGCGGCATCGTTCGAGGATGAGTTGCCCCGTCTCAAGGCTGAAGTTGAGGGCAATGGCCTCGCTATCGGGGATGGAGCTGGAACCGAAGCCGAAAGACAGGCCATGGTGGGATTGTCGTTTTCGCAGGTCAAAGCCCTGCGCGACGCGCTGAACCGGGTCTTGAAGGAAAATGATCCCCTTTCCGCCAGTCCCCACATCAATGATCTGGAGCCTGCCTCTGGTTCGAAGCAATAGTCCCTTCTATCGGGTCTTCTCGATCTTCCGCTCGATCCGTTCGATCCGGCGTCTTAATCCGTCCAGTTCCTGTTCGTATCGTTTCTCGGCACGCGGGGCCGTCGCCGCCGTGCCGATCCACGCCAGCTCGGCGCCCTGGCGCGCCACCGCCAGCGCCCGCTCGGCATAGCGTAGCGCCGCCGCGTGGTCCTTCAGCGCATGCTCGGCGTGCATCGCCAGGCAGACGAGCGCCTCCAGCCGCCCCGGCCGGCACTGGGCGGCGCGCGCCTCCCAGATCGCCACCGCGTCGGCGACGCGCCCGCAACGCTTATAGGCGCGCGCCAGGTGCATCGCCAGGCGGTAGCCGAACGCCTCATCGCGCGCCGCCAGCACTGCCGCCTCCAGGCAGTCGATCGCCCGCCGCGCCTCGCCCAGCCGTTCCAGCAGGCGCGCCAGCCCCCACTGGTCCCCGGCATGCGCGAAGCGCGGATCGTCGGGCCGCCGCACCGCATGCGTCACGGCCGAGGCCAGCGCCCCCAGCGAGATGACGTCCTGCGCATGGTGATCGAAGACCGGCACGATCCGTTCGGGCCGCACGCCGCGCACGAAGTCCAGGTAGATCCGCGGGATCAGCGCGCCGTCGATGTCGCTCAAGCGCCGGATGCCCAGGATGTGGCGCTCGACGTCGCCCAGGCCGCAGCCGGGCAGGCGCAGCCGCCACAGTCGCCGCGCCGTGTGCAGCAGGTCCAGGTGCAACTCGGGAAAGCGGGGCGCGCGCCGCTGCATCCGCCAGCGCGTCTCGAGCAGCGGCAGGTCGAAGCACCGCCCGTTGTAACTTACCAGCGCCCGGGCCTCCGCCAGCGCCGCATCCAGATGCTCCACCAGCGCCGGCTCGCAGCCGTGGTCTTCCATGAAATACTGGTCCAGGACGAACG
>ERZ795030.1659-NODE-1659-length-29314-cov-78.164189_pt1 | contig 29314 bp, 29 predicted proteins | sample MGYA00375122_ERZ795030 | MGnify/ENA primary metagenome ERZ795030 (study PRJEB30165, sample SAMN05720146) | activated sludge metagenome | isolation source: anaerobic digester from wastewater treatment plant | place: Japan | collected 2015-04-20 ... | reverse complement strand
CACCGCAGAAAAACCGGTTTTTCTCAAAGAGGGGATCGTCGGCAAACGTCATGTAGGGCATCGCCGGGGGACCGGTGACATTGACCTGCAGGCCCGCCGCGTTTGCGGCCTGCCTCAAGCCTTCCATGAGCAGAGTCCCCGTCTTGCGAATGTACTCGATGGCGCCTGCGGCCTGAATCTCGTCGATGCAGGCCAGCGCCGCCGCAAAGGGAACGCCTGAAAAGTAATGTGTACCGGTAAAGAAAATATTTTTTGCCGCATCCATCATTTCTTTCCGAGCTGCCGCCACGGAAATGGCATATCCGTTCGCCATGGCCTTGCCGAAGCATTGGATATCGGCGTTGAATCCGTAATGAATGGAGCTTCCCGCCAGTTCAAGGCGAAAACCGCAGCGGACATCGTCGACAATGATCATGAACCGGTGCTTTTGCGCCAGTCGGTTGACGGCGGCCACGAATTCCTTTGCCGGCAGCTCCTGGTCCCTCATGGAATCGTGCCGGTGCGGCGTCAGCATGATTCCGGCGACGGCGCCTTCGTGCTCGGAAACGACCCGCTCCAGATCCTCCACGCTGTTGTATTCAAAATAATGGACATGCGTCTTCCATTCTTCCGGAACCCCCTGCCCGTGGGGCTGACACCAGAAGTGGGAGCCGTGGTAGGACCCGTGCGCCAGCAGGATGTCCTGCTTTCCGGTGAATATCCGGGCCAGCGTGATCGCATACGACGTCACATCGGAGCCGTTTTTTCCGAAAACACACCAGTCCGCGCCATGAATCGTTCCCACGATTTTTTTGGCGAGCGGAAGCCACAGATCGGACGGCAGCGTGAAGCAGTCTGCGTTTTCCCATTGTTTTTTCGCCGCCGCATCGACCTTCGGATGCTTCAATCCCAGGAGGTTGGTTCCGAAGGAGCACATGTAATCGATGTATTCGTTACCGTCCACATCCCAGATCCGGCATCCTTCTCCCCGCCGGATAAAGGCGGGATATGACCCGAAGGTGAGAAAGGCCGGAGTGCGGGGACCGTAAATGCCGTTGGGAACGTACTGCTGCGCTTCCTCGAACAACCGGTACGATTCATTAAATTCATAAAGCTTCATGACAGCCTCCCCTAATGAAATTGATCGATTAAGCGCCTGTTCCGCGCAGAATATACGACAACGATATTCCGAGGTAGGTTCCGATGACCCAGCCGATGATGCCGGTGATAACCCCGGAAAGTACGATTTCCTTATTCTTCAAAGCCGAAGCGACCATCGGAACGAGCGGAGGCGAGCAAATTCCCGCAACAGAGGTCACGATGACGGTGTCCGCGTCGATCCTGAATATTCTCGCCAGCGCCACATGCAGCGCAAGGCAGATCAATATGGTGAAAGTGACATAAACCAGCATAACCGGGGCAGTGGACACAAGGCGGTTAAAGTCCGCCATGGAGCTCACCACAAGACAGAAGATCAGAATGAAATAATTGCCTGCCTGATAGGTCATCTTTATATTCCGGATTCGGGGAACAAACGAACAAGCGATCCCCAGCGTGCATATGGAAAGGATGGCCGCGACAAAAGCGATATCCTCATGCCACACAAGAAAAAACAAGCCTCCCGTTATAAAAATAAGCACGGAAAGTCCCAGGGCGCCCAGGAGTGGAACAAAAGTTTTCTTTTCAAAAATGCCGGCGTAAGAATCGAAATCCGGATGATCGGCAGGCGACACAACTCCGGCCGTTTGGAAAGCGGGTAAAAATTTAAGCAAAATCCGCCGCCCGACCGTCATCAGAAAAAGCAAATAGACCGCGGACACGACAACGTCGGATGTGTGAGCGGCCAGGTACAGAGTTGAATCGATGCGAAGTGCCGTGGCGATGGCGCCCAGGTTCACCGTGCCGCCCGTATAAAGCCCCACAAACATGCCGGCGAGTTTCCAGGTTTCTTCCCCCACCCGGCCGCGGAAGATGAAAAAGCCCAGAGCGGCCACGATCAGGATCGCCAGCGTCTGCAAACCGAAAGAAAGGAGCGACTTGCCGGCCAGCCGGCTCCAGCGACGCACGTCAATGGAAAAAAACATCAGCGGCAGAGCCAGACTGATGGCAACCAGCATCAGGGGATTTTGAATGGGAGCCAGATTCGCGGGAAGCACGCCGATATTGCCGATCACGATTCCGCAAATGTAACAGATCACGACGGCGCCGAGTTTGTTACAGAGAGCGTTTTTCCTGGCCAGGTAAACGGCCAACACGGGGAAAAACAGATAAAATAAAATCAGCGCAATGACGGTCATATGACCCCAATCAATTTTAAGAATACGTTAGAATTTGCGGCGAAGTATAAGAGATTGCCGCTTTTGTGTCAAAGGAATTATAACATAAAAATCATGATTCCTTTGAAAGGGCGATGGAAAAAGTTATTCTTTACGAAAAGACGGTTTTTAAGTAAGAATCCAAGGCAAGAGCGAACACAGAAATGCCGAAGGCGACACAACAGGTGTTTCATCACAAAGATGGAGGCCATATGAAATATCTCTCCGCTGAGGAAGCCAGAAAATTTGCCGAACAATGGCTGCCGGCCTGGTCCGGCAACCATCCCGAACGTCTGGCGGATTTTTACACCGACGACGCCTTTTACCTGGATCCGGGCATTCCCCATGGTGTAAAAGGCAAGAAGGATTTGCTGGCTTATTTTCGCAAACTGCTGGCGGTCAACCCCAACTGGGTTTGGCGGCAGACGGAAGGCATCCCGCTGGAAGACGGTTTTTTAAACAAATGGCTGGCCAGAATCCCCGTGGGAAGCGCGACGCTGGAAATCGTCGGCGTCTGTTTTGTTCAGTTGGACGATGCGGGAAAAATTCGTCGAAATGAGGTCTATTTCGATCGTTCGCGTCTGCTGGCTGAAATCGCCGGATTGAAAAACCGATAGCCGCCGGGTCAAAAACCGGCAGGAGGCAACCATGGCGGGGGAACAAAAATTCAAACGGCGGGAAATTCTTTCCAGGGGTCTTTCGTTGGGTCTGGTCGCGGGCGGCGCGTTGATTCCGGGCAAGCCTGATTTCCTCTGGGCCAAAGAAAAATCCGCCCGCATCCCGGATCTGGTTGCCGTCAAAAACGGCGAGCCGGATGCCATGTTCAAAAAAGCGATCGAACTGATGGGCGGCATGGAGCAGTTTGTGAAGAAGGGGCAGACGGTGGTTGTCAAACCCAACATCGGCTGGCCGCGGGTGCCGGAAGTCGGGGCCAATACCAATCCACTGCTCGTCAAAACAATCGTCGAATCCTGCTGGGCGGCCGGCGCGAGGCGCGTTTACGTTTTCGACAACGTGGTCTCGCCCACTGTGTCAAACGCCCGCAACTGCTATCAACTGAGCGGCATCGAAGAAGCCGCCAAAGCCGCCCGCGCCGTCGTGGTCCCCGTGGATAATTTCAGCTATCGCGAAGTCCGGATTCCCGGAGGCAAAATCCTCAAAACCGCGGACGTGCACAGTCTGATCCTGGATTGCGATGTTTTCATCAATGTGCCGGTCCTCAAACACCACAGCTCCACGCACCTGACCATTGCCATGAAAAACCTGATGGGCGTCGTCAAAAATCGCATGGCGTACCATCTGACCGGACTGGACCAGTGCATTGCGGATTTCTGTCTGTACCGCAAACCGGACCTCAACGTGGTGGATGCTTACCGCGTGCTGATGAGCCATGGACCTTCAGGCCCCGGCAATCCGCAATCCGCCGATATCCAGATGAAAAAGACCCTGCTGATCTCGCGCGACATCGTGGCCATCGACGCGGCCGCCGCCAAAATCTTCGGCAGAGAGCCGGAGTCCATCGGCTATATCAAAATCGCCCACGCGCAGAAAATCGGGAACATGAACTTGAAAGAGCTGAAAATCGCCACCTACGCGATGTAGAGAACCGTTGCGGCCGACCGTGCTCAAGCCTTACAGGCCATCCGGGCGGCGAATCCGCCGCTCAAAGACCGGCAACACCGGCAACTTTTTCAGGATCGAAACAAGGGGAAACCCTCATTGACACTGATTAAAACACGCAGAATCCTGTCTTTCGCCATTTTTATCCTTTTTGTTCTGCTGTTCGCAGGCGCGGAAAAAATGTCCGCCGTCCTTTCCGGAATCCTGCCGCCTTTGCAATTCGTGCCGGCTTTGCTGCGAACCCTCACCAGGCCCGACGTCGTTTTTCTTGCGGGCCTGGCCTTCATCCTTCTGATCACGATGCTTTTCGGCCGGGTGTACTGTTCTTTTTTGTGTCCGCTGGGCACGCTGCAGGATTTGCTGATGGCCGGATCGAAAAGACTCGGCCTTCGCCCCGCGCCCTCTTATGCAAAGCCCCTGAACGTTTTGCGCTATGGTCTTCTGGCTTTGACGGCGGCGACGGCGCTTTTCGGGTCCCTGTCGCTGGTCATTCTACTGGATCCCTATTCGCTGACGGGAAGGATGCTCACCCATTTTCTTCAACCGCTCGCAGCCCATGCTTACAACCTGTTTATTCTGGTCCTGAAGCCCTTTGATCTTTACCTGCATCCGAAACAGACGACGTTTATCCCCCTTGCCGTTGGGGCTGCGACGGGCGGGTTTGTTCTCCTGGTTTCCGTCCTCGCCATCAGGCATGGCCGCCTTTACTGCAACACGATTTGCCCGGTGGGTACGCTTTTAGGTCTGCTGTCGCGTTCGTCCGTTTTTCACTTTGCCTTACATCCAAAAACCTGCCTGGCCTGCCGTCGGTGTGAATCGGCCTGCAAGGCAGCCTGCATCGATCCGCAAAACGCCGCTGTTGACATGAGCCGCTGTGTCGGCTGTTTCAACTGCCTCGACGCCTGCTCATCAGGCGTCATTCGCTACCAAAAAAGACAACGGCAGCCCAAAACAAGCCGCTGGTCTCCTTCGCGCCGCAGGCTCATCCTCGCAGGCATTGCCGCTGCATCCGGCTTTTGGGCGCTGAACGCGAATCTTCGCGAATGCTTCAGCGCCCGCGACGCCGGGGCAAACCCGCCGGTCACTCCCCCCGGATCGATCAGCGCGCAGCGTTTTTCACAGGCCTGCACCGCCTGCTCCCTGTGCGTCAGCGCCTGCCCGACCCGCGTGTTGACGCCGACGCTCACGGCGTTTGGACTATCCGGTCCGCTGCAGCCGAAAATGAACTACGAGAAGAGTTACTGCGATTATGAATGCGATGTCTGCGGCCGGGTCTGCCCCACCGGCGCGATTTTGCCGATCGGGCTTGCCGAAAAGAAACTCACGCAGATCGGCGAGGCCGAACTGCTGAAGGATATCTGCGTCGTATACGTCGATGACCGGAATTGCGGCGCTTGCGGCGAAGTCTGCCCGACGCACGCCATCCGCTTTACCGAAAAGGAAACCATCCTGTATCCGGAAATCGACCGGCAGTACTGCATCGGCTGCGGCGCCTGCCAGCTGGCCTGTCCGACGACGCCCCGCTCCATCGTGGTCCACGCCAGGCCGGAGCACAAAAAGGCTCAAAAATACATCCATCCGGAAACCTCCGGCGAATCCCGGACGTCATCCGATCAGGATTTCCCCTTTTAGCCGCTCATACCTTCAATGAACGCCCAAACGTTTTTCCCCAAAACAGAATGGTTGTAGCCGCCTTCGAGAATGCCGAAGCAGCCGCCCCCATTGCGCCGCGCCGCTTCCCGGACCAGCCTCCCCATGGTCGTGTAGTCTTCCGTCGCCAACAGCCCGCCCCAGTCGGCTTCATGATTGTCGAATCCGGCCGAAACGGCGATCATGTCCGCGTCGGTTTTGTCCAGAGCGTTCGCAACGGTTTTCAGGTATTCGTTGCGGTCCTGACCCGCAGGATTGAGAATTGTCACATACCCCGTCTTGCCGAGAATGTTGATATTGCCGTCGCCGACGTGGAGGTCAAAATCCAGAATAAAGGCTTTTTGGATTTTATTTTTCCGCTTGAGCGCGGTCAGGGCAATGGCCATGTTGTTGAAATAGCAGAACCCCCAGGCGCTGTCGGCAGAGGCATGATGCCCCGGAGGGCGGATCACGGCGAAACAAGGCTCGAACCGTCCGATTTCCGCGGCCCTGATCGCTCCGCCCGCGGCAAGCGCGGCGATGTCATAGACGCCTTCGCGCCGGACTTCGGCAACGTGTTTCGGCGTGTGCACGGCGCGGATTTCTTCTTCCGTGGCGGGCAGCGGCTCCACATAGTTCACTTTCCCCGCCAGAGCGAATTCGATGGATTCGATCCTACCGGGGTTGGAGGCGGGGTCGTATGAGTAAACCTGTTTATACTCTTCGGAATAAACCACCTTCATGGCATCCTCCTTTCATGTCCGATCCTCTACAGGAAACGCAAACCGACTGATCAGCCAGGGCTCCTCCTCGCCGTTGTAAACTTTTTCTATCAGTTTGACTCGCTTGTTTTTCCCGATGAGCAGCAGTGTTGAAGAGCGCGTTCCGTAAATGGGGCTTTTGATAAACATCGTCGCCAGCAGCCTTTCCCATTCGAGGCCGATGCCCGTGTCCGGCAGATTCCGGTCGGGGGGGACGCGTCGGTCCGCAAGAAGATCAAACAGCGCCTCTTCCAGTTCTTTTCCTTTTTGGGCCAGGGCTCTCTTCAGTAATTTTTTCCCCCGTTGAACCTTGGGCCAGGGCGTATCGAGGAGCTCATTGCTCAGGCCGTAAATCCCGGATGAGAGTTTCCGGATATCTCCCCGGTTGGAATACACAAAGAGGTCCGCACCGTCGCCCAAAAGAAGGTTAAACCCGTTGTAAGCCTCGGCTTTTTTGGCAACATTCCGGAGATATTTTTCAGGACCGGCCGATCCGGTCAGATACCGGCTGACCAGCTTTCCGCGGGACGGCGCGTCGGCTTTCCAGGAAGCGGGGTCACGATAATTGGTAATGGCGGCAAATTTGCCTTCCCTGGTGACGCCCAGCCACGTCCCTTTTTCTTTCAGATCTTTTCCCGCCAGCACCTGCGGATGGCTGGTCCAGAAATCCGCCGGCGCGGAAGGCCGGTCGTAGAATTCATCGCGGTTGGCCGCCAGAATCAGGCGGTAGTCCGGATGCGCATTGCAGGCAAAAAGGATCAGGCACATAAGGATCCTTAGACCGAAGGCTGAAGACTGAAGGCTGAAGATCTGTTTTGTAAGCCTTCGGCTTTTTAAATCCCCCTGTTGCGGGATGGGGTGTTACTTCTTGGCAGTTTGCTGCGACGTGGTTAATTTTTTCTGGATGCCGGCACTCGTGCCCTCCAGGGTATTCGCCGGCATGACGGCGCGTTTCGCGCCCGTTCCTTTACCTTCAGTCTTCAGCCTTCAGCCTGTTTAGTATTTTCGTCATGGTCTCCCCTGCCGAGGCGTCAATGCGGACGTCGGCCAGGTGATCCTGTTCGGTTTCGCCTTTGTTGATGATCACCAGATCGGCCCCCGACTGCTTGGCATGAACCGGAACATAGGCCGCGGGATACACAACGAGCGACGAACCGATCACGATCATCAAATCACAGCTTTCCGCTTCCCGCATCGCCTGTGCCAGGGCCTGTTGCGGCAGGGCCTCTCCGAAGAAAATCACATCCGGCTTGAGGATGCCCCGGCAGTAGTCGCAGGTCGGCGCATCGTCGGAACCGGCATACTTTTCCTTGACCACGGCAATCGGGTAACTCTCCCGGCAGTTCAGGCAAACCAGCCGCTGCATATTGCCGTGCAATTCCCGGATGAGTGCGGGCGAGCTCCCCGCCTTCTGGTGCAGATTGTCCACGTTCTGCGTAACCAGAGACAGCAGTTTGCCCATCTTCTCCAGCTCCACGACGGCATAATGCGCCGCGTTGGGCCGTGCGTCTTCCATCAGGCCGCCTTCCCGCAGGCGCTGCCACATTTTTTTGCGCGTTGCATGAGATCCCAGAAATTTATCGATGGTGAAATCGTCCGGATCGTATTTGGTCCAGAGTCCTCCGGGACCGCGAAAATCAGGGATGCCGGATTCCGTGCTGATGCCTGCGCCGGTGAAGACGACAATTTTTCCGGCTTTCGCCGCCAGTCTCGCGACTTGATCGATTTTTTGATCCATAAAAGAAGGCCGCTCCTTTGATCGAAACGTTATGCAGCGTGACAAAAATACACCATCCGCCTCAAAAATCCAAAGGAAATCTTCCGTCCGGCCCGCCTCAGAACAACGTCTTTGCGGCATCCTCCATGGCCCGCGTCAGGCCTGCGGTGTCGCGGGCATCCGCTCGGGCGCGAATCTTTTGCGCGACGCGCGCGTAAGACGCCAATATCTTCTTCGTGTGGGGATTCCCGGCAAGAATATCCGCATAAAGTCCGGGTGTGTCCGTAAATACCTTTCGGACGATCTCCATTTTGGTTGTAAAAATCGGCGTGGAAAACGGCTGCAGCTCCGGAAACGGAATCCCCGCTTCGGCAACCGCCATACCCAGGACGATGGTGTTGAAATGGTTGAGGGCCTGAACGACCGACATCATCTTGTCATGCCTCCGGGGCGTTGTCTCCAAAACCCGATAACCGGCCTTTTCAAAAACGGCCTTCATCAAAGCATAGCCGTTCTCGCCCCGCCCCCGGCAAAGAACCACGGAATGTCCGGCTGGATCGCTGACCGACGGACCGAACAGCGGGTGGCAGCCGACCACGTCCGCTTCGGAATGCGAAAGCATCAACGCCACCGGCTCTGTTTTCAGCGACGTTAAATCCATCAGCAGCCGGCCGGGTTTCACCCTCGGCCCGACTTCCCGAATGACACCTGCCGTCGCCGCAATCGGCACGGCAACCACCACCACATCGCATCGGCCGGCCAGATCCACCGCCGTGGTTTTTGTTGCCCGGCCCGCCACGCTCACGGCCAAACCCTGCGCGCGCAGCAGTCCGGCCATCCAGCGGCCCATGCCGTGCGTTCCGCCGATAATGCCCGCCGTCATTTTTTTCATCGGCCACCCGCTTTCTGTCGAAGCCAGTGATCCGCCAGCACCAGCAGGACCATCGCCTCGCAAACCGGAACGATCCTCGGAATCACGCAAATATCGTGTCTGCCGCCGACCCGGATCGAACGCTCCCGGCCGCTTTCGTCCACCGTCTGCTGGGGCAGGGCGATGGAGGGGATGGGTTTGCAGTACACCCGGCAAACAAGGTCCTGACCGGTGGTGATGCCTGCGAGGATGCCTCCGGCGGAATTTTTGACAAAGCCTGCGGCATCCATCGGATCATTGATCTCGGACCCATTTTTTGACGCGACCGCACAGCCCTCGCCCACTTCCACGGCCTTCACCGTTCCGATGCTCATCAGGGCTTTGGCCAGGTCCGCATCCATCTTGTCGAAGACCGGCTCCCCCAAACCGGCCGGGCATCCCCGGACAAGGATTTCCACCACGCCGCCCAGCGTGTCCCCTTCCTTCCGGACGGCAGCCAGGCGCTCCTCCATGGCCGACGCCGCCTGCGGATCGGGACAATACAGGGGGCTTTCGCGGACTCTTTTTTCCCAGTGTTGATCCCGCGTCAGAGCATCCGGCGAAATCCCGATGCCGCCGATGCTCCGGGTATAGGCAATCACCTCCATGCCGGCGGCCCGGACCACTTTGCGTGCAACCGCGCCTGCCGCGACGCGCCCGACGGTTTCCCGTCCCGAAGCGCGTCCACCCCCGCGCCAGTCCCGGAGGCCGTATTTTTTCCAGTACGTGTAATCCCCGTGGCCGGGGCGAAAAACATTCCTCAACTCGTCGTAATGCTCCGATCGCGCGTCGGTATTCCGGACCAGCAGCGCTATCGGCGTGCCGGTGGTTTGACCCTCAAAAACGCCGGAAAGGATTTCCACCCGGTCTTTCTCGGCGCGGGACGTCGAAGCCGCTGATGTGGAAGGCCTGCGTCGGTCCAGCTCCCGCTGTATCTCTTCGGGAGTCAGCCGGATCCCGGCCGGACAGCCGTCAATCACCGCGCCCAGCGCGGGGCCGTGCGACTCCCCCCACGTCGTAACGCAAAACAAGGTTCCCCACCTATTGCCTGCCATACGTCCCCCAATAATCGTTATTCGATCGTCTTCTGTTTCAAGGTCTGCATTTTTGACATGATGCCCGCCTCCAGAAGCTGCCGATAAATCTCTTCCGCCGCCTGTTCGGCATTTTTGTTTCGCGTTTCCACCGTGTAATCGGCAACCGACCGATACAGCGGGGCTCGCTGCAATAACACAGAGCGGGTTTCTTCGATCAGATCTCCGTCTGTCAGCGGCGGGCGGCTCTGTGTATTTTTCGCGTCGCGGCGCAGCCGCTCCACGACATCCGGCAGGTCTGCTTTCAGGTAAATCACGACACCCGTTTTTTTCAGCAGCCTCCGGTTTTCATCCGCCAAAACCACTCCGCCGCCGGTGGCCAGGACGCAAACCGACGGATCCTGAAGAGAAGCCAGCGTCTGCGTTTCTCTCCTGCGGAATTCCTGCCAGCCTTTCAACGCGACCATTTCCGCGATGGACATGCCCGCCGTTTTTTCGACGAGTTGATCCGCATCTACGAAAGGCACGCCGAGTTTTCGCGACAAAAGCCTGCCGACGGTGGACTTTCCAGACGCGCGGCAGCCGATCAGGATGATTTTCATAATTTGTCCAGCTCCCGCCAGAAGCCCGGAAAAGATTTGTCCACACATTTTTTGTCGGCGATTTCAATCCCCGGCGTGGCCAGCCCCGCAACGGCAAAACTCATTGCAATGCGGTGATCGTTGTACGTTTCAATGTCCGCGGCATGGGGAATGCCTCCCTCGATCGTCAAACCGTCCGGCCGTTCGGACGCGGCGATCCCCACACGGCTCAGTTCGCTTGCCATCGCCGCCAGGCGGTTGCTTTCCTTGATTTTCAAATGGGCGGCATTGGTCATCACCGTCTTTCCCCTGCGATACGCCGCCAGAACCCCGACCGTCGGCACCATGTCCGGCATATTTCCCATGTCCAGCGTCACATCGCCTGCGGCAAGGCTGTTCGGCGCGGAAACTTCCACCCACGCCTCGCCGCTTTCGATCCGGCAGCCCAGTTTCTCCAGAACATCCAGCAGGCCGATGTCCCCCTGGGCGCTCTCCCGGCGAATGCCGTAAACGCGGACCGGCCTTTTCAAAAGGGCCGCCGCCAGAAAAAAATACGAGGCGCTGGAGACGTCTCCTTCCACATCATACGCCCGACCCTCGTAAATCGACTGGGTTCCAACGCTGAACAAATCGCGTCCCGTGCGGTAAATTTTTGCGCCGAAATCCTTCATGACGCCGACCGTCAAATCAATGTAAGGCGCGGAGACAATATTTCCCGTGAGGGAAAGCTCGATCCCCTTGGCTGTGTAAGGAGCGCACAGGAGCAACGCCGAAACATACTGCGAGCTTTCGATATCGGTCAGTGTAATTTGCCCCCCCCTCAGTCCGTTGGCCGATACGGTGACAGGCGGGCACTGGTTTTTGCACGCGATGTTTACCCCCATGCCCTTCAGGGCCTCAACCAGAGGGCCGACCGGCCGTTCCAGCAAACGCGGCTCCCCGGTCAGAACATACGTCCCGCGTCCCAGGCAAACCAGCGCCGTTAAAAACCGCAGCGCCGTGCCGTTGTTTCCCAGAAAGATTGCACGGTCCGGATTGGCAATCGCCCCGCCGGTTCCGACAACCCGGATTCCGCCGTCAACCCCCTCCAGACGGGCGCCCAGCAGATTCAGTCCTTCCATCAAATGACGGGTGTCCTCCGCGATTAAAGCGCCCCGGATCAACGATTCCCCCCGGGCCAGCGCCGCGGCAATCAGAGCCCGCTGCGTCAGGCTCTTCGAACCTGGCACTTCCACGCTGGAAACTTTTCCCGGCAGGTCTTTCTCAGGATTCATGCTGCATTAACCTTTCCCGGACGGCATTTCTCATCACCGCCAGCGGCGCTGCTCTGCCCGTCCATAACATCAACTGCTCCGCTCCCTGCCTGACAAACATTTCCAGTCCCGGGATGACCTTGCAGCCCTTCGCTTCCGCATCCCGAAGCAATTTCGTCTTCAGGGGATTATAGACGACATCCGCCACGACCCGGTAATTCGCAAGAACGGACGGAGGGACGGGCGATTTTTGTATATCCGGAAACATGCCGACCGGCGTCGTGTTAATAAGGCCGAAGGCCTTGATTTTACTGATCTGTGCCAACGGATAAAACGGACAGCCAAACTGCATGGCCAGCGCCATGCCCTTCTCCGGCGTCCGGTTGACAATGACCGGCCGCCCGCCTTCTTTCCGGATTCCGTATGCGGCCGCCCGCGCCGTGCCGCCCGCGCCCAGAATCACAAATCTCCTGCCCCTGATCTGCGTTTTTTCCTTCAGCGCCGCCATCAGTCCCAGCCAGTCCGTGTTATGGCCGATCAGGCGGCCGCAATCGTTCACGATCGTGTTGACCGCCCCCACAGAGGCTGCGTCCGCGTCGATGTCGTCAAGATACTCCATGACCGCCGTCTTGAAAGGAATCGTGACCGATGCACCCCGGATGTTCATCGCCCGAATGCCGGATACGGCGCCCGCCGGATCGGCGATGCAAAAGGCGCTGTAAGAAGCGTCGATGCCCATTGTCCGGAAAGCCGCCTGATGCATCAGCGGCGACAGGCTCTGGCGAACCGGGTTTCCCAGAAGGACGAAATGAAGTTGGTTCTGCCGCGGCTCAATCGATGGACGATGCGGGCGCAGAAGTTTCTGAAAAGTCCTCATCTCCCTGAGCGTCAACTGGCCGGGTGCGGAAGCCCTGCCGCCCGGTAAAACGGCAAACCCCAGATAACTTCCCCGCGAAGGCGCCAGCACCCGGCTGATCTGCCCCTTTTCCCCCATGCACATGGCGATGATTTCCCGCCCCTGGTGTTTCGCATAGTCAATCAGATTCAGCACGGCGGCGTTATCGGACAGACTTCGGGCGTACGAAACAATTTTCACGATGTCGGCGCCGGCCCGCGCACAGGCCTCAAAGATTTTCTTCAGAGAGGCCAGCGACGGGGTTTTGTAAGGGTCGTGCCAGGAAACGATCAGCCGCGCAGGATTTGGGCGGCTGTGGCACCAGGATCGCATCCGCGAAACGGCTCTGGTCCCTTCCGCAAGCTCGATATCAATAAAATCCGCTCCCGATACAACAGCCTCCCGCAGCAGCTTCATTTTGGCCGCGTTGGTTCTTTCTTTCACGGAAAGGGCTTCGAGGCCTTCCCGCGCAAGTTCAGATTCTTCCCTCCTGCGGCACGTCACAATAATTTTGACGCTCGCCGAGGCGCGCCTTGCCGCGCGGATCAACTCCGACACGTCTCCATCCGCGATCCAATCCATGCGCAATTCGATCAGATCGGCGAGACTTGCGCTTTTTTGCGCCGACCGGAGAGCCTCCCGATGCGTCGGGTCCATGACCGGTATGCAGATCATCTTCCGTCCTTGGCCCGCGGATAGGCCCCCAGTGTTTTCAGATAAATGGTTTTGTCTTTTAATTCCGCAAGGCAGTTCTGCGCTGACCGGTCGCGCAGATGACCGATCATGTCCACAAAAAAGAAATACTCCCACAGCCTCTCTTTCACGGGATGCGACTCGATTTTCGTCAGATTGATCCTGCGCTTCGCAAAACACGAAAGCGCCCGGTGCAGCGACCCGGGAACGTCCGGTGTGGCGAATATGATCGACGTCTTATCATCGCCGGTGGGGAACGTGTCGCCCCGGCCGATCACCAGAAAACGCGTCGTGTTGGAGGAATTGTCTTCAATGCCCCGGGCCAGCAGGTTCAATCCGTAGGTGGAGGCCGCCAGCGCGCTTCCGATAGCCGCCGCCGTTTTTTTCCCCCGCACCATCGCGACGGCCGCCGCCGTGCTTTCCATCTCACCCGTCGCCGCGTTGGGCAGATGCGCGCGAAGCCACGACTGACACTGCGCCAGCCCCTGCGGATGCGAATAGACCCTTTTGATGCCTTTCAGGCTTTTCGCCTGCGAAATCAGACACTGGCTGATGCGAAGATCAATTTCCGCCTGAACCGTCAGCGGCGTCAGCGCCAGCCGGTCCAGCGTGACATTGACCGAACCCTCCAGCGAATTTTCCACGGGAACGACGCCCCATTCCACTTCGCCCTTCTCTACTTCATCGAAAACCCGCGCGATGCCCTGCTGCGGGAAGAATTGACAGGAGGCTCCGAAATGCAGAAGGGAGGCCTGATGACTGAAGGACGCCTCGGGCCCAAGGTAGGCGATGCGCGTGGGCTTCTGCAAATCGCGGGATGCCGAGAGGATCTCCCGGAAAATGGACGTGACCTGACTGTCCGACAGGGGGCCGCCGTTGAGTTCGCTCAGATACCGCAGCACCCTGGCTTCCTGCGCCGGATCGTACACCGGGAAACCGGCCTGCCCTTTCACCCGGCCGATTTTCACGGATATTTCCGAGCGTTCGTTGAGCAGCCGGACAATGTCCCGGTCCTTCTTTCTCATCTCTTCCCGCAACGTTTCCAACGGTTGTTTCATGCCTTCATGCCCTCCAGAACACTGAGGATCGTCTCATCCTGGATGCTGCCGTTGACAAACGGCATGCCGATTTTCCGGATCAGGACAAAATGGACCACATTATTTCTTTTCTTTTTGTCCATCTTCAGGCTGTCCATAACAGCTTTCGTATCAAGGGTAGCGGCGATTCGCACAGGAAGCCCCGCCCCGGCAATAACCTTTTCCACCCTTTTTGCCTCGCTCTGGGGCAGATATTTCATTTGCACCGACAGCCGGGCAGCCGCGATCATGCCCAGCGCCACGCCCTCACCGTGCGACAGCGCGTAGCCGGACGCGGTCTCCAGGGCATGCCCCAGCGTGTGGCCGAAATTCAGGATTCTTCTCAGCCCCTGCTCCCGCTCATCCATCTCGACGATCGATTTCTTGATCCGGCAGCAGGTTTCGACCAGCGTCAGCAGCCGTTCGGGATCCCTGCGTTTGACCGCTTCCATATCCTCTTCCAGCCGCTGAAACAACTTTTCATCATCAATGATGCCGTACTTGATGATTTCGGCCAGACCGCCCACGAATTCCCGCTCCGGCAGCGTGTCGAGAAACTTTAAATCCGCAAACACCGCCCGCGGCTGATAAAAAGTCCCCAGCAAATTCTTTCCCTGCGGCAGATCCACGGCGGTTTTCCCGCCGATGGCGCTGTCCACCTGTCCAACCAGGGTGGTCGGTATCTGAACATACGGGACCGACCGCATATAGACCGAGGCGACAAAGCCCGTCAGATCGCCCACCACGCCGCCGCCCAGCGCGATCAGCAGCGTTCCGCGATCGGCGCCGGCTTCCAGCAGACGTCCGGCGAGATCCATCGCGGTCGCAATCGTCTTGGAAGACTCTCCCGCCGGAATTTCCAGAAGAAATGTGTTCAAACCAGCGCCGGACATGGCTTCCAGCAGCGTTTTTCCAAAGAGACGATTCACATGCGTATCCGTCACGATTCCGTAGCGCGAAGCCTTATGGTTTTTCGCGAGCAGCAGAACCACCCGGTCCAGAATATTCCGTCCGATGCGGATCTCATGGGAAGAAAGAGCTTTTTTATCCAGATGGACTTTCAACATTTTCATATCGGTTCCCCCCTGGATCAGCCGCGCATGGCTTTGGCAAGCGCGCGCACGTCGTCCATTAACATATAAAATTTTTCCGGTTTGAGCGATTGCGCCCCGTCGGAAACCGCTTTTTCCGGCTCCGGGTGCACCTCCACAATGATGCCGTCCGCGCCCACGGCCAGCGCCGCGCGGGAAAGCGGAATCACATATTTCCAGTTGCCGGCCGCGTGGCTGGGATCGATCACCACCGGCAGATGCGTCAGACTTTTGAGCACCGGCACGGCGCTGATGTCCAGCGTGTTGCGCGTGGCCGTTTCGAACGTGCGGATGCCGCGCTCGCAAAGGACCACGTTGGGATTGCCGGAAGAAAGGATATATTCCGCCGACATGAGCAGCTCCTCGATGGTCGTCATCATTCCCCTCTTCAGCAGCACAGGTTTCCTCGCGTGGCCGACTTTCTTGAGCAGCGCGAAATTCTGAACATTGCGCGCGCCGATTTGCAGCATATCCGCGTAGGATTCCACCAGATCCACATCCGCGGGATTGACCACTTCCGTCACCGTCGGCAGGCCGGTTTTCCCGCTCACGGACTCCAGGACTTTCAATCCTTCCTCCTCCATGCCCTGGAAGCTGTAGGGAGACGTGCGCGGCTTGAAGGCGCCGCCTCTCAGAATCCGGCCGCCGCCTTTTTTGACGACATAGGCGCTCTCCAGAAGCTGTTCTTCACTTTCGATGGCGCAGGGCCCCGCCATGACCACGAATTCCGGTCCGCCGATCGCGATGGCGCCCACACGGACCACGCTGTCTTCTTCATGGAATTCCCGGCTGGCCAGTTTGTAGGGCTTCAGAATCGGCATGGTCTTTTCGACGCCCGGAAGGTTTTCCGCATATTTCAGCGCGGCTTTGTCGCGTTGGTCCCCGACCGCCCCGATAATGGTTCGTTCCACGCCGCTGGACGGATGCGCCTTGTAGCCGACCGATTCAATCCAGGCAATCACATCCTCGATCTGCTTTTCCGTTGCGCGGCTCTTCATGACAATAATCATACATCCCCCTTGAAAAAAAAGGCCATGGCTTTTCGCCGCCATGGCCTTTTAAAACAGAAAAGCCATGGGCAGCTTTCGCTCGATCTCCCCATGGCTGTTTTGGCTTTGTTACCTTACCAAGTCCTCCCCAGCGACAGGCAGACCGACGCATCGTAATAAAACCAATAGCCAAAAGCATTGCTGTTTGCATTGATCTGTCTGTTCATTGAAAAAAACCGTCCTCTTTCTTGGCCTGCCCTATAAACGAGCGCTCCGGGCTTGTCAAGAAAATTTTTCAATCCCGATTTCCCCGACGGCGCAGCGCCTCATCAAAGACATGTTTGAGTCTCGCGGTCGCTCCGGCCGGATCATCGGCGCTGCAAATGGCCGAAACAACGGCCAGGCAATTGGCGCCTGCTTCAGTCACTTCGCAGGCGTTTGCCTCGCTGATTCCTCCGATGGCCACCAGGGGATGGCGGCTGAATGCCTTGATTTTTCTGAGCCCTTCGAGTCCCCACGGCTCTTTCGTATCGGTCTTGGTCGGCGTGGCAAAAACGGGGCTGACACCGAGGTAATCGACATCCAGATCACGACTCGCCTCGACATCCGCCCAGGTTTCCACGGACAGACCGATGATCGCTTTCGGCCCCAGCAGGCGGCGGGCCGTTTCATACGGCATATCCTCCTGACCGATATGAACGCCGTCCGCGCCGCAGGCCAGCGCCACATCGATCCGGTCATTGATCATCAGGGGAATCCGGTGGGGTGCAAGGATGTTTTTCACGGCAAGGGCTTCCTCCACGAATGCGCGCGTGGGCATCTCCTTTTCACGCAGTTGCACACAGGCTGCGCCGCCTTTGACCGCCTGCGCCACCACGTCCAGAAGCAGTCTGCCGCGGCACAACCCGCGGTCCGTCACCAGATAGATGCCGCGCACCGCTATCCCTCCACTTTCAGACGGCGCTCCATGTCCTCTTTCGTCAAACGGTACAGCGCATCGATCAAATGCATCTGGAGCGAGCCGGGACCGGGCGATTGTTCGGCGGCGATCTCTCCGGCAATGCCCATGACCGCCATGGCTTTGGCCGCCGCCGTCAGCGGATCCCGATCCACCGCCGCAAAAGCTCCGCAAAGCGCGCTGGCCGTACAACCCAGGCCCGTCACTTTCGGCATCATCGGATGGCCGTTGGCTACTTTTACCAGACGTTTTCCTTCTACGATATAGTCAACGGCGCCGCTGACGCACACCGCGCACCGATAGGTTTTGCTGATGCTTTGCGCGGCGTAAAGGGCCTCACTGGAGGCAGCGGTGCTGTCCACCCCCTTCGTTTTCAGGCGGTCGTCCCTCAGCGCCAGAATTTCGGAGGCGTTGCCCCGGATAATCGTCGGCCGGCCGGATCGGATCAGATCCCGAACGGTCTCGGTTCTGTAAGGTGTGGCCCCTGCGCCGACCGGATCGATCACCACCGGAACCCCTCTGGATGCGGCTTTGGCAAACGCCTTGAACATGCCCCGAACCCACGGGGCGCTGATCGTTCCGATATTGATGACCAGCGCGCCGGCAACCGCCGCCATGTCTTCCACTTCTTCCTCGGCATGGATCATGACCGGCGATGCGCCGATTGCCAGAAGAGCGTTGGCCGTGTTGTTCATGACCACATAATTGGTGATGTTGTGAATCAGCGGCCTTTCGGCCCGGATATCCTCCACCGATTTAAAAATCTCCGCCGCCGTTATTGCCATGGCTTGCACTCCCCTTTGTTAAATAAAAAAACCCTTTCGCCGTGTCCGGAAGAAAGGGTTCAATTTTTTCTCTATCCTCCCTCCGCCGGCATTATCCGGATCAGGTTCAACGGGTATCATCTCAGACAGATTTTGTTTTCTGCCACCCCGAATTTGCATTTTTATGTAGCAATACAAAACGGCATTGTCAACGATTCACGCTTTTGCGCTAAATCTTAAGCAATATTCCGGTTTTTTTTATTTCTTGCGAAAGCGCGCTGTAACGATCTTCCACATCTTCCGGCGCAAAGGGCAGTGGTTCGATGTGCGAATCAATTTCCAGAGCCAATTTTCGTAAAAGGACCATTTCTTTCCAGTGATCCTTGCCGAATTGAGAAGAAACGATTGCCAGATCGATGTCGCTCTCCGGCTTTGCCGATCCTTTTGCGTATGAACCGAACAGCACTACTTTAGATACGTCGATTCCTTTTTGCCTGAGCAACAGGACATAACGGTTGATAAGATCCGTTTCTTTCTTTTTTAAAGTTGCGCTCTTAGCCATATTAAAATCTCTCTTGTTGCAGCAATGTATTTTGCCGCAAATCGCTTCTTCGCTTTCTTGTAAAAGCTTAGTTTATAATCGTCGTACCTCGCCTGAATATTAAATGAACTGATCTCCGCCAACTCACCTTTCAACTTATCCGATAAGCTGATGCCCGTTTTTTCCGCTAAGCGCACCAGATCATGGACAAGCGGAGGAGCTGCATGTGTTTTCCTGACAATGAGCGCTTTAAGAATTTTCTCTATGCTCAAATGACAGAAAAATAAAGCGTGGCTGTACTTTTGGTTCTCAAAGAGAATTTCCGCTGTTTCAAAATCTTGCTTTGAGGTGGTCGACCAGTATTTTATGATTTCTCGTTCGTCACTCATGGTGTGATTCTAATGTAATTGCCTTTTTATTGCCATTAAAAAATGGGCGCTTTGACCGGACTTCATAAATATTCCCAACGATGCTGCCCCTTCCACTATGGCAACTGCATTCATGATCTGATGAAATTGGTCCATATCCGTTCTTCCGGCGCCGGCAGCGCAACTCCCGATTTTTTACCCGCCTGAATGGATTTTAAAAGCCATGCCATATTGCGGCCCAGCCCCCGCATGGTCTGCATTCCTTCAAGGTCCTGAAGCACTTCCTGCGGTGTGTTGCCGTGCACCATATTCCAGTATTGGGATGACACCACCGGCATGTTGTTGATGGTAAAATATTTATTGAGCTGGTCCAGCGCCGCGGTGGCGCCGCCCCTGCGGCAGCTCACGATGGCCGCGCCGGGTTTGTAGGCAAAGACATCACTGCCGGCAAAAAAGCAGCGGTCCAGAAAGGATGTGATGAAACCGGACGCTCCCGCGTAATGGACCGGAGAACCAAAAACAAAACCGTCGGATTGAGCGGCCTTTTCAAGGGCGACGTTTACCGTGTCGTCAAAGACGCATTTTCCCGTCTCCAGACATTTCCCGCATGCCGTACATCCTCTGATGGGCTTCTGTCCGAGGTAGAGGATCTCCGTTTCAATCTTCTGCTTGTTCAACTCCTTTTCCGCTTCACAAAGGGCGGTATAGGTGCATCCTTTTTTGTTCGGACTTCCATTGATTAACAGCACTTTCATTTTATGCCTCTCAATAGTTTTGATTTCTTTTGATGTTGTCCTGCGAGCGTGAACCCTGAACATACAGCTGTTTTGCGGCCTGCTCGGAGAACAGTCCCTACATATCACAGTTTACCGCGTTAGTTGCAGGACGCGATCTCCGAGCGCCGTTAGCCCGCGGATTGATCGGGGATCAATCCCTACAACAAATTCCCCGTAGGGCGGGTTCCCCGAACACGCCGTATATATTATCGCCCTTCGATTATTTTTATTTCATCTTGAAATTCTTATCAATAATTATCTTGCGGGTACGCTTTTTTATTTTCACATTCCAGTGTTGCATGGTATTGAACGCAAAAAATTAAGGACATTGCCATGATGAAAGCCCCCCTTGTTTTCGGGATCGGCCAGTGCTCTCTGGATCATCTTGGTCTGGTCGCGGCTTATCCCCCTCCGGATGTAAAATGTGAATTCACCAACCTGCTCTTGCAGGGCGGCGGACCCGCCGCCACGGCGCTGGTCGCGCTCAAACGCTGGGGCGCCCGCTGCCACATCGCCGGCGTCCTGGGCGACGACGGCTTTGGAACACAAATCAAGGCGCTGCTGGACGCCGAAGGCCTCGACACGTCCGGCCTGCAAATCCGCAAACAGCATCAGTCCCAGTTCGCGTTTATCGCCAGCGAACCGGCGCTGGCCCGGCGGACCATTTTCTACCAGATGCCCACGGGAGAACCGCTCCGGCCGGAGGAAATCAACACCGGCATCCTGCTTTCGAGCCAGGCGCTGCATACCGACGGGCTGTTTACCGAAGCCTCGCTTTTCGCCTGCCGCAAGGCAAAGGCAGCGGGGATTCCCGTTATTGTGGACGCCGGGACGCTGCGCGACGGCATGCTGGAGATGGCGAAAATGAGCGACTGCTTTGTCACATCGGAAGTATTCTCCAACGCTTTTGCCGAAACGCCCGCCGAAACCTGCCGCAAACTCGCCGGCATGGGCGTGCGGCTGGCCGGCGTCACGCTGGGAAAGAGAGGGTATGTGGCCCTGGTTGACGGGCGCTTCATTGAAAAAGAAGCTTATCCGGCCAAAGCAATCGACACGACGGGCTGCGGCGACGTTTTTCACGCGGGATTGATTCACGGAATCCTTCACGGGTGGAGTCCGGAAAAATGCCTGGACCTGGGCGCCTGGGCAGCCGCGCGCGTGAGCGAACAAATGGGAGGACGCAGCGGCATTCCGGACATCCACGCTCTGCAATTAAAATATTCCGATGGAATGAATCGATAGAACAGGGGGAACAAGGCATGACCGACGCAAATGGAAAGATCATGAGCGGCGGTTTTCCTTTGACAGAGACGAAGGGTTTCACTATACTCGCCAGCGAAAGAAATCCGTTTCCTGAATGCGCAAGAGATCGTTTAGTCTGAAGACCGGCCGGGATTTCGGCCTGAATATTTTTATTTTCGGAGAGGAGAAGGCTTATGTCGGATTATGATGTCGTGGTGATAGGCGCCGGCAACGGCGGGCTGACGGCTGCGGCGGGACTTGCCCAGAAAGGGCACAAGACCCTGCTGCTCGAAAGACACAATGTTCCGGGTGGATGCGCGACAAGCTTCGTAAGAGGCAGATTCGAGTTCGAAATTGCGCTTCACCAGTTGAGCGGCATGGGACTTCCCGAATTTCCCGGCCCCCTGAGGGGGCTGCTTGGCGAACTGGGCGTGCTGGATAAAATCGATTTTATCCAGCAACAAAACCTCTACCGGGTTGCCATCCCCGGCCGAATGGACATCAATCTGAAAGCCGACAGACAGGCGGTCATCGAGACGCTGATAGAAAAATTTCCGGCGGAAAAGGAAGGGATTCAAAAGTTTTTTGACCTTCTCTATGCGTTCTGCAACGAACTGGTGAACGTGCTGTTCATTCATGATCCGGAGGCCAGTCCCGAAAAATATCCGCTCTTTTTCAAACTGGCGCTGCAAAACTCCCAGGGCATTCTGGACCAATACCTCAAGAACCCCCTGCTGCAGACCGTCGTAACCATTTACTGGAGCTATGCGGGGCTGCCGCCGAGCCGGCTGAGTTTCATGGAGCTGGCCATGGTGATCTGGGCGTACATCGAGTTCAAACCCTGGCACATGAAGGGCGGATCGCAGGCCATGTCCAATGCGATCTGCGACGCCTTTCTCCGCTTCGGCGGGGATACTCGATTCAACTGCGCGGCGAAAAAGATCCGGGTTCAGAACGGAAAAGTCGTCTCCGTCGTCACGGAGGATGGGGATGAAATTTCGACAAAATTCGTGGTGTCCAACGCCGGTCCGATTCGCACGCTCATCGACATGGTCGGGGCGGAAAACTGTCCGGAAGACGAGCTGAAAAAGCTCAACGCCCGCACGGTTGGACTGTCGGCCTTCACGCTGTATATGGGCTTCGACTGCGATCCTTCGGAGATGGGAATCGACAAGGCCACCAACTTCATCTGCGGCACAGCGGACGCGGATTACGCCCACAGCAAAATGAAAACGCTGGACGGGGCGGAGTACTCCCTGCTGACGTGCTATGATGTTGACGATCCGGATTTTTCACCCCGCGGCGCCTGCCAGGTTTCCCTGGTCACGCTCCAGTATGCACAGCCCTGGATGAGCGTCCCCCCGTCGGAATATTATGATACGAAATACCGCTTCGCCGAAAAACTGATGGACCTGGCCGAGAAAGTTTTCCCCGACCTCCGGAAGCATCTGGAGGAGGCCGAACCGGCAACGCCGCTGACGCACATGCGCTATCTCGGGCATCCGGGCGGCTCGATCTACGGGTCGGAACACTTCACGCGGGAGACCAGTCTTTTCGTCGATTCCAAATCGGCGATCGAGGGGCTGTATTTCACGGGCGCATGGAACGGCTCCGGCGGCTTTCAGCCGACGCTTCAATCGGGCGCTTCCGCGGCGCGGCAGGTTTCACGACTTCTGAAAAGGCAGTAAGGGGGAAAATATGGCCAGAAAAGAAATCATGCAAAAAGTAGCCGGATACGATGAAATCATCCGGGACAATACGATTCTCGAGAAGTACGGATTCGACTATCCCGCCAGAAAGGGGGAAGTTCAAAAGATCATCGATTCGCTGCACCCGCAAAGGCTCGATCTGATCGTGTCGGAAATCAGGGAGCAAACCGCGAGCGCCAAATCCTTCAGACTGGTGAGCGGCAACGGCGCTCTGCCGCCGTTTCAGTCCGGCCAGTACATCAATGTTTTCCTGGAGGCAGGCGGCATCAGGACCAGCAGGCCCTACAGCATCGCGTCCTCCCCCACGCAGACCGGCTATTACGAAATCACGGTCCGGCGCGTGGAAGACGGATTTGTTTCCAATGTTCTGCTGGATGAACTGAAGCCCGGCGACCGGCTGCAAGCCTCATCGCCCGCGGGGAACTTCCACTACAATCCGCTTTTCCACGGAAACCGGCTGGCGTTCATCGCGGGCGGCAGCGGCATCACGCCTTTCATGAGCATGATCCGTGAGATGGCCGACCGAAACCTGGACCGCCGGCTGCATCTGTTTTACGGCAGCCGCGTAGAGGAGGATGTGATTTACCGGCAGGAAATCGAACGGATTGCCGAAGCTCACAAGAACTTCACGTGGGACCTGGTCGTGTCCGAACCGGATCCTTCCTTCAGCGGATGCCGGGGATTCATCGACGCCAACCTGATCGGGAAAAAGCTTGAAGGAACGGACTGGACATTCTTTGTCTGCGGGCCCGAAGCCATGTATCAATTCTGCCTGCCGCAGTTGGAAAAGCTGTCGATTCCCGCGAGAAAAACAAAGGTTGAAGTCATGGGCGCTCCGAAAAATATTGTTTCGTACCCCGGCTGGCCGGAAAACGTCAAAGCCGGCGACGTTTTCCAGGTTGCCGTCAAAGGGAAAAAGTCCATCCGCGCAGCCGCCGTGGAGCCGCTCATGATTTCGCTGGAAAGGGCGGGGCTCGCCATTCCCGCGCTTTGCCGCTCCGGAGAATGCAGCCTCTGCCGGACAAAACTGCTTTCCGGAAACGTATATCAGCCCAACGGCGTCAAACTGAGAAAATCCGACAGAACCTTCGGATATATCCATCCCTGCATGGCGTATCCGATCTCGGACATTGAAATCCTGCTGTAAGGCCGGGAAAAGCCTGTGATGAACGTTGTTTTTTTAGGCACAAACGGCTGGTATGACACGGACACGGGGAATACGATCTGCACCCTGATTGCGACTCCCGAGGCCGTCCTTGTTCTGGACGCGGGCTACGGCCTCGCCAAGCTGGATCGATATGTGCAGCCCGGCGACGCAAGGCCCGTGTTCCTTTTTCTCAGCCACTTTCATCTGGATCATATCGCGGGCCTTCACACGCTGACCAAATTTTCGCTTTCCGGCGGATTGACGCTCTGCTGTCCGGAAGGCGGCCGGGCTGTTCTTGAAACATTCGTAAACGCGCCTTTCACCGTCGCGCTGGAGGCCCTGCCCTATCCGGCAAACGTGCGTGAACTGCCCGAAGAAGCGGCGTCACTCCCCTTGCCCGTTGAGGCCCTGCCGCTCGTCCATTCGGGGCTGACGCTCGGTTATCGTCTGGAGATCGGCGCAAAAGTCATCGCCTACTGCCCGGATACGGGGTACTGCCAAAACGCCGTGACGCTGGCGCGGGGCGCGGACCTGCTGATCACGGAATGCGCCTACAAAGAGGGGCAGTCCTCCGAAAGCTGGCCGCACCTCAATCCCGAAACGGCCGGCCGGATCGCGCGGGAAGCCGGAGCTCTGCGTCTGGCGATGACCCACTTTGACGCCCGCATCTACCGGAGCCTTCCGGAAAGAATGGAGGCGCAAACAGCGGCCCGGAAGGAATTCCCCGCCGCCTTTGCCGCCTGTGACGATATGATTCTTGAATGCTGATGGTGTCCGCGATGGATCTTCATCCTTTGATCAAATCAGCTCCGGAAAAATGTCTTCGCCTCGTGCAAACTTTCTTCATTTCCTCCATGCACTCGCTGAAATATTTTTTGCCGGCCGCTCTGCTTGTGACGCTTCTGACGTCCTGCGCCCCGCAATATTTTTCACCCGTCTCCGGCGATGCTTTCACGCGCAGGGATCTGCAGGCGCTGTCCGGCCGAGAGCTCTGGCACGGCTTTGTTTTCAACGGCGAGAAAGTGGGGTTTGCCCGCCTGAAGATAGAACCGGAAGCCGGCGGCCAGTCTTATACGCTGTTTTCCGAAGCCAGTCTGCGCATCCGTTTTCTCGGAATGGGAAAGAGCGTCAGCATTCGGGGCGAGGACCGGGTGGCCCCCGATCTTTCTCTGCTCTCTTTCCGATATGAACAGACGATTGACGAAAAAACGCTGGCCCTCGAAGGCGGCATCCGCAACGGTCTCCTTTCGGTTGTTCAACGGTCCGGGAACGAGGTCAAGACCTCCGAAACGAAGATTTCATCTCCACTGTATCCCTCGAGCGGAATCAACCTTTATCCGGTTCTCCGGGGAATGAAGACCGGCGCCGATTATGCCTATCCGGTCTATGATCCGCAGACGCAGTCGATCGTGGATGTAGCCCAGTCGGTCGTTGCCTTTGAAGAAAGCCGTCGGCTCGGGATTGAGCCCTCCTTCAAACTGGAAACGCGAATGTCGGGGCACGTCGCGGAAAGCTGGATCAACCTGCAAGGAGAGACGGTCTTCGAGCGCGGCATGGGAGGCGTACTGATCACGTTCAAGGAAAGCGAAAGAGGCGCGAAGAGCTTTCTGGCCGAAGCAAGCATGGGCAAAAAGGATTTGATTTATGACTTCAGCCTCATCCGGACGGACACCCCCATCACCTGTCCCCGAAAAGCGGATTTTCTGGAGGCCACCGTTGAGGTCCCGGAAAAAACCCTCTCTCCTCTGCAAAGCCCCCATCAGCATATTTCCCCGCAGCAGCAGGACAAAGAGACGGCTTGGATCTACCGCATCCACAAAATAGCCCCCGATGTTCCGGATGCGCCCCGTCAAGCGCTCAACGCAAAAGATCGCTTCCTTTTCCTCGCCCCTTTCCACCACATCGAAAGCGATCATCCGGAAATTCTCGAGGCGGCCCGGAAAGCGGTCGCAGGCGCGCAAACGCCCCGCGGGAAAGTCGAACGATTAACCTCCTGGGTGGCCAATGAAATCAAGGATGAGCCGGTGGATTCTTTCTCGGCGCTGGAGGTCCTTCACAACCGGAAGGGAGAATGCCAGGCCCACACCCTGCTTTACACGGCCATGGCGCGGGCGCTGGGAATTCCCACGCGGCTGGCCGGCGGCATTGTCTATATGGAAGGCATGGGGTTTTTGTATCACGCGTGGGCGGAAAGCTTTGTGGACGACTGGCTTCCCGTGGATGCGACCTTCAACCAGGTTCCCGTGGACGCAACCCATATCAAGCTGGTGGAGGGCCCCGACTGGATATCCCTCCTGCCCATGGGCAGCGTCATCGGACACATCCGAATCAGAAACATCCGGTTCCATTGTGGTGAAAACGGGAATTGACAAACGCTGTCCTTCCCCGTGTGAAGGCGAAGAGATCTGAACGTCGAAGAGGTTATCGCTTCATCTTTCCCCAGGTTCCGTTTTGGAGGACACAGATGGTATAGTCGTAATCTGCCTGAGCATTTTCATTAAATGTAATACGCCCCAAAGCGCCATCATACGTTCTGTTTTGATAATTCGCGAAAAGCACTTTGTTCTTCTTCCCATGACGGCAAAACCGATCCAGGGACTTGATCAAATCGTATCCTTCAGCGCCAAAAGCAGACATTCTGTATCCGTATTTCCTCTTAAAAGACGCGAAAATCGGGAGAGTTTCATTAAGGTCCGGATAGGAAAACATTAACCCCCTTGCCGTTGGCTCAGCAAGCAATGGAGCGGTTAATGTCGGCCTTGTCCCAAACATCCGGGACTGAATCCGGATTTTGGATGCCTGTTTGGCAATTTGAACGGCTTCCCTTGTGCTGATTAAAGCAAGCGCATCCGGATGAACCGCCTTTACTTCATTCAACGGATGCGTAAAATCCACATCGGTATCGGTGTAAGCGATAGACTTGACGAGTTTGCTTCCCAATGTCGACTTTAAGGCATTGTTCCAGGAAATGCCGTAATCGTTATTGAAATACATGACGGCAACTTTGTTGTAGCTTTGCAAGTAATTGGTCAGGTATTGAATTTCTCTGCCGACGTCACCGGTGAACCTCACACAGTTTTTCTGATCGGCATGATCAAAGACGGCGCTGCCCACCGCCATTTGCAACAGATGGTTTGATTTGATCTTTGCGGCAAGGCCGTTGCTGATCCAGCTTGCCAGCGTAACCACCACGGTATAACCACCCTGCTGGATGACTTCGTTCAATTTTTGTTCTGCTGTTTTTAAATCACCTTTCGTATCAAAAAACCGAACATCGATCTTTTTGGTTTCCGATAAGCCCAGCTCCATCGCCTGTTTGGTTTCCAGACCAAATTGGCTGTAATGTCCCGATAAATCCAATAAGGCCGCAACTCTTATGGGATCTTCTGATGCGTGGGCTGACTGCACACCGCTGCCCGACAGAAAGACCAGGGCAGTAAAACTCAACACGATAAATTGGAGGGCTGTTTTCATAACGGCTCCTTATGGCCGGGTTGTCCGACGCTTTTCCCCAGCAGATCCAGATAATCCTCCATGGCGGCATTCACGACTTCCAGCGCGCGGTCTCTGCCGTAGAGGTTTTCAATCCAAATGGACTTTTCCTGTCCCGGAATTAATTTGTAGGTGCTGAAGTAGTGCTTCAGGCGTTCCACAAGAACTTGGGGCACCCAGGGCAAGTCTTCCACCTTGTCCCAGACCGTGTCGTTTGCCAGAATACCGATGATCTTGTCGTCCGCAAGGCCGTTGTCGATCATCTGAATGCCGCCCACGACGCGGGCGTTCAGGATCACCTCCGGGTGGTTCACCGAACGCTCGCTGATGACACAGATATCTAGTGGGTCGCCGTCTCCGCCCGAGGAGCGGGGAGAAAGTCTGCCCAGCTTTTCACCGCAGTAGGTGCGGGGGATGAACCCGTAAAGCGTTGGCGGCTGCGACGATGTGCGCTGCGGACGGTCCACCCGGAGATAACCGGAGAGTTTGTCCACCTCGTACTTGACCGTGTCAAACGGGGTGATCTCGATGTAAGCATGTACAATGTTCGGCGGATGGGGGCCCACCTCAAGCCCATGCCATGGATGGGGCCGCCAGCGGGAAAAAGAATCATTTTTGTTCATGGCGGAAGGCTAAATCCTCACTGGAATTATTGCAAGGGGAAAAAACACGCCTCTCAAAAAGTCTTTTCCGCCCTGAAATGGCCGGGCGCGGCTGATTCAGAAAATATACGAGGTCGATCCCCTGGTCTGTCCAAAATGTCAAGGCATCATGCGTATCATCAGATTCATCGAAGATGCGCAGGTCATCCGCGACACCCTCACCCATCTGGGACTCCTGTCAAGCCCCCGCATAAAATGATTTGACAGAATTTTTGTGATCGATTATGCTTGCATACAAGTAAATTGCCTGCGAGACGGATTTTGCATCCTATGAAGAAAAACGATTGCATCTTCTTTCAATTCGCCAAGACCTATCAGCTCTCCAGCCGGTTTCTCGCCCAGAAGGTTTCGGAACTCAACCTCACGTCCGTTCAGGCCATGGTTTTGGGATTTCTGACGGAAGAAGACCAGATCACCTCCAGGGAACTGGGCAAACGAACGGAGCTCGACAGCGCCACGCTCACGGGCATTCTGGATCGGCTGGAAGCCGCGGAATTTCTCGAACGCAAAAGCAATCCAGACGACCGCCGGTCCATCCATATCCATCTGACCCCGAAAGGCAAGGCCATGGGCCGGGAAGCGAGCCGGGTGATTGTGGAAGCCAATGCCGAGTTCCTGCAGGTCCTGACGGAAGAACAAAAGCGTGATCTTCACAGTATTATTTCAACCCTGCGTCTTAACGTCCCGCGCCCCTAAGACGCGCAAGCCCCGGTGAATCCGCCGGAGAACAGGATCAAACATGGGAAAAATATTTAAAACCGGCTGTGTCCTCTGCGCGCAGAACTGCGGTCTGGAAATCGAAGTGGAAAACAACCGCATCGTCAAAGTTCGAGGCGACAAATCCAACGCCAAAAGCGAAGGGTATATCTGCCGCAAGGGTCTGAACGTCGCCTATCACCAGCACAACGCCGACCGCCTGAAATATCCGCTCAAAAAAGTCAGGGACAAATTCGAGCGGATCTCCTGGGACCAGGCCATCGATGAAATCGCAACGAAGCTCAAGGGCATCATTGACGAATACGGCCCCCGCTCGTTTGCCTACATGGGCGGCGGCGGACAGGGCTGTCATTTTGAAGCGGCTTTCGGCGTGCGTCTGATGCGGAGCCTGGGCT
>ERZ795030.1632-NODE-1632-length-29588-cov-5.380862_pt1 | contig 29588 bp, 26 predicted proteins | sample MGYA00375122_ERZ795030 | MGnify/ENA primary metagenome ERZ795030 (study PRJEB30165, sample SAMN05720146) | activated sludge metagenome | isolation source: anaerobic digester from wastewater treatment plant | place: Japan | collected 2015-04-20 ... | reverse complement strand
AAACAATTTGTGGAGCCGGCGCCGGGAACGTATAGGCCACACGCGTGCTCGAAACGCAGCATCGCGGCGGCCTATACGTTCCCGGCGCCGGCTCCACAAATTGTTTTATCCACCCGCCGCACCGGGTACATGCCATCGACGCGTTGCAGACGAACTTTCACCTGCCCCGCTCAAGTCTGCTGGCCCTCGTCTGTGCGTTCGCGGGGACCGATCTCGTCCGCGAAGCATACCAATACGCCATTCGCGAGGAGTTCCGGTTCTATTCCTACGGCGACGCGATGCTGATCCTGTAGACGGCGTCAATCGTAGGAAACGCCCAGCAGGAAAAGGCCATGACCGGGGGCCGTGCGGCCGAGAAACGGGGCCGGGGCGCGCAACCGTTCGTCGAGCCGCGATTCGGGCAATGCGCCCCGGGCAATATCGACAAGCGTCGCGGTGATATTGCGGACCATTTTGTACAAGAAACCGTTGCCGTGGAACTCCAGCCGCCACAGCGTCGCGGCGTCCAGCGGCCCCATCACCCCGCCTCGAAGCAATTCCATCGAATGAAGCGTGCGCACGGTGTTTTGGACGGACGACTTCCCCCCCTGGAACCCGGCAAAATCGTGCGTGCCCGCCAACCGTTGTGCGAGCCCGGCAAGACGCGTCAGGTCGAGGTCGGACGGCACGCACCACGCATAACGCGCCGAGAGCGGATCGGGCGATCGCGCGAGTTCAAGACAATACGCGTACCGTTTCGCGCGCGCCGATTTTCGTGCATGAAACGCCGGCGAAACCGTTTCCAGCGACTCGATGCGAATTTCCGGCCCGAGCATCCGGCACAACGCATACTGCAATGTGTCGAGCGGCATGCGGCCCGGCCAGGCGAACGAGAACACCTGCCCCAGCGCATGCACCCCGGCGTCCGTCCGGCCCGCCCCGTGAATCCGAACGCGTTCCGCCGCAATCCGGCTCAGCGCGTCCTCAATCACCCCTTGCACGGTCCGCTGCGCCGGTTGTACCTGCCACCCCGAAAAACCGCCCCCGTCGTACCGGACGATAGCTTTGCAATGAAGCGACGCGAGGTTCATGCGTCGATTCTAGCGCCCTCCGGATCCGAACGCAAAGGCCAGAGTCTCGCATCAAAAGTTTGAGCGATCCGGACTTTCTTCTCCTTACCCAGAGGCGTTTCCGTTCGCCTCAGAGTTTTCTTCCTTGTAGCGCCCGGTCTCTGTGCCGGGCGGGCCTGAGTGCGATGATCGGCGTTTATATGGAAGATCGGCCTGGAAGGGGGGGATGTGCTGGCCGCTGCTATCCGTGTCGGGGCGGATGACATCTTGTCGCTCGCGGTAAGACGCGCCCGGCACAGAGACCGGGCGCCACAATAACATCCACCATGACCATTTTCGGGCGCAATCCCGCTTGGCATTTTGATGCGATGGCCCTGCGCAAAGGCCCCGAAAGAGAGTTTCTTCCGCGCCATCCTGGTATACTCTGGTCATGAGCGCGCTTCATGCCAAGACCATACGCCGGCGGCTGCTGCAACTTCTGTACGATCGGTTCATGCAGGATCCGAACGACATGCTCACGCCCGAGGATTTTTTGGACGGGGTCGAAGGGCTGACGCGGCATGAACTCTTGAGCAATGCCTATTATCTGCACGACCGGGGCTTCATCGAGCTGATGATGGGGTACAATCCGCCCATGTTCGCCGTGGCCCGCATCACGGCGAACGGCATCGACATCGTCGAGAACGCCTTCGAGTTCAACCTCCGGTTTCCGCCCGCCCCTGGCGAGACGGAGGCGGCGTTGGCCTCCGTGCCGGCGTTGATGGAGCGACTCGTGAACGAAGCCGACTACGCGCCGCTGGATGGCGAAGAGCGATGCCGCCTGCTGCGGGATGTTCAGTATCTGCGCGATGAAATTTCGCGGCCCGCCGTGCGATGGCGGCGGCATGTCATGGAAAGCGTTCTCCATTGGATTGGCGCCGGCCTTGATGACGTGGACGCGACGCTGCCGTCGTTGCGAGAGTTGCGCGAAGCCCTCGTGGCGGCGATCGAGGACCGCTGAAGGCAGACGCTTGCTCCATTGCCTACCATATGCCGACGCAATCGTGTTACAATTCCCAGAATAGGCGACCTGTACGCCGCAGGCGCTGAGGAGTCATGCATCATGGCCTTGCGAAAACTCAAAGTAATCTATATCCTGCCGTCTCGCTATGACGACGACGGGTATGTGCTGCGCTATTGGCGCGGCGTCCTGCCTTCAAACACCCTGTGCACGCTGAAGACCCTGACCGAAGACGCGGCCCGCTCGGGCGCGCTCGGACCAGACGCCGTGGTTGACGTGGAAACCTACGACGACACGGTGCAGGCCGTGCCGCTTGCCCGCATTATCAAAAGCAGCCGTCGCGACCGCGACAGCCAGCTGCTCGTCGGCATCGTGGGCGTACAAAGCAACCAGTTCCCGCGCGCGACCGATTTCGCCCTGAAACTGCGCGCCGAAGGCATTCAAGTGGCCGTGGGCGGCTTTCACGTCAGCGGCGTGCTAGCCATGTTCGACGCGCCCTCGCCCGAGTTGCAGCATTTGCTCGATCAGGGCGTGTCGCTAGTGCGGGGCGAAGCCGAAGCGCCAGGCTTCATGGAGGGCTTTTTGCGGGATGCCCTGATGGGCGAAATGAAGCCGCTGTACGAAGTGGGCGAACTGCCTTCGCTCGAGCATGCCGCCGTGCCGCAACCCGACACCGACTACCTCAAGCATTTCGTCTTCCAAGACATGGGCACGATCGACACGAGCCGCGGCTGCCCATACGGCTGCTCGTTCTGCACGGTCATCAACGTGCAAGGCCGCACGATGCGCAGCCGGAGCGCCGCGTGCATCCTGCGCAGCATCGAGGACAATTTCGCGCGCGGCATCACGTTCTATTTCTTCACCGACGACAATTTCGCGCGCAGTCCCGTCTGGGAGCCCGTGCTGAACGGCCTTATCGATCTGCGCGCGCGCGGCATCCACGTGCAATTCATGATGCAAGTCGACACCCAGGCCTACCTCATCCCCGGATTCGTCGAGAAAGCCTCGAGGGCTGGGTGTTACCTCGTATTCATCGGCATCGAGACCATCAACCCCGAAAACGTCGTTGCGACAGGCAAAGCGCAGAACAAGGTCGACGAATTCGCGAGCATGGTCGAAGCATGGCGCGCCGCCGAAGTCGTCGTCCATGCCGCCTACATGATCGGCCTTCCCTTCGACACGCCGGAATCGGTCCGCCAGAACGTGTTCATGTTGCGCGACAACGTCAAAGCGGACATGGCGTCGTTCTTCATGGTCACGCCTTTGCCGGGATCGCTCGATCACAAGCGCATGGTCAAAAAACGCGTCCCGATCGACGCCGACCTCAATAGTCTCGATAGCTTCCACGAGACCTACCGTCATCCGAACTTCGCCCCCGGCGAATGGCGCGCGGCCTACTACGAAGCCTGGGACGCGATGTATAACAAGGAGGCCATCGTCACGGCGCTGCTGCGCACCCCCAAAAGCCTCTACTGGAAGATGTTCGTCACGTACATCTGGTACCGCTATTGCACCGTGGCGCACTCCCACCCCATGGTCACGGGCTTGATGCGCCTCAAGGAGCGATCGACGCGGCGCCCCACGTTCCCGCGCGAAAACATGCTGCGATATGCATGGCGTCGCGCCAAAGACATCGCCTGGGGCGCCAAGACCTACGCGAAGATATTCTTCGAATTCCAGGAAATCTGGCTGCTGACGCACAAAACCGACGATCCCCGCTGGCGCACCTTGGCGGATCTGCGCGCGAAGTTCGCCGACATGCGGCATCGCGTGATGGAGAGCGATCTGGGAGGGCGCTGCGACATGGCCATGCGGGACGTGCGCGCGATGCTGCACGCAGCCTCGGAGCGCTTGCGCGCGTTGAGCGCGAACTCGCACGTCATGAGCGCTCGCATGCGCAAACGCCTGACCGCAAAAGCCGCCGAGATCGACGCGTACGTGCGCATGCTCGACATGCGGACCCCGTCGTGGGAGCGCGTCATCAAGGCGGAACAGTACATCAGCGAAAACCTGGTCGCCTGGTACGAAAACATGGCCATCCGATATGTCGCGCGCCAGCGCCAATTCAATGCGTTTCGAAGCGACCTTTTCGAACGGATCAAAAGCGGACGCGTGTGGGGCATCGACCTGATCCAATTCCCGAAAGCGTTGCTGTTTGAATTCGTCGTCGGCGTTCGATTCCTATGGCATTTCTTGACAAAACCGCGCCTGAGGCGTACGGGGCAACGTGGAGTATAGTTTTCACAATCACACCGCCGACATCCGCTACGAATGCGAGGCGGATTCCTTCGAGGAACTCCTCATTGCGGCCGCGCAGGCGTTGTATGCCGTCGCGCTCGTCCGCGACGAAGGCCACGGCAATGAGCGTCGCGTTCTCGAACTCGCGGGGCCGCGCGCGCACGAAGAATACATGGTCCGGTTTTTGCAAGACCTCATCTACCTGCTCGACACGGAACACTTCGTCGCCGATCTGTTCACCATCGCGCCGCGCACGGAAGGCGGCTACGATATCGAGTTGGAAGGCTGCTTGTGCTCGCCCGACGATCGTGCAGCCGAAGTGAAAGCCGCCACGTACCACGGCTGCGAAGTTCGGCGACACGAAGGCCGCTGGATCGCCAACATCGTGCTGGACGTATAGCGAGGAGAAGCCGCCATGAGCGAGGCATTGGTGACGATCCGAACCTTCATGAACTCGGTTCAGGCCGGGTTTTGCCGAGGCGTGCTGGAAGAAAACGGTTTTCAGGTTTTTCTCAAAAACGAACTCGCGGGCGCCTACATCGGCTTTGCCGCGATCACCATCCCCATCGAGCTGCAAGTGCCCGAATCCGAAGTTGAAGACGCCCTGCGCGTTCTGGACGAACTCGCCGAACTGCCCGACGACATCTCCGACGCAACCGCCGATCTGGTTGCGGATGCCGAACCGGACGAGCCCATGCTCCCTGCCGACCGCGCGGCCGCCGCATCCGACGCCTTGGCCGCGCGCCGACCTCCGCCCTGGTGGGCCTACGCCTTTGCCGGCATTGGAACCGGCATCTTTCTCTGGGCCATCTTGGCGTTGCTGGCCATGCTATTCCGCTTGGGGAAAGCGCCGACCTGAACAGCGCGCGACGCTTGTGAAGGCGCCGTTTGTCCCCTCCCCGGCGTCAACGCTGGGCGCGGATAAACGCCTCAATGCGCTCCGCCAGGCGCAGCGCCGCAAGCCCGTCCTCTCCGGAAACAACCGGACGGACACGATCGCGCACGCACGCGACAAACGACTCAAGTTCGCGACGGAGCGGCTCATCCCGATGAACCGGAAGCGACTCGACGGATATCAGGTCCATGGGGTTCTGAACGGATCGGGGGCTTCCGGCTTTTTTCCGGTAAACCAGCACCTCCTGATCGCTATAGTCCGTTGAGAGATAGGCGTCCTGCTCAAAAATGCGTATCTTGCGCATGCGCTCCAGCGAGATGCGGCTGCACGTCAAGTTCGCCACGCAACCGGACGCGAAACGCAGCCGCACATTGGCGATATCCTCGAACTCCGAAAACACCGGCACGCCCGCCGCATCCATCGATGTCAGTTCGGAACCATCAAGCGCCAGGACAATTTCGAGATCATGGATCATGAGATCGAGAACGACGCTCACGTCATCGCCGCGATTGGGGTATGGACTGAGGCGGTGGCACTCGATAAAGCGCGGCCGCTTGATCGCCGCGAACAACGCAATGACGGCGCCGTTGAACCGTTCGATATGCCCCACTTGCAAGATGCGGCCATGCCGCCGCGCCAACGCGACCATCCGCTCCGCTTCGTCCGTATTCGCCGCCATCGGCTTTTCGACCAGGACGTCAACGCCCGCATCGAGAAACGCCGCCGCTACGGCGCCGTGCGCCGAAGTCGGCGCCGCCACGCTGACGGCATCGACGCCGGCCTCGATCAAGGCTTCGATCGTCTTGAACCATGGCGCGCCGAAATCCTCCGCGGCCTTTTGACCGCGCCCGGCGTCGGGGTCGGCAACGCCCACAAGCGAGACGCCGGGCAATTGCGCATAATGGCGCGCGTGATGATAGCCAAGATGCCCAACGCCGACCACGCCCACACGAACCGGATGCATAGATATCTCCTTTCTGATTGGCGCGCCTCTCCCAGGCGATCAACGGCGCACGGACGCCCGTAGGCGTCAACCGAATCCAAGACCTGCGCAATGTCGTCCGCCGCAGGGAACACAGCGCCTCGCCGAACGGACGGTTTCGGACGCACTCCCATAGCATACCCCACAAGCGCCGCCCATGTCGCGGGGGGGGGGGTGCCGCGGTGCGTCCAACGCGAAATTTCAGGAGGCCCTGCGCCTCAGTTGCCGCCCGGACGCCTTTGCGGTAACATGACGGCGTCATGCGGGAACTGATAAAAAAGAAGGGCGTTTATCGTGAAAGAATTTTCGGTCCGAAAAACGCTGCAGGCCGACTACGACCGGTACTATACCGGCGACGAAACGGCATGGCGCACATTGGTCGGACGCGAGAAAGCGAACAATATCGTCGCGTTATGCGGGGATGTGCCGCACGACTCGATCCTCGACATCGGCTGCGGCGAAGGGGCCGTGCTGGAGCGCCTGTCGCAGCTTGCCTTTGGCAAAACCTACACCGGCATCGAAATCTCGGCGTCCGGCGTCGAGACGACTCTAAAACGCGCCATCCCGCAGCTCGCCGAGTGTGCGTTGTTCGACGGCTATACTCTCCCCTACCCGGATCAATCGTTTGACGTCGCGGCGCTCAGCCATGTCGTCGAACACCTCGAATTCCCTCGCCGGCTGCTATACGAAGCCGGACGTGTCGCGCGACATGTGTTCATCGAAGTGCCGCTCGAAGACAACCTACAGTGGCATTTGCTTGTGGAAAAGCACCTCGCCTCCGAGCAAGGCGGCCACGCGGCGGGCGATCCGGGAAAGACGCTCGGGCACCTCGAGTTTTTCTCGCGGCGCAGTTTGCGGCGGTTGGCAATTACAAGCGGGTTGGACGTCGTGAAGCAGGTTGTAACAAATTTCCCCTACCCCGTCTACAAACACATCCACGGTAAAACCGCTTTGGCGATCTACCCCGCGAAAGCGTTGACGTTGCGTCTGGCTCCGTGGTTGGCGCGGCGCCTTTGGACATACAACTGCGCCATGCTGTGCAAACCGCGTTTCTGTTCGTAGGACTTTACCCTTGAAGGAGGACCTGCCATGCGATTCCGCCCCCTTGTCTGTGCGTTCTTGATTGCCGTTTCCCTGCCCGCATGGGCCCAGTCTGAACGCGTGGTCGTGCATCCCGAGGACACCGGAGCGGCCCTCGTGAATCCGATGATGGGCTGGATGTTCCACTTTTACTCCGACCATCTAAATAACTACGGATCGAAGCTGGAGCCTTCCGACACGCTCGACGATTTCCCAGGGCTCTCGTGCGTATTCATGCGGCTTCCTTGGGCGCACATCGAGCCGGAGGAGGGGGTCTACGATTGGTCGGTCGTCGACGCCCCTGCGCAGCGCTGGATCGACAAAGGCATGCAAGTCGCCTTTCGATTCACGGTGTCGGAATCCTTCATGGAATACGCCACCCCGAAATGGGTGAAAGACGCCGGCGCGAAGGGCTATCGCTTCACGGTCGGCAAAGGCGTCGACCCCAACGGCCCCTTTTGGGAACCTGACTACGGCGACAAGGTCTTTCTGAAGAAGCACGGAGCGTTTCTCGCCGAAGCCGCCAAACGCTACGACGGCAATCCGCATGTCGCCTTCATCGAAGTGGGCTCCTATGGGGTCTGGGGCGAAGGTCATACTTTCGCCAGCACCAGGATCAAGGTGCCGCCGCGCATCATCAACAAGCACATCGACCTTTACCTCAAACACTTCAAGCGAACCCTGCTCTCCGCCAACGACGACTACAGCTTCTCGGGCGACGAACCCATCCAATACGCGCTCAAACGCGGCCTCACCCTGCGCGACGACAGCATCCTGGTGCAACCGCCGCCCGACTCGTACTACCACGGACAAATGGCGCAGGCGTTCTGGCCCAACACGCCGGTGCTGCTCGAACACGAGCACTACGGCGGTTCCGTGAAGCGGGGAGCGTGGATCCGGGAAATTTTCATGCGCGCCATAGAAGAATACCACGCCAGCTACATGTCCATTCATTGGTGGCCGCGCGAATTCCTCGAAAAAGAACGTGAACTCATCGACCAGGTGAACCTGCGCCTGGGCTACCGCCTGCAACTGCGCGAAGCGTCATGGCCGATCCAGATACAGCTCGGCGATCGCGTCACATTTGCATCGTCCTGGGCCAACGCAGGCGTCGCCCCGTGCTATCCCGGCGGATGCGTCGCCTTTACGTTGAAGGACGATAAAGGGGGAATTGTTGCGGTATTCGTGAACGCCGCCTTCGATATGCGCAGCCTTGGCGTGGCGGCGCCGGGCGAGGCGCCGGTGCAACAGACGCGGTCGTCGCACGGCTTCGCGCCAAACGTCAACGCAGGAACTTATGACGTGTTCGTCTCGGTAGGCGATCGAATGGGAACGCCCAAGATCGCTCTGCCGTTGCCCGACGAAGACGGCCGCCGACGGTACAAGCTGGGGCGCATCGAAATCCTCCCCTAACGCAACGCCGGCGCCCCCAACGCGAAACCGGCCCGTCGAAGGCAAGACGGGCCGGTCCAATGGAGGAGTCAGGAGGAATCACTTCGCGGGAACGATGGCGTCCTTCGCAGCTTTTGCGATACGGAACTTGAGGACCTTCTTCGCCGGAATCTTGATGGCTTCGCCGGTGGCGGGATTGCGGCCCGTGCGCGCCTTGCGCTGCTGCACCACGAGCTTGCCAAGACCCGGAATCGTGAAACCGTTCTTCGCTTCCTTATACGCCAAGGCGACCAACTCCGTAATCAACGCGTTCACGTCCTTCTTGCTAAGGCCGCACTTGTCGGCCAGGCCGCCGACGATCTGCGCTTTGGTCAAAGCTTTCTTCGCTGCCATGTCCGTTCTCCTTGTTCGCTTTGCGATGTTCCCTCGTTTCATGCCCGGGCCTTCCGCCACGAGCACATACCCTAACCTGGTCCCGCGTTCCCGCTGGCCCTACGCACCGTGCGTGTACCGTTTGTGTACAAACTAACGACGCATTTGTCAAGCCCTATTTTTAAGGCCAAAATACGGATCGTCCCCCTCGATCCCCCCCCCCATGCAATCCATCGCCAGTCTTGCGCACCGTTTGACGAGGAACTTTCTACGGCGAAAGCGGAGATCCGCGTCGGAAATGGTCATTTCCTTGTTCTCAAGATCCGCGTCATACAATGCGTGGGTCAGGCCAAGACCTTTGGCATCCTAAAGTGAACGTGTCGTCGCCATAGATCCCTCAGGCGGAGCCGAGATTATCATCCCATAGTGCCGCGCCGTTCCCGTCGAGGGGGTCATGCCTGTCTGGTCGGCGAGCATGCCGGCTACTTGCGCCTGTGGGTAGCTACTGGTGTTGGTCATCTACAAAATCCCGCCTCTGCTTTCTTGATCAATGGCATTCCGCCCGAGCCCGGAGGATGCCATTCTGGGCTTGGGAAATCTCCGTTTCGGGTTCGCCTCGGCTTGTTCTCGCTCAATATCGGCACTCACCCGAATCGAGGAGGCGCTTGCGCTGATCTGTGCGAAATCGCCCATCGTGATTTCGTTCTCTTGACAATTTTGCGGTATCGGTGCACCATAGATCCGTGTTATGGGGTGCAATCGTGGCGCGGGCGGTGTTTTCTTGCCTGGCCACCACGAGGAAAGGGTGCGAGCATGGGTGCGGGGAAAGTGTTATCCGTTGAGGCGCGGTGGGACGGGTCTTCCAGACGTGCGGTCATGCGGCGCGTAGCCGGGGCATTGGTTTGGATGTTTGCTCTTGCGGCGTGTCGTGGCGCTTTGGCGGTGCCTGCGTTTCCAGACGCGGTTGAGGTCACTCAGCCGGATGGTTCGATGGCCAAGGTTCGTCTGCGCGGGAACGAGCATTTTTCCTGGCACGAGTCCGAGCAAGGATATGCGGTCGTCAAGGACCCGGCGGACGGGTTCTGGAAATACGCGAGGCCGGCGACGGATCGTGCGGCGTTCGAAGCGGTTCCCGACGGACGCGTCGGGGCGTCCAACCCGGTTGCGCTGGGCGTACAGAAGCACGCGCTGCCCGACCGGACCCTTGTCCGTCAGCAAGTGGACCGGCGCCGGCAGGACGCAGGCAGGACGTACCCAGGCGGCCCCCCCAAAACATCCTCGCTTCCGGCAACGTCGGAAACGCCGGGATCTCCGCCTCTCGGAGTTCCCGTGTCGGGAACCAAGACCGTGAAAAACGTTGTCATCCTCGCGTGTTTCAAAGACCACTGGGACAGCGCGGCAGGGACGGTTCTGCCGGCACACGGGCGGGTGAACGTCTCCGAGTACACAAGCCTGTTCAATGAGATCGGCTATGCCGCAGACGGCGCGGTGGGCTCGGTCAAGGACTACTATCGAGAGGTCTCCTACGGAAAGCTGACGGTGGATTCGGCAGTCAGCATCTGGGTACGGCTGCCTCAGAATGAGTCGTACTACGGCGCCAACCAAAGCGGGTCTGACGCGAAACCCCAGCAAATGGTCCTGGACGCGATCAACGCGGCCGACGCCGCGGGATTCGATTTCTCGCAGGGCGATTCGGACGGGGACGGCTGGGTGGACGACCTGACCATCCTGCACTCCGGCCACGGCGAAGAATATGGCGGAAATCCCTCCACCTGCATCTGGTCCCACAAGTGGAGCCTGTCTTCTCCTGTCACAAAAGATTCCGTCCAGATGTTCACGTACCATACCGAGCCTGCGTTGCGGGGGCTCATGTCCAATACGGGCATCACCCGCATTGGCGTTATCTGCCATGAGACCGGGCATTTCTTCGGGTTGCCCGACCTCTACGACTACAGCGACGCAACCAACGGGATTGGGAACTGGGGACTCATGGCGAGCGGCAGCTGGAACGGGTCGGACGGAAAACGGCCGGCGCATCTCTGCGCGTGGTCGAAGTGCATGCTAGGGTTTGTCAGCCCGGAGGAGATCCACTCGTCGGGGGCGGTCACCTTGCCGCGGGTCGAAGACAGCGCCAGCGTTCACTTGTTCCGGGACGGCATGTCCGACGGCGAGTACTTCCTCGTGGAGAACCGGGCCAATGTTGGTTTTGACAACGACGCGAACATCTATCCGGGCCTGCTGATCTATCACGTCGACAGCAAGAGTTCGGACAACGATCTGGGGACCTGGGCGCATCCGGTCGTGAAGATCGAAGAGGCGGACGGCAACAATTCGCTGGGAGCCAAGACCGCCGGTTCGCAGCCGGGCGATGTCTGGACCAGCGCCAGCGGACTCGCCGGAGGTTTCCGCGACCAAACCGGGGCGCCGGGCGCCAACGCAATGCTGTACCAGACGTCACACCCGTACAACCGAAGCGACGTTCCGGCATTCTACTCCTACATACAACTCGCCGGTTTCTCGGCCCCCGGCGCCGTCATGAGCTACACGGCCTCCACATTGAAGCCGACGGTATCCTCTTTCTCCACGTCAAGCCCCAACTACACCGTAACCTGGGGCGCCTGCACAAACGCCGCCCGCTATGAAATTCAGGAGGGGGCGCCGGTCACCCTGACCACCTTCTCGGACAGCGCCGAGAGCGAGGACGCCATGAACCAGAATTGGGTCTTGGGCGGGACCGTCCTGCGGGACAGCGGCAGCGCCAAGTCTGGTTCGTTCAGTTACGCCATGCACCAGTACTACGGCGGTAAATGGTACTCCTCGGTGCAGGCGCTCACCCTCCGCAATGCGTTCAAAGTGACGCCGAGCACGGTGGTCTCCTACTACCTGCTCTCGCATCTTTACACGGGGAGCGGGTCGCTTGTCTGTCAGATATCGAACGACGACGGGAACACGTGGAAAACCTTGGCGTCGTACGCGGGGTATATTGATCCGTGGGCGCAACGCACCCACACCTACTCCGCCATCAGCGCCCTCGGCATCGCCGCGAATGACCTGTGCCTGATTCGATTCGTTGCGAATTTCGAGTACCCCTACGGCTGGTCCGCCTATCCGGGATACGGCTACGCACTCGACGATATCTCAATCACAGGGACCGAGATCGCTTCCTTCGGCAACTGGGCCACGGTGCACAACGGCGTCGTTGGGACTTCATACCCCCTGACCGGCAAACCCAACGGCGTCTATGCATACCGGGTTCAGGCGTACGCGAACGCCATATGGCAAGGCTACGGATTGGTCGGCACGGTGCTCGTCTTTGCGGTAGACACGGTCCCGCCCGTGATTACAATGCTAGGCAGCAACCCGGTGACCGTGAACCAAAACGCGGTCTATACCGATGCGGGCGCGACGGCCATCGACGATAAAGACGGCGACATCACCGCGAACATCGTCGCCACCAGCACGGTGAACACGGCGGTGGCGGGCACGTACGCCGTGACCTACACCGTCAGCGACGCGGCGGGCAATGCGGCTGCGCCGGCTGTGCGCACGGTCAAGGTCGTTGCGCCCGTGGACACGACGCCGCCGGTGATCGCCACGCTCGGATCGGCGAGCATCACGTTGCAGGCGGGCGCGACGTATGTCGATGCGGGCGCAACCGCGTCGGACAATGTCGACGGCGACATCACCAGCCGCATCGTCACGGTCAACCCCGTGAACACGCATGTTTTGGGAACCTACTACGTGACCTACGACGTCACCGACGCCGCAGGCAACGCGGCCGTGCAGAAAAAGCGCACGGTCAAGGTCGTCGACACGACCAAGCCGGTCCTTACGTTGCTGGGCAGTTCGACGGTGACGATTAACGTCTTCTCGACGTACGTGGACGCGGGCGCGACGGCGACCGACAACCTCGACGGCGATATCACCGCGAACATCGTCGTGACCGGTTCGGTCAACGCGAACGTCGTCGGCGCCTACTACCTCTACTACAACATCAGCGACTCCATGGGCAATGCCGCCACGCAAAAGACGCGCATCGTCAAGGTGGTAGACAAGGTCAAGCCGGTCATCGCCATGCGCGGCGCGACGCCCGTGACGGCGTACAAGGGGGCGACGTACGTGGACGCGGGCGCGACGGCGCTGGACAACTACGACGGCGACATCACGAGTGACATTGTCGCCACGAGCACCGTCAACACGGCGGTAGCCGGGACGTATACGGTGAAGTACAACGTCAAGGACGCTTCCAACAACGCGGCCGCCACCGTCACGCGCACGGTCAAGGTCGTCGCCGCCCCGGCGCCGACGATCACGCTGCTGGGCAGTTCGACCGTGACGATCAACGTGTTCGATACGTACATCGACGCGGGGGCGACAGCCACCGACAGCATCGACGGCGACATCACATCGAAGATCGTCACGACGGGTTTGGTCAACACATCGGTTGTCGGCACGCACTATCTCGCCTACAACGTCACCAACTCGATGGGCGGCACGGCGGCCCCAAAGACCCGGACGGTGAATGTGGTGGACAAGATCAAGCCCGTGATCGCCATGCTGGGCGGCAGCACGGTGACGATCAATGTGTTCGACACGTATACGGATGCCGGCGCAACGGCGTGGGACAACTACGACGGCAACGTCACCGCCAACATCGTCGCCACGGGCTCGGTCAACACGAATATCATTGGAACCTACTACATCGCCTATGCCGTGAAGGACTCGTCGAATAACATGGCGACGGCCAAACGAACGATCAAAGTGGTGGATAAGGTCAAGCCCGTGATCACGATGCTCGGCGCGACCCCCGTTACGCTGCACGTTGGGCAGGCATACATCGACGCAGGCGCAACGGCGCTGGACAACTACGACGGCGACATCACGGACAAGATTGTGGCGACCAGCACCGTGAATACGGCGGTCGTCGGCACGTATACGGTGAAGTATTCGGTCAAGGACGCATCCAACAACGCGGCGACGACCCTGACAAGGACGGTCAAAGTCATCCTCTGACCCGTAGGAGCGTCGTTCGCGGGACACTGCGCCAGCGTGCAGGCAGCAGCGCACAGCCATAATGCGCTGCAAAGCCCGCATAGGGCCCGATTCGCCTCATTTTTGTTTTGGGAGCATAGGAGTGATGCCGCCTTGCTTGTCGAATGCGATGCGCAGTATGGCGGGGCGTTCGGTGAATGGGGCGTGGGCCTCGCTCCCGAAAAAGGTGCTGTGCCATCTCCCACGGCGGTCTTTGAAGTACATATTATGTCCTCCGTTGGGGATGGCGATGTATCGCAAGTCCGCCTTGGATGCCAACCCCAACTTGATCGGCGCAGGGATGAAATCCTATAGTTACGCCTTTCCGGAAAAGCAGGTATAATATCTACAATTGCCGATGCAGCAGGAAGAGGGCAGGCGCATGCTTTTGGCCGTTTTTGGCGATATCCATGGCAATTTCCCTGCTTTCGAGGCCGTCATGAAGCACATCGACGGACGGGGCATACAGACCATCGTGAACGCAGGCGACTCCGTAGCGGGATTTTGGTGGCCCAACGAAGTCATCGAACACCTTCGGATGCGCCGCATATACAGCGTCCAAGGAACCATGGACCGACGCGCAGTCCTCTTCCAGAGAGGCCCAATCAAAACGCGGACAAAACTCTCCGAAGAAGTGACGCGCGACATTGAATGGACCCATTACCATTGCCGGAGCGACAACCTCGAATTTCTACGCGCCCTGCCCAAGCGGCGCATGTTCGCCGTGGAAGGGTTCAGCGTATTTGTGTGCCATGGCTCCCCCACAAGCCAAGACGACGGCCTGCACGACAGCGATCCCGACCGGGCCTTCAAACGCCAGCGGGAATTCGCCAACACGCATATCATCATATCCGGCCAGACGCACGAGCGATTCTGTCGCACGGTGGATGACACCTTGTTCGTCAATCCCGGCAGCATCGGATACGACGCCCAAGGATTAGGAACGGCCCATTACGCCGTCATCGACACCGACGTCCGCCCCTTCTCCGTCGAATTCGTGCCCGTTTTCTACGACGCCTCGATCATCGAAGAGCGCCGCGCCGCCGTCCGGCAGACGCATTCCAACAGACGCAAGGCGCTTTAGATCATACCCTTCCAAACCATCAGCGAAACCACCGCAAAACACGCCTGCGCGCAATAAAGCTCGCCTTTGCCTTCGGCAACCGTTTGCAAAGACTTGCGCCGTCCCAAAACACGGCAAAGAGATCACGCCGCCCAGGCCATTAACAAGCGTCAAGAGAGTCATGCGGACCGCTCAGTGCTCCCCAGTTTTGAAAAAGCCCCCTAAAAGGGCCATTCGCGGCGTCGAGTCTGCTCCTTCTCAGGAAGACTCGCTCACTGCCACTGGCTGTGCCCGCAGCTTGCATCTTCTGCCGCCGTATCCCCAGTTTTACTCCCAGAATAACCGGGGATCGCAACGCATTGCACTGCAAACACTTGGAAACAAATCGCCTGCACAAGCGAGAAGACTCGCCGGGAGAGCATCCCCAGTTTCTTGCGCACATGCGCACGTGGAACAAAGCGCCAAGAGCAACCGCCCAATCAACTTGGCGCCATTCGGAGCCGTCCCGCACTGCGCCGAGCCTATATCCATGGGGTGATTCAGAAACTGGGGATCACTGAGTGCGCATTTCCAGACGGGGAGGTCTGACTATGGGGCGCGACTATCCATTTGGTCGCGCAGTTGCTCGCGCTTTTGCGTGAAAATGTCGATCACCAGATCGCGGGCATGATCCGGGCTCAAGGCAAAGGGGTCAAGCTTTCCGCGCCCGAATTTCCGAAGCGTCTGCGCATCCAAATCGCTGGCGCGAACGAAAGCCATGGACCAGCCGTCGAACATGCGTTCTTCGATGACATGATACGCGAGGAGCGTGACGCAGGTGTGGCGGGAATCGCACGCGATGTCCCGGTACAGATCATTCACGGCGTCTTTAGGCCCTTCCAGACACTGCATGAAGAATGCCGGATCGTAGCAGAGCATGCCGGTGATATGGCGCGCGGCGTTCTTCTTTCTCGATACGTTCAGTATCTCTTCGATTGCGGTCACGTCGCATGCCTCGGTCATGCGGCTGACATATATCAGCCTCACCGACGTCGTGGCTTCCATTTTCCGTTTCTCCTGTCCGGTAGTGAACGATCCTCAGCCTGCCGCGCAACGCGACATGAAGTAGTCTATGAGCGTTGCGGAGGATAATCAACAGCAGCAGGCGGACAGGATCATCGCATTCAAAAGCCGAGCGAATGGCGCACGAGAATGGTCATCGGTGATTCTTTCGCAGACCCGGTCTCTGTGTCGGGCGGGCCTTACGGCAAGCGACAAGATGTCATCCGCCCTCCCAGACCGATCTCCCACATGAACGCCGATCATTGCACTCCGACACGCCCGGCACAGAGACCGGACGCAAAGACAAAGAAATGAACGGGACAAAACCGGCGCGGAAAAGTGGACAGGCCCTGCGTGGGTCCTTGACAGATTGCCGGTCATAGTGCATACTACAAATGTGTAGTTTGTATGGAGGTGCGATATGGAAGCAACGATTCTGGACATGAGGCGCAACCCCAAGAAGATTCTCGATGCAATTGCCCGCAACGAGACCGTCACCCTGACCAACCGCGGAAAACGTGTAGCTCGAATAGAACCCATTCGCGATGCCGGGCGTCCGAGCGCCGCCGAGCACGAGGCGTTCGGCATGTGGGCCGACCGTCCCGAGATGCGCGATCCGGCGGCCTATGTGCGAGGGCTTCGAAAGGGACGCTTCGATGCTCGTTGATACCGATGTCATCATCTGGGCGTTGCGTGGAAACAAACGCGCGACAACGGTGATCGACCAGGCGGATAGCCTGAAACTGTCGGTGGTGAGCTACATGGAGTTGCTGCAAGGCGCTCGGGACAAGACGGACCTGCGGCTGACAAAGGCTTTTCTGACCGACCTCGGGTTTGCCATCGTGCCGCTCTCGGAGAACATCGGACACCGTGCGACGATTTACCTCGAGGAATACGCCCTGAAATCGAATCTGGGCGTTCCAGACGCCTTGATAGCCGCCACCGCTGCAGAGAACGAGTTGACTCTCTGCACGGGAAACGCCAAGGACTACCGGGCCATTGAAGAACTAGCGCTAAAGGCATTCCGCCCATAGCATCGCCTGCAGAACAGAGAATCGCCGCCGATACGAAGGGGGAATTGCATGAAGCAGATGGTCTTGACGGGCATCCGGCATATGGAACTGCGTGAAGTCGAGAAACCGCGCATAACGGGCGATCGGGATGTCCTCATCCGCGTGACCAAAGTCGGCGTGTGCGGATCGGATGTGCATTACTACACGACGGGACGGATTGGAAGTCAGATTGTCGACTACCCGTTTGCGGTGGGGCATGAGTGCGCGGGCGTGGTCGAGGAGACGGGCAGCGCGACGACCCGGGTTCGGGCGGGCGATTCGGTGGCGATTGACCCCGCAATGCCGTGTTTTCAATGTGATCAGTGTGCGGCAGGACGTTTTCATACGTGCCGCAGACTTCGTTTTCTCGGTTGTCCGGGGCAAGCGGAAGGCTGCTTGGGCGAGTTCCTCGTGATGCCCGAGACAAGCGTCTATCCATTGCCCGCAGGCATGACGCAGGATGAGGCGGTCATCTCCGAACCGTTGGCCATTGGCGTGTACGCCGTGCGGCAATCGGGAGAAATCCGGGAAAGAAAGATCGGCATTTTGGGTGCGGGCCCGATTGGCCTGAGCGTGCTGCTTCCGGCAAAGGCGTGGGGCGCGGCGTCGATTTACGTCACGGACAAGATCGAGGCGCGGCTGGCCCTGGCGAGAAGACTTGGCGCGGACTGGACCGGCAATCCCGACGCCATGGACGTTGCGGCGGGCATCAATGCGGAGGAGCCGCTGCAACTTGACGTGGCGTATGAATGTTGCGGGCAGCAGGACGCAATCGACAATGCCATCGATATCCTCAAGCCTGGAGGAAAGTTGATGGTCATCGGCATTCCCGAAGCGGACCGGTTGTCGTTTTCCATCGACAAAATGCGCCGGAAAGAAATCACCATCGTCAACGTGCGACGCCAAAACGAATGCGTCGACGCGGCGCTTGATCTGCTGCAAACGGCGGGAAACGACGCCTCCGCCATGATTACGCACCGGTTTCCTTTTTCGCAGACCCCGGAGGCGTTTGACCTAGTGAGCGAACGACGCGACGGCGTCGTGAAGGCGATGATCGAATTTGGGGACGACTGAACCGCGACCTTGTCCGCCTCGCGTCATGGCTCCTCTATTCCGGCTCCGGGACGGCTCTTTCCCAGCCGCCGCCCAGCGATTTGTACAGCGACACCAGGTCGGTCAGCGCGAAACTCCGGCTTTGAATGAGCTGATCCTGCGCCGCGTACAGGTTCTGCTGCGCCTGAAGCACGCTGAGATATCCTTCCAAGCCGTGAAGGTAACGCTCGTTCGCGATGCGAAAAGCTCGCTCGCTCGTTTCAACGGACGCACGGAGCGAATCGATCCGGATTTGCTCGTTCGCAAAAGCGGCAAGGCTGTTTTCGACGTCTCCCAGCGCGACAAGAATGGTTTGCTCGTAAACGATGGCCGCCTGTTCTTGCCGTGCGTTCTGCGTCTCGATGTTCGCCCGGATTTCACCGCCCCGAAAAATTGGCCAACTGATGCCGGGACCGAAGGACCACATTCGGTTTGCGCCGCTTGCGAGAGATCCAAGGGTGGCGCTCTGGCCCGACACCCCTGCCGTAAGCGTGAATTTCGGGAAGAGTTCGGCCATAGCGACGCCCACGCGCGCCGTGGCGGCGGCGACTTGACGTTCGGCTTGACGGATATCGGGACGCCGGCGAAGGAGGTCCGAGGGAAGCCCGATCGGAACGGCGCCGGGCGCCGTAGGCAGGGGCGCGGGGATGGATAACTCCGTTTTCAGGGCGCCGGGCTCATGTCCCAAAAGCAGCGCCAGACGATGGATCGCCGCCGTGATCTGCGTATGAAAAATCGGCAGCTGGGCCTGCGTGGAAGCCCAATGCGCATGGGCCGTCACAACGTCCAACTCGCTGGTGAGGCCGGCTTGGAATCGGTCTTGCATGATCGCTTCCGTCTTGGCCAGCGCTTCAAGAGTTCGCTGCGTCACATCCAGGCGGTTTTGGGCGGCGCGAAGCTCAATGTAATTCGCCGCAATCTCGGCGGCCAGCGAAAGGGCGGAGGCGCGCAGCCGTTCCCGGACGGCTTGCACATCGGCCTCTGCCGCTTCGATGGAGCGCCGGGTCCCTCCAAACAGGTCCAACTCCCACCGGGCGTCAAACCCGGCCCGGAACAGGTCACTCTGGCGGTTGATGCCGCTTTGGCCGGCGGTGGTGACGGTGAGGTTCGTGACGGCATTCTCGCCAAGGCCGCTGCGAGACACCGTAAATGAATCTCCTCTCAAGGTGAACGTGGGCGTGAATCCGGCGGGACCGAAGGACCCCGTCGCCGTGAGCGGGGATCCGCCCGACTGATTTTGCGGCGCTGCCGATTGCGTGCGGGCGTAGCCTCCGGAAAGGTTCAGGGAGGGCCACAGCCCGGACGCCGCAACACCGCGCGCGGCGCGAGCCTCGCGCACGCGCGACTGCATGACGCGCAGATCGAGATTGCCTTCAAAACCTCGCGCCACAAGCGAATCCAGTATGGGATCCTGGAAGCTCTTCCACCATTCCGTGTCGAGCTTGGGCCCGTCCGCTTCGCCGTCGGCGCGCGCGACGGACCATTGTTCGGGCACAACCGCCACAGGACGTTTGCACTCGGAGCCGGTCATGCACCCGGCCGTCAAAAACAGAGACGCCATAAGCAACGCGGCATAAAGGCAGCGAGGCGCCGCGTATCTTTTCGCGTCGCGCCAACCGAGGCGGACGCGCACCCCAAAGCGCATCCTCCAGGCGGCAATGGCACGTCTGGCGTTGGAAGTCATGGCGCATTCTCCACGGCGGTCGGCGTTTCCTCGCGCCGCCGAAAGCGGAGGCGTTCGGAAATCCATTGAATGATCGCGAAAAACAGAGGCACGAAAAAGATGGCCAGGAACGTAGCGGCAAGCATGCCGCCCATGACGCCCGTGCCGATGGAATGACGGCTGGCCGCGCCGGCTCCCTCGCTGATCACCAGCGGCAGCACGCCCAAAATGAAGGCCAGCGAAGTCATCACGATGGGGCGAAGGCGCAGCCGCGCCGCTTCGATCGCCGCTTCGACAATGCCTTGGCCCAGCGCACGCTGCTTGGAGCAAAACTCGACGATCAGAATGGCGTTCTTGGCCGCCAACCCAATCAACGTGAGGAGGCCGATCTGAAAATAGATGTCCCGGTCGAGTCCTCGCAGGTGCACCGCCAGAATCGCCCCGAAAGCGCCGAATGGAACCGCCAGCAGGACCGCCAACGGCAGCGACCACTTCTCGTACTGCGCCGCCAACACCAAGAACACCATAACGAGGCCGAAAAGGATCACGTACGCCGACTGATTGCCGGCGGTCGCCTCCTGGTACGAGGCGCCGCTCCAATCGATGCCATAGCCGATAGGCAGTTTCTCCGCCGCGATCTCCCTGATCCGTTGAATGGTTTGGCCCGTGCTGTAACCTGCCGCCGGGGCGCCTGTAATCTGCACCGAAGGAAAGCCGTTGAAACGGCTGACCAGGTTTGGCCCCGGCTGCATTCGCAGATTCACCACGCCCGAAAGTTCGACTAACTCGCCGTTTTTCGTGCGCACATGGATCTTCCGGATATCGTCGGGATGTTCCCGAAAATCCGCGTCCGCCTGCAATCTCACGCGGAACATCCGGCCCAATGTCGTGAAATCATTGACGTACTGCGCGCCGAGACAGGCCTGCAACGTATCGAAGATATCCGACAGCGACAACCCCATCGCTTTTGCCCGGCTTCGATCGACGTCGACGAAAATCTGCGGCTTGCGCACGCTCAACACGCCCGAGACTCCCGAAAACATCGGGTCCTGGTTCAATTCGCCAACAAACCGGTCTGTAACCCCCGCCAGTTCTTGAATGCCGCCCCCGCCGCGGCTCTCCAATTGCATCTCAAAACCCGCCCGCAACCCCATTCCCATGATGGGGGGGAGGTTGAATGCAAGAACCGTCGCCTCCTTCATGCCCATGAAGCGCCCGAACACCCGACCGACAACGGCGTCCACGCTGTGCTCCGGACCGGGACGCTCAGACCAATCCTTCATGCTCACGAACATGGTGCTTCCGTTGGGAGCCGCGATCCCGCCCGAAAGCATGTCTTGACCGTCCAGGCAAACAACGCTGTCCACTTCCGGCTGCGCCATGATGAATTGTTCGACCTGCCGCGTGACCTCGATTGTCCGCTGGAGCGAAGCGCCCTGGGGCAAAGCCACCGCCACCATGAAGACGCCGCGGTCTTCCATGGGAACGAAACCGCTCGGAACGCGCTGAAACAGGCCATATGTCGCCCAGATGAGCGCCGCAAACACAAGGATGGATACGGCTGCCAGCCGGATGGCGAGACGCGCGGCCCGCGTATACGCTCGCGTGAGACCGCCAAAAAGGAGGTCAAACCAGCGGAAGAAAAATATCTTGTTGTGATTGGGCTGCAGAATCAGCCGACACAGCGCCGGGCTCAACGTGAGCGCGACAAGACCTGATATCGCCACCGAAAGAGCGATGGTCACGCCGAACTGCCGGTACATGACGCCCGTGCTGCCCCCCAGAAAGGCCACCGGCAGATAGACCGACGACAGCACCAGAACTATCGCGATGATGGGGCCGGTCACCTGGTCCATGGCCTTGATTGTGGCCTCGCGCGGCGGCAAACGCTCCTCGTGCATGATGCGCTCGACATTCTCCACCACCACGATCGCGTCGTCCACCACGATTCCAATGGCCAGCACCAGCCCGAACAGCGTCAAGGTGTTGACGGAAAAACCCAGCAACAGCATGCCGGTGAAAGTCCCCACGATCGCCACCGGCACCGCCGCCAGCGGAATGATCGTCGCCCGCCAACTTCCCAAGAACACAAACACCACCAACAACACCAGCAACAAGGCCTCGGCAAAAGTCTGAATCACCTCGCGGACAGACGTCCGAATGAACTTCGTGACGTCCACGGCCATCTGGCACTTCACCCCTTCGGGGAATCCGGCCTGCAATTCTTCGAGCGCCGCCTTCACGCCATTCATGGCGCTCATGGCGTTTGCGTCGGGTTGCTGCTGAACCATCATGATGGCCGTCTCGCGACCGTTCAGCCGTCCCGTCATCGAATAACTCGCCTGGCCCAGTTCGGCCCGGCCCACATCCTTGATCGTGACCGTCGCCCCGTCCGCCTCGGCCCGGACCACGATATCTTCAAACTGCGCCGCGCTTTCGAGACGGCCCCGCGTCGTCACCGGAAACGTCAGATCCACACGCCCCTTGCTGGGCTCGCCCCCGATCTCCCCTGCGGCATACAGTTGGTTCTGCTCGCGAATCGCGGACGTCACGTCCGAAAAAGTCATTCCTTTCGCCGCCAGCTTGTCCGGATTCAGCCAAATCCGCATCGAGTAGTCCTTGCTCCCGAACACGGCGGAATCGCCCACGCCCGGCACGCGCTTCAAACGGTCGACCATGAACGCCTTCGCGTAATTCGCCAAATAGAGGGAATCGTACTTCGGGTTGTCCGAAACCAGAGCGATGATGCCCAAAATGCTGCTCGATCGTTTGTTGACCGAGATGCCCTGGCGGATCACTTCCTCGGGAAGGCTGCGCTCCGCACGTTTGAGCCGGTTCTGCACCTCGACCGCCGCGATGTCGAGGTCCGTTCCAACCTCGAAAGACAACGTGATCGACATGCTGCCGTCATTCGAGCATTGAGACTGGAAATACAGCAGATTTTCGATGCCGCTCAACTGTTCTTCCATGGGGATTGCCAACGCCTGCGACACCGTCTCGGCCGTAGCGCCGGGATAGACGGCGCTCACGACCACCGTCGGCGGCGTGATCTGCGGCGATTGCTCGACAGGAAGATAATACAGCGATCCCAGCCCGCATAGCGTGATGACAATCGACACCACCGTCGCAAAAACGGGCCTATCAATGAAGAATCTCGATATCATGGCCGCACCTATCGAGCCGTCTGCGCGGGAGGCGCGTCAGGCATGGCCGTTGCGGCAGGAGGCGCCGAAGGCGCCTTGGGAACCACCTGAATGCCCGGCCGCAATTTGGTGAGTCCTTCCACGACCACGCGTTCGCCGGATTGCAGTCCCTCAACGACGCCACATTCGGAATCGGACCATGGACCAATCGTGATGGTGCGCTGCTCGACCTTGTCCTCCGGCCCGACCACGTAGACATAGCTGCCGTCGCCAGCCTGGCCCACGGCGCGCTGGGGAATAACGGGCACATTCGGACGCCGCCACCCCTTCACACGCACCTTGAGAAACTGTCCCGGCTTGAGCGTGTGCCCAGGGTTTTCGAAGGATCCGCGCATCTCCACGGAGCCCTTTCTGCGATCGACGGCACTGTCCTCAAAATCGATCCGGCCTTTGCGATCGTAGATGGATCCGTCGACAAGCACAAGCTCGAGATACGGCTCCTGCAGCCCTTCCTCCAACACAATCTCATGCGAATCCACGCCGTTTCGCCAAAGCAAATAGTCGCTTTCCTGCATATGGAACGTCACGTAAAGCGGATCCACTTGCTTCAGCGTGGTCAGCAGGCTGTTCTGATTGCCGTCGACCAAACTCCCCACTTCTTTCAGCGATTTGCCCACCACGCCCGACAACGGGGCCCTCACGATCGTGTACCCCAGTTCAAGCTCCGCCTTGGCCAGTTGCGCCTGCGCCAATTCCAGAGCCGCCGCCGCGCTTGCCCGCTCCGCCTCCTTCTTGTCGATATCTCCGGCAGCCACGGCCCCGGGCTCGCGCACGGACTTCACCCGTTGCAGTTCCTGTTCGGCAAGCCGGCGCCGTGACTCCGCTTCATGGACGCGCGCCCGGGCAATGTCGCGGTCCGCCCGAAAAGGAGCCGCGTCGATCGCGTAGAGTTGCGCCCCCTGTTCGACGTGCGATCCCTCCTCGAAATCCCGCGTCTCAACGAATCCTTGAACCCGCGCCCGGATATCGATGGTTTTGGAGGGCTCCGCCACGCCAAGGTACTCGTAGGCCATCGGCATGGATTTCGTTTCCACCAGGACCACCGTCACTTCCGGCGGCGGCATGCTCGCTCCTGGGCCGCCAGGTCCCTGCGCCGCCGCCGCACAGACCGCCAACACGGCCCCTCCTACCACCCAACAGGCGAACCTGCTTCTTGACATCTCACCGCTCCTCCCAATCCAAGTTTCGCAACCGCCCGTCCGGATCAACCTGCCCTATTGCCCTGCCTCACGTTTCCGCAGGACGCCGAAGCCGCTCGCGGATCGACGCGATGCCGCCCAGAGAGAACGCCACGATATGCTCCGTAAGTCCCTTCACGTCGTCCGCGTTGAGATTCAACAGGGTGCGAATGACCCCGTCGCGGATCCGCTGGGCCGTGAAAAAACATTGTCCGACAATGCTCATCTCGCACCACGTCACATCCTCGGGAGATGCCTGAGGCCCCAGGAGTTCGCGAAGCGCCCGCACAATGTGTTCCCGGTCTTTGGCAAGCTGTCGGCTCAACGGCTCCACCAACAACCCCGTTGGATCAAATATCTCCAGCATGCATATCCTATGAAGTTTTTCGTGATTATCGGGATCGAAAATCCGGTTGAGGCGCGCCTGGATGAACGCCCGAAGCCGCGCCTCGGGATCGGCTGTTGGCGGGAGACCTCCATCGAGCGGATACAGCGCCTCCGTTTTCTGGATAAGACGCTCAAAAACGGCCCTGTACAAGCCCTCTTTGGATCCAAAATGGTAGTTGATGGCCGCAGCGTTGGTGTGCGCGCGCCTGCAAATCTCCGCATGGGTCGCGTCCCGGTAGCCCTTTTCGGCAAAAACGCTTCCGGCAACTTCAAGCAGCTTGTCTTTTGTGGCCTGACCGCGTATGGGCTTACCCATCTTCCTCCTCCAAACCAAACAAGAGATTCAATCAAACATATGAATTATGCATATGAAGAAGGCTTCCGTCAAGTGGCTTTTTTGAATTCTTTTGCGCAATGCGCAGCAGCGCTTCGAAGAAGGCCCATGCGATGTTGTTTCGCGGAACTTAAATTCGGTAGACTGGCGCATGGCCGTTTGCGCGGCAGGCAAAAGGGTTGCCTCGGGGCATGGAAACCGGAAAGCCGATGAGGGAGAAAGGGGTGGCCATGAATGTGCGATGGTGGTTGTGCATCGCTGTCGCCCCGATGCTGTTGCTGGCGGCATGTTCGGCCCCGTCGCCGCAGCAAGAGGTCTCCGGCGATCTCGAGTCGGTCGCCGCGCCGGAAATGACGGAATCGCCGGAATCGTCCCATCCCGAAGATGTGGTTCCAGCGGAACCGGCTCCGGAAATTCCCGACGATGCCGATTCGGAGTGGTCATCCCCGGCGCAGGATGGCGGGGCCGAGGCTGCTTTGGGCGCTCTTTCCCCGGAAACCTCGCCGAAATCGAGTGAAACGTCCGCAATACCAGCCCCAACAGGACCGTAGGCCGCCGCGCGACGCTTTCTTCGCCAATCGATGCGGGCGTCATCTGCGCGCGGAATGCGGTGTTGAGAATGAAGGCGCATCTCGATGTTGAGTCACGGCGAAATGCGGGAAATATTCCAGAACACCGTAGTAGTCCGCAAACCCACGTACGGGATTGTGTCGGGCTATCATGAATTGCCGTACATATGCCTGGGCCAATCCTTCCAGAGAACCGGGGCGACGATGGAAGTGCGCGGCAAGGTCCACGTGTCGCCGCGTTTCGTCATTCGTCCGGACTATATGGATGCCCGCTACAAGGATATTTTTGGCGAAGAGAACATCGATGCGGCGATCTCGGGGCGCGTGTTCGGATACCTCGGGTTTCGGCGCCGTCCGGTCGAGTGCAAATCGGAGTATCTCGAACTGCGCCACCGTGACACGGGAGTCGATCAAACGCTTGCAGGCGTTCTCGATGAACTCGATCGCATGGAGGATATCACCACGGGCGTGATTATCACCCCCGACAGCCGGTATTATCCCGTGTCGTTGGAGCGTTTTCTCGCATCCATTCTCGACGACGAATTTGCAGAGTGACGCGCCGCCGGTTCGGCGGCCATTCCGGGAGGCAGGCCATCGATGAAAAGCGCATACGAAATCGCCATGGAGCGGCTTGAAAGAGAGCACGGGCCGGGAAAGGTGCTCACCGAAGCCCAGAAAACGCGCATCGCCGAACTCGACAAACGTTACGAAGCGAAAGCGGCGGAACTCCGTCTGGCGTTCGCGGATAGGATGAACGCCGCCGCGACGCCCGCCGAATACGAACAGATCAACGCGGAATTGGCCGGCGAGCTTTGTCGCGTCGAAGAGCAGCGGGAAAAGGAGAAGGAATCCGTCCGCAATGCCGAGTGAAACCGTTCCCCGTCTGCCCGGCTTTTCCATGCGCGCCGCGTCTCCTCCTTGCGGACTGAACGCGCAAACATGACTTCCACCCTTCGAGGCCGTCGATGGGCGCTGCGTCCTCTACGAGGATGGTGGCCGTTGTGCATCGCGATCGCCGTCATCATCGTCTTTGCCGTATGGGACGCCCGCGTTCGGCGTACGGATCGTCCCGGTTTTTGCCCTCCGGATGTTTCGTGGACATGCGTTTCGAGGGATTTTCCCTCGGCCTGGTTCGGCCTGCTGCAGTCCGAGACATGGAAAAACGTTCAACACGCGTCGGGATCGCCGATGGCGTCATGGGAACGGGACATCCGGCTGGCGATCGGCATCCGGCCAACGCCAAGCCGCTGGCGATTATGGCTCGGCGACGCGTTGCTGGCGGCCTCGGCCCCCGAAGGCACGGGAATTTGTGCGCATCCGGGCATTCTGCTGCGAACGGCGGCGCGTTGCCGCTCTTTTTTCCGCCGCGCCGGCGAGGATGCCGTCGCGCAATACGGAGATTATTATTACGCTTGGCGCGACGGGTTTCTCATCGCCTCCACGTCGCACGCCTACGTGACCGCCTCCCTCCGTGCGCCCGAACCCGCGCTTGAGACGCCTCGCCTGCGCGACGAGATTGCATTTCAGTGGCGTCAAGCGCCAGAAGGCGCGATTCTTATTCGCGGGGCCAACGATATTCCCGTTCACGGCCATATCGAGATTCCATGGACTGCCCGTACGACGCCGATGTCCCTGCCGAATGCATGGCCGGAACGTCCAATCCTTGTTGTGAGCGCTGCCCGCGCGCCCGACTTGCTCCGTTTTGGATCGCTTGCCGGGCGTTTTGTGGCGGGGGATGAGCGTTGGGAGGGGGCGTGTGCGCTGGCCGCCGCCGTTGTCGAGCGATGGGCCTTGCCGGATTTACCGGAGGATTGGCACGCGGCGATCGACCATTGCAGCATGGCCTTGCTGGATGTGGACTTTCGCGATCCGCTTCCCATGCCGCGGCTGGCGTTCGCGATGCGGCCAAGGGGTTTTGTGCGCGCCGAACATCCACTTGTTGCGTGGGCGGAGGCGTTGCATCCCGTGCGGCATGAGTGGGCCGGGCAAGGGGGAGTGGTCGCTCCTCTGTGGGGTCAGGACCTATCGCTCTGCCTAGGGCGCACGGCAATGGATTGGCTGGTTACGACCCAAGAACCCGATATGGCTCGATTGGCGGCGCAATTCGGCCCCGGTTCGCCCGTCCATGCCGATATCGCCATCCGACTTGATTGGGAGAAACTGGCGAACATTACCCAAAGCGCCATCACGAGAATGGGCGATCTGGGCCTTGTTCCCGGAATGGACGCCCGGGAAGCCGCCGCTGCCTGGGCAAACAACATCCACGCCGTCGAGAGTCTGGGCGCGCTTTTCCTCGAAGGAGTCGCCATCCACGATCGCCTCGAATTTCACGGATTTCTCGCAAAGCAGGCAGCCAAGGAGCCGCTTCCGTGATCCGGATCGCGATACGATCGCTATGGGGCATCTTGCTGATGCCGTGGGGCGCCTGCGCAGCCGCATGGCCGGGCGAGTCGCTGTTGGGGCCGGCCGATGTCAGCGCCGTGATAGGTCAGGGCGCGCTGACGGTGGGCGTCAATCCGTCCGGACGCATCAGCGTCTGCCGCTGGCCCAGCCCAGGATTCCATGATCAACTGCGGTATCGGACCACTTCCTCGGAATCGCCGCTGCAAGGCGTCAGCCCGCGCCATGGGTTGATGTGGGGCCTTCGGACGGAGGGGGCGATGCGCTGGCTGACCGGTCCGCCGTGGACGTCTCGTCAGCGCTATGCGGGCGCGCAAATGGTCGAAACCGTGAGCGCGCTGAGCAACGGCGTTTCCGCGACGCAAACCGTTTTTACGATCGCGCAGCGAGATGCGTTCGTGTGTCACATCGAGGTATCGGGCCTATCCGCGCCCCCGGACTTGTATTGGTTTGCCGGGTTTGCGCCCTGTACGCGGCTGTTGCCGCAACTTCCTCTTGCCGATTGGCGTCTGGACGACGTTAACGATTTCGCGGTTTTTCGCGACGCCACTTCGCGAACCACCTATCATTTTCGCCCGAACGAAGTGCGCGCGAAAATCTGGAATCTGGCTCGGGAATGCGTTGAAAGCCGCGCTTTGGCGCAACGATGGAGCGCCTTGGGCGACGGCGCCTGGGTGGGGTATGCCTCGCCCAATCCGGTCCGCGCATTTCAATGCGGCCTCGTCAATCAAAGGGGCGGTCCCTTCGAACAGGCAGAGGCGGGCGCGCTTTCCGGAGCCTCCAGCGCCGCGGGCCGATGCGAGTCGGCCGTGTTGCTCCAACCCGAGAGCAGGGACTCGGTCTATGCCGCCACCGTCTACGTCGCGTTTGGCGCATCGATGGCCAAAGTCGATGAACTCCTGCAGGGTGCGCTCGGCGCTTCCCCCGACGCGCTCGCCGCCGAAACAGAGCAGGCATGGCGGGATACGTTGACCCTGCTGCGTTTTCCCGTCACAAAAGACCCGGAATTGGACGCGCTGGCCAAGCAATGCGCGATTGCTTTGTTGACCGCCATGGACGCTTCCGCCGGCGCAATCGTTCACGTGCCGATCACCCAGCCGCCGCTGGCCGTGGAATTGCCTCGCCATGCCCTGTGGAGCACATGGGCCTTTGACGCGATACGCGGGAGGGAGCAGGCTGCGCGCCATGCGGCTTTTCTTGCCGGCCTTGTCCGGTTGGAAGGACGCCGCGCCGCGCCGCGAGGTTCCTTGCCTTTTGCCGCATATGCCAATGGGGTTGAGGCCTCTCCGTCTTTTTGGGTCGATGTGCAGGCGGCGGGCGCGTTTCTGTGGACCTTGTCCAAGCACGTGGAGTTTCTTTCCGAGAACGATCGCGCTGCGTTTCTCGGCGAACACTGGAATGCTATTGAAGCGGCCAGCGATTTTTTGACCGTCTGGCTCGATCCGGCGACGCGGCTGCCGCGGCCAGGGTTTAGCCCCGAACGTCTACGGGATGTCTGCGACGACGATCTGCTGGTCTCCGTCTTCATGGGCATGCAAAACGCGTTGTGTTTGGCGACGTGGGCCGG
>ERZ795030.1628-NODE-1628-length-29645-cov-5.595370_pt1 | contig 29645 bp, 24 predicted proteins | sample MGYA00375122_ERZ795030 | MGnify/ENA primary metagenome ERZ795030 (study PRJEB30165, sample SAMN05720146) | activated sludge metagenome | isolation source: anaerobic digester from wastewater treatment plant | place: Japan | collected 2015-04-20 ... | reverse complement strand
TCCATCGCAGGGCTTTTGAGAAAAGGCCCTGCGATTTTTTCGTGATCCTTGGCGTTAATTTCCATCTCATCAACTCAATTTCTTGATGCAAATGCATCAAATTGCTACAATAAGAAGAAGCGGCGTAGCGGGTGTTTCAATGCGAAGCGACAGAATTCCTGAAAAGCCCCGGATACTGATTGCAACCACCGAGATTCCGGCTGGCCTGGCTGTTGAGCGGCAATTGGCGCTGGATGGCTACCTTGTTGAACGCATTCACGATAGTAAGGGGGTGTTGCGTTTGATGGGGCGCCAGCCATTCGATGTCATCGTGCTGGATATGGCGCTGGGCGAAGAGGGGAATGTGGACCTTATTTCGTATGCGCGCCGGAGGAGTCTTGCGTCCCAACTCATTCTTTTGTGCGATGTTGGCAAGATCGAGCGGGCGATCGAGGGTGTTCGCCGGGGCGCTTTTTTCTATCTGCCGCGCACGAGCCAGCCCAGCGATGTGGCCTTGGTCATCGGCAAGGCTGTCCGGGCGCGCGGCGCCGAGGCCGTCGCACAGCGGTACGAGCAGGAGTTGTTCGCGGAGACTATCGGCGAGACGAAGGCCATGAAGCGCGTGGTCGAGTTGATCACGAAGGTGGCCCCGACGGACAGCACGGTCCTCTTGCTTGGGGAAAGCGGCACCGGCAAGGAGGTGCTTGCCAACACCATCCATCAGCTCAGCGCTCGCCGCGACATGCCTTTTATCGCGATCAACTGCGCCGCATTGCCGGACCAATTGCTGGAAAGCGAGATGTTCGGTCATGTGAAAGGCGCGTTCACTGGGGCTGACGCCGACAAAAAAGGGTTGTTCGAGGAGGCGGACGGGGGCACCATATTTCTGGACGAGATTGGCGATATGGCGCTTGTCACGCAGGCTAAGCTGCTGCGCGTCCTCCAAAACGGCGAGATACGGCGCGTCGGCGCGTCGGTATCGGGGCGGGTGGATGTTCGCGTGATTGCGGCGACGCATCACGATCTGGAAAAGGCTGTCGAAACGCGTGCGTTTCGCGAGGATTTGTATTTTCGGCTGAATGTCATTCAGATACGCATTCCGCCGCTGCGCGAACGCATGGATGCATTGCCTAAATTGGCGCGGCATTTCACGGCGCGGTTTGCAAAACAGTACGGGAAGCCGGCGCAGGGGCTGGATGAAGCTTCGCAAGCGCTTTTGCGCAATTACGATTACCCTGGCAACGTGCGGGAGTTGCAGAGCATATTGGAGCATGCCGTTATCATGAGCGAAGGGGAGCTCATTCATGCGCACGATTTGCCGGATCGGGTGCAGCATGGATCGAGCCCGCGACTTGCCCTGCCGGACTATGCGAGCAACAGCCTCCCTACAATTGTGGATATGGAGGCGCAACTCATCCGCACGGCGCTTGATCGTTTGAACAACAACCAAACGGAGGCCGCCAAGCGCCTAGGCATCAGCCGTTCCACGTTGTGGCGCAAGATGAAGGAATACGGGATTCAGGTCTGATCGCAGCGCAGGGCACCACCCCCTCCCCCCCATGCGCAATTCGAACTTTCCCCAGAAGCATGCTACACTTCGCGCCCGATAAGGCGGTGAACAGCCACTCCCTTCTGGCGATGGCGCCGGTTGCAGGAAAGCGCGCCGCATCTCCGTTATGTTCATGCTTTCACGTTTGTGCGCAACATGCGGACTGAGGACGCCATGACCCTCACGGACATAAACCTTGATGTCGCTCCAGAAAAGGAAGGGGAGACCGAAGAGCGCCCCTCCCGAGACGAGGTTTTTCGATCGCCAGTCTGCTTGGTCGCAGTGATGGTCGTATTGGCGACAGCCACGATTGCTTCGTATTGGCCGGTTCGGGACAATGGATTCATCAATTTTGACGACAACAAGTACATCACCGAGAATCCGCATGTCACCGATGGTCTGACTCCGTCGAATGTCGTCTGGGCGTTCACGACAGGGTATGCGGCCAACTGGCACCCGCTGACGTGGCTGTCGCATCAACTCGATGCGTCGTTGTATGGGCATGGGCCGGGCGACGCAGGCGGTCATCATATGACCAGTGTTCTGTTGCACGCCGCCAACGCATCGCTGCTGTTGCTCGTGTTGCGGCGCATGACGGGGATGTTGTGGCGTAGCGCCGTTGTGGCGTCTTTGTTCGCGCTGCATCCTATCCATGTAGAATCGGTCGCTTGGGTGTCCGAGCGCAAAGACGTGCTCAGCGCTTTTTTTTGCCTGCTTGCTTTGTGGGCATACGCGGGGTACGCGATCCGTCCTGCTTGGGGGAGATACTGGAGCGTTACAGGGCTGTTTGCGCTGGGATTATTGTCCAAACCCATGTTGGTGTCGCTTCCGATTCTCCTTCTGTTTCTCGATTATTGGCCGCTGCGGCGTTTCGATTCGGCATCTCGACGCACGGCCATGTTGTTGTTTCTTGAAAAAGTTCCTCTGGCGGCGCTTTCGTTGCTCTCGTGCCTGGTAACGCTGTTTGTGCAGCGCCAAGGGGAGGCGATGCGCAGCCTGGATACGCATCCGCTTGCCATCCGCATTGAAAATGCGGCCGTTTCTTATGTCATGTACATCAAAACTCTGTTTTTTCCAAAAGGATTGGCAATATTTTATCCCTATACATTTTCGATTCCGTTATGGCAGTTTTTGCTGTCGCTGTTCGCGTTGATTGCGGCGACGGGGCTTGTGGCGATTCTTCGGAAGCGCGCCCCTTATCTGTTGACGGGATGGCTTTGGTATTTGACGGCGCTTGTGCCGGTGATCGGTCTCGTCCAGGTTGGGCATCAGTCTCATGCGGATCGGTATGCGTATATTCCGTCGATTGGCGTGACGATGGCGCTTGTATGGGCGGGAGCCGACGCGTTGTCGCGCATGCCCAAGGCGCGATCGCTGGCCGTCGCCGCGGTCGCGGCCGCGCTGATCGCGTGCGCGTACAGGACCCATGTCGAGACGCGCTACTGGAAGACCAGCGTGACGCTCTTTGGAAGAGCCGCGGAGGTCACGGAAAACAATTCGCTCGCGTATTATAATATGGGAACGGAACAGCTCGCCAACGGAGAGCTGGACAAGGCGATCCGGTCCTATCGGGAAGCCGTGCGGATTCGCCCCGATTATGTCAATGCGCATCTCAACATGGGCATCGCGCATATGCGGCAAGAGGAGAACGAGACGGCGGCGGAATGTTTCCGGCGCATTATTGAACTGCGCCCCTCCCACGCCGATGCGCACATCAATCTTGCCACGGTGTTGTATCGGATGGATCGTTACGAGGAGGCCGCCGAAGCGTACCGCGAGGTGATTCGTTTGGAGCCGGAGAACGTTTCAGCCCGGTATTCATTGGGACTTTGTCTTGCCCGGCTGGGACGTCCCTCGGATGCGGCAGACGCATATCGGGAGGCGCTTCGCATCGATCCGGACCATTCCAATGCGCGAAGCGCCCTGAAAAAACTTTCGCAGGAAGAAGAATCCGGAGCAGCGCCCGGAAAGGCATTCGAGACCGAGTATGACGCGGAGCGCCTGTAGGGGAAAAGGAGATAACGCGTGTTTCAAGGCAAGAAAGTCGTGGTCGTGATGCCGGCGTACAATGCCGCCCAGACCATTCGCCGAACCTATGAGGAGGTGATGGAACAGGGGATTGTGGATGTGGTCATCGTCGTAGACGATGCCAGCAAGGATGATACGGCCGCCACCGCCAGGACCCTGTCCAACGCAATCGTAGAGGTTCATCGGCAGAACCGGGGCTATGGCGCCAATCAGAAGACGTGTTATCGGCTCGCGTTGGAACAGGGCGCCGATATCGTCATCATGGTCCATCCGGATTATCAGTATACGCCCAAGCTCATTCCTGCGATGGTTTCGATGATCGGGAATGGCTTGTATCACTGCGTCCTCGGATCGCGCATTCTGGGCGGACAAGCCCTCAAGGGAGGCATGCCGATCTGGAAATACGCTTTCAACCGCGCGCTCACATTCACGGAAAACGTGTTCCTCGGCGCCAAGCTGTCGGAATACCACACGGGGTACCGCGCCTTTTCCTCAGAACTCCTCAAAAAGCTTTCCATTGAGCGAAATTCGGACGATTTCGTTTTTGACAATCAAATGCTCGCCCAGGTGATCTGGCATGGTTACACGGTGGCCGAAGTGACTTGTCCGACGAAATATTTTCCTGACGCCTCTTCCATTAATTTTCGCAGGAGCGTGGCCTATGGACTGGGCTGCCTTTGCACGATGGTCGCATTCCGCTTGAGTCGATGGGGCGTCGTGCGTTCCGCGCTTTTTCCGCCCCATGATCGGTGAATCCCTGTTTCGTTTGCTGGATAGCAGTCGATTTCTTTATCATCATCTTTTCCCGCGGCATACCGGAGGTTTTTTCACATGACAGACGCATGGAACCGGGTGGAACCCCGGATTCTCAAGGGGTTTCAGGATTTGTTGCCGGAGGAGGTTTTGGCGCGGCGTGAAGTGATAGCGCGCATCGAGGCGGTGTTTCAGCGTTACGGATTTTCGCCGATCGAAACGCCCGCGTTGGAATATCTCGACGTCCTGTTGGGGACTGGCGGTGAAGAAACGAACAAGGAACTATTCCGGCTCAAAAGTCCGGAGCAGGAAGACATCGCGCTGCGTTTTGACTTGACGGTGCCTTTTGCACGGGCGCTGGCGCAATATCCGGAACGGTTGAAACCGCCGTTTCGACGGTATGCGATGGGGCCGGTGTGGCGTGCGGACAAGCCGGGCCCGGGACGATTCCGGCAGTTCACGCAGTTCGATATCGACGCGGCGGGTTCGGAGTCCATTTTCGTCGATGCGGAAATCATCGCGGCCATGACAGAGATCATGCGGGACGTGCGCGTTGACTCTTTCTGCGCGTTGGTGAACAACCGTAAACTCATCGATGCGCTGTTGGAAGGTTGCGGCATCCATGACGCCGCAAAGCAAAAGCACGTTCTGCGGGTGATCGATAAGCTGCAGAAGGTCGGCGTGGACAATGTGCGCCGCGAACTTGGTCCGGGACGCATCGACGATTCGGGCGATCCGATCCCCGGCGTGAAATTGGACGATGCGATCATCGACGCGATCTTGAAATTTGTCGCCATCGACGGCGCAACGCGTGTCGAAGTCGTTGAACATTGCGCTACAGCATTGCCTGCGTCAGACTTCACCGCCATGGCGATCGAGGAAATGCACGCGCTCGCTTCAGGCCTCGATGCGCTGGGGGTTGCAGAAGAGCACGCGCGTTTCACCCCGAGCCTTGCGCGCGGACTTGACTATTACACCGGACCCGTCTTCGAAATGACGCTTCCGGCGGCGCCTCAGTTCGGTTCGGTCATGGGCGGAGGGCGTTACGACGGGCTCGTGTCCCGGTTTACGGACCGCAGCGTGCCCTCGTGCGGCATGGCCGTCGGGCTGGATCGCTTGGTGGCCGCGTTGAAACATCTCGGCGCGTTGCCGGCGCACGCGACCACGACCCAGGCGCTCGTCATTACGATGGGCAATGCGCCGAAGCAGGAGGCGCTGCGGGCTGCGACGGAACTCCGCAAGGCAGGGCTTGCGGCAGAAGTGTACTTTGGCCAGAAAGCGGGGCTTCGGCATCAGCTCGCGCATGCCGACCACTATCAGATCCCCGTTGCCGTGATCCTGGGAGAAGACGAAATCGCCAACGGGGTCGTGTCGCTCAAGGACCTTCTCGCGGGCAAGCAAAGCCGCGAAGGCATCGCTGACCGGGATGCATATCGCCAGGCAGGAAAGAGCGGTCAGGTCACGGTTGCGCGGGAAGAGATGATTAAGACGATCAAGGAAATTTTGGGATAAAGAAGAACCGGGGAGACCTCTTCAAAAGTAGGTTCTCCCGGACTTCTGCCAGAAACTTCTGATGTGTTGCAGGAGGCTGCATGATCATTTTTGAAGCTGAGCGACCCATTATTGCGAAGCAGGTGTTGCTTCGGTTGAAAGAGATATTCAAGACCGTCTACTCGAACCACGTGTCGGTGGACTCCATTGAGCGGTGCGTGCTTGGGCCGGGGCATAGCGTCACGCCGGAACCTGTGTCGGGCTGGGAGCCGTTCGAACTGAAGCAACGCTGGGGCGGCTACGACCAGACGACATGGTTTCGCCTGCATGCAACGATTCCGCCAGACATGGATGGCAAGCATGTCGTCGCACTGCTGAGTCCGCACCAAGGACCGCATGGCAATTCGCTGGCGTATGTCAACGGTCATCCTGCGCAAGGACTTGATCGCAATCGCGACGAGGTCTTGCTATCGAAACAAGCGCGCGTGGGCGAGGCATTTGTTATTTCGCTGGAGTCGGTTCCCAGTCAAGAACAGGACACCTATCACATCTTCGACCGCGCCGACATCGCGGTGTTTCATCAACTAGCGTGGGACTTCTACTGGGACGCGAAGATCGCGTTGGAAGTGTGGGAGCAGTTGCCGGAAGCATACGCGCCGCGCATGCGATTGCTCGACCACATCGAGAAATCCGTGCGCATGGTTGATCTGCGTCACGCGGGCACGCCGCAGTATTTCGAGTCGATCAAGAAAGCGCAGAAGTATTTCCGCGCGGGCCTCAAAAAATTTCCGGCGGGACCCGGCGCGGGCAAGCTGGCGATTATTGGCCACTCGCACATCGACACCGCGTGGATGTGGCCTTTGCGCGAAACGCACCGCAAGATTGGCCGCACAGTCGCGACAGTCCTCGCGCTATTGGACCGTTATCCCGAGTTCACCTTTTCGCACAGCCAAACCATTCAGTACGAGTATCTGAAACAGGACTATCCCGAACTGTTTGCGCGCATGAAACAACGTGTAAGGGAAGGCCGTTGGGACCCGGCGGGCGCGTTGTTCGTCGAACCGGACTGCAACATCGTATCGGGCGAATCGATCGTGCGACAGTTGTTGTTTGGCATCCATTTCTTCCAGCAGGAATTTGGCGTGCGACCGCGTTTGGCATGGGTGCCGGATTGCTTCGGATTCGCGCATTCGTTGCCGCAGTTTCTCGTAAAGGCGGGTCTGGATACTTTCTCCACGACCAAGATATGGTGGGGCGAGTTCTCGCAATTTCCCTACAGCACCTTCCACTGGGAAGGCGTCGATGGATCGCGCATCCTCACGCACATGCCGCATGTATACGGCTCGATCATGACCACCGCCGAAGTGTTCGAGCATTGGGCCGTGGCCAAACAGAAAGACAAGATCGACGAGATACCCTACACCGTCGGCTGGGGCGATGGCGGTGGCGGTCCGACCCAGGAAATCGTCGAACGCGCCAAGCGGCTCGGCAATATCGTGGGCGCGCCGCAATGCTCGTTCGACACCCTCACGTCCTACTTTGCGCGTTTCGCAAATGACGAAGCCACAGCGACGCTGCCGGTGTGGAACAGCGAACTCTATCTCGAAGTGCATCGCGGCTGCCAAACGTCGCAGGCGCGTACGAAACGCAACAACCGCAAATGCGAGGTCTTGTTGCGTGACGTCGAGTTTTTGTCGACCGTTGCGTTCCTCAATGGCGGACATTACGAGCAGGGCGCGATCAACGACGCGTGGAAGATTGTTCTGTTGAACCAGTTCCACGACATCCTGCCAGGCTCCTCCGTGCATGAGGTCTACGACGATGCCGATCGCGATTACGCCCTCGCACAAACAGCGTTGAATGGCGTCAAGGACCGCGCCCTCGCATTGCTTCACGATCGCATCGACACGCGCGGCGAGGGCACGCCGATCATCGTGTGGAACACCGCGTCCTGGGCACGGTCCGGACTCGTTGCGGTGAAAGTGCCTGTGCCAAAAGGCGCGTTCCATGTGCAGGCCTCCGATGGAAACGCGGTATCGCATCAGGTGGTATCGAGTGATGAGTTGCTCGTCGAGGTCACACAGGCGCCATCGCTTGGCCATGCCGTCTACCGCATCGTGCCGGGCAAAGGCGCCGCGCAATCGTTTCCGTTGACCGCGTCCGACAAGGGCATGGAGAACGCTTTCTTGAAGATCGTGTTCGACAAGTCCGGACGCCTGACGCGCGTGTACGACAAGGAGAACAAACGCGAGGTGCTTGCGCCGAAAGAAAGGGGCAATGTCCTCTATCTCTTCGACGATCGCCCGCATCGCAGCAACGCGTGGGACATCGATCAAAACCTCGAAGACACGCGCTGGGAACCAGGCGCTTCCGAGAGCGTCGAGGTCGTTGAGCGAGGGCCGCTGCGCGCGACGGTGCGATTCGTGCGCAAGAACGAGCAAAGCACAATCACGCAGGACATCGTGCTGTACGCCCATTCGCGGCGGATCGATTTCGTGACGCACGTGGATTGGCAGGAAAAACAGACCATGATGAAGGTAGCGTTCCCGGTCGATGTGCGTTCGTCGTGGGCTACGTTCGAGATTCCCTGCGGCACGATTCAACGCACCACGCACACCAACCGCGATTACGATCTCGCGGAGTTTGAAGTGCCTGCGCTCCGTTGGGCAGACATCAGCGAAGGGGACTATGGCGTCAGTGTACTCAATGACTGCAAATATGGTTATGACGTAAAGGGAAACACGCTGCGCCTGTCGCTATTGCGCGCTCCCATCGATCCCGATCCCAACGCCGATGAAGGCGGACACGACTTTACTTATTCGTTGTTGACGCACGTCGGCGATTGGCGCGTCGCAACGGTTCGTGAAGGTATCGATCTCAATGTGCCATTGATGGCCAAAGCCTCGCCCGTTTCGGAAGGAACGTTGCCGCCGGTTGGATCGTTCGCAGAAGTCGATGCGGAGCACGTTATTCTCGAAACCATCAAATGCGCCGAGGACTCCGATGCGATTATTGTGCGGTTGTATGAAGCCTACGGCCAGCGCGGCTACGTGACGTTGCGCTTTGCTCGCGCGCCTAAGCGCATGTTCGAATGCGACCTACTTGAGGAAAACGACATGCCGCTGGACGTCAAGGACAACGCGGTAGAACTGTACATGACGCCCTACAAGATTTGCTCATTAAAGGTGATTTTTTGATTAGCCCTTTTCAGAAGCGGATTTCATAGCCAATGCAAAGGTGCGGTTCAAGAGGGTGTTTGGTCAGGATGTCGTATTTTTGTTTGATGAGCGGCCATTCTTCGGGCATGCAGATCGCGTAGATGTATTCGATGCCAAAGTAGTCTTTTATGGCGAGCTCGTTGAACTCGGTCGTCGCGCGCATGCGGAAACGGTAGTGTCGGCCAATCTCGTTCATGCCAATGCGTTGATAGTACCGCTGCGCTCTTCTGTCTTGCGTCCAGTACTCAAGACGGTGGAAATCCTTGCGTTTTGCGTCTTCAACCGTCGCGTCGATCAGCAATTTTCCGATGTTGTGTCCCGAAAAATCCGGCAGTCTCCCGAATTCAAGCACGTAGCCGCCTTTGCTGTCCTTAAGAAAGCAGAACTCGCCGGGTTCGTTCTCATACTGCGTATCGGTGAGGCCGACGATCTTTCCGTCCGCCACGGCCACCAGCTTTGTTGATTCGTGGCCTTCGTAAAGCGGACGCTCCTGGATGCTGTAATTCCATGCGTGCGAGATGGTGAGGATGATTGCGTGCACACGCATCCATTCTGCTTCGTCTTCGGGTCGATATTCGCGAATTTCCATTTCCATGAATCATTGTCCCCTTGCGCTGCGGAGGAGATCGTGGAGGTCGCTTGTTCTCCCCAGCGCGTTCGCGGCATCCGCAAGATTCGCCTTCGCGGCGGCGTTGCCCGGCTCGAGCTTTACGGCGTGCACGAAGCACTCGAATGCCTTGTCGTACTGCTCAATCTGCCACAACACCGCGCCGAGGTCGTTGTAATTCTGGCCCAATAGCGGCGCGGCCTCAATCGCTCCCTTGAGGCATTGCAGGCACTCTTCCATCTGGCTGTGTTCGAGCGCCTCGTGTGCGCGCAAACTCAGCAATCGCGAACGAAAATAGGGCGTCAGAAGTTCGAGGGGCGCCTTGCGCCATTTCTGAAGAAAATAGCGCTCGTTCGTGTCCATCAGCGCGTGAAAACGGTCTCCCGCAATACCGAGTCCGGCGAAACTGCGCCCGCCGTAATGATAGATGAAGCAGTCGTCCGCGATGCGCATGCGGAACCCCGCGAGCCGCACGCGCAAGCCGTAGTCGTCGTCTTCAAAATTGCCAATGCCGTATGCCTCGTCGAGAAGCCCGACTGTGACGAACGCGGCGTCACGTATCAACAGGCAAAAGCCCACCAGGCGATCGGTCTCGCGGCGTTGCCCATGAAAATCGAGGGCGCGTTGTTTGGAAAAGGCGTGAATGGACGCTTCATCGCGCAACGGCGGCGTTTCGATCTGTTGAAAGCCGGACACGCAATTCGAAACGGGCCCGGCCATGCCGATGTCGTCCGTTTCGAGCAAGGCTTCCTCCAATCGTTCCAGCCAGCCTTCCGTAACCACCGTGTCGCTGTTCAACAGCAGCACATGTCCTTGCGCATGGGCCAAACCTCGATTCACCCCCGCGGGAAAACCGAGATTCCTGCCGGTATGCACGACCATCGCATCGGGCGTCGAATCGAAATATTCGGCAACGCCGTCAGTCGATCCATTGTCGATCAAGACCAAACGGAAAGGGGGGCGCGTGTGGCGCAGCACGGAGTCGACGCAAGCGCGGCAGTAGTCGAGCTGATTGTGTGCGGGGATAATGATGGAGACAAGTTCCGGCATGCGCCTTATCTTTCACGGGGCGGCGAAAACGAAACGCCCGCATGGCGTGTAGCCTGTCGCGTCACGATTGCGCTCGCGCAGTTTTCGGGCAAAGGACGCTGCACCGTCCGATTTTGATCGTCGCGCCGGACATGTCAGGATTTCTCCACGACAAACCGGCGCCAGGCAAAGAAGAGGAGCAGCGCCCAAAATTGCCTGCGCCGGTATATGTTGTGACTGGCGGCATGCAGGATTTGTTCGATGCTGCGCCACTGGAACAGGCCGATGTCGTGCGCACGCTCCTGCGTGATGGTGGTGCGTGCGACATTCTCGATGACGCGTTGGAGGCGTCCGCTTTGCGGCACGCGAAATCCGCGTCGCGCGCGAAATCGAATGCGATGGGGCAGTGTGCCTTTCATCGCCATGCGGAGCAGCGGCTTGCTACGGACGCCGTAGGCAACCTTGGGATCGAGCCGAATCGCGTAATCGACCAATTCGTCGTCAAAATAGGGGAGTTCCAGCGCAACGCCGTGGGTGGAGGCGATGCGCTCGCATTTCATGAGCATCATATCGGGCAACGCGATATGCAAATCAAAATCAAGCATGGTCTGCGTCAGATCGCTGCCGCGGCAGTAGGGCTTTACAAGCGTTGCGACGCCGCCCTGATCGAGGCTCGACTCGTGCATGGAAGGCGAATACAACTCCCGGCGTTCATCCGCATCGAACATCGAGAACAAGGACAGGTGGGCTTCGAGGCTATTGTTTCCCGATGCCAGAAACCGGCTTCCACGACGCACGAATGTGTTTGGCGGAAGAGCCGGAAGGAGATCGCTCATCATCCCCGCCGGGATGGCCGCGCCGGCGACACGCGTCCTCTGCAGGAGGCGGTACCGTGGAAAGCCGCCCAGCAGTTCGTCGGCGCCGTGACCGGAAAGCAAGGCAGGCGACCATTCGGACGCGCGTTGCAGCACCAGCCACAAAGGAAGAATCGACGCGTCGGCGACGGGATCATCCAAGGCCCTGCACATAGTGGCGAATTCTTCCTCGGTGAAACGTCGTCCCGGAAAGACCGTGAGGGGCAGGTTGAGTTGTTTTGCGGATTCGCGCGTCATCCGGCCTTCGTCCTGCCATCCACGTTCCAAAGCGATGAAGACTGGACTGGCTTTTCGCTTCAAGGCCGCGATCGCGGCCGAATCCACTCCGGCGGACAATAACACTCGGTTCGAGACAGTCCTTGTCACGGATCGTTCCATTATCCCTTGGAGATAAGCGGACGCCTCATTCTTGTCCGTGTCCACCGGATTCGTATTGAACTGCGCGAAGCGATGCAGTTCCGCCTTGCGGTGCGTGAATGTCAGCACATGGCCTGGGCGGACCCGGAAGACTCCCTCGATCAGCGTGATCGGGCTTGGAGCGCAGCCGAATGTGAAATAGGCGTCTGCGGCTTGCCGATTCATGCAGACCCTGATGAGTCCCGATGCAAGCAGCGCCTTGAGTTCGGACGCAAAGACGAGTGCGTCTTTCACAATGGCGTAATACAAAGGGCGCTGGCCCAGCCGGTCGCGCAACAGCCACCAGACATCCGGCGCGCGCTGCACCACGCCCGCAAATGCGCCGGTGAGTTCAAGCGCGTCGGGATGAGCGACGGACCGGCAATGCGCCCCGAAAGCGTCCATATCCAGGGGCGTTCCGGCCCTGTCTCGCGGCTGGCCATCCACGGCGCAGACAGGGCCCGTCCCGAACGTCGACGCCATGATGACGAAGTCGTCGCCTTCGATTGGGCGCATGACGCGCGCGCGATGGGTCAAAGCCGCCACCATGTTTTTGGTGGAAACGATGTCGCGTTCGCCCAACATGCCGCATATCGCGTCCATCAGAAGGCCCTCCGGGTGTCCACCAGCAGCGTAACAGGCCCGTCGTTCACCGAATGCACAGCCATGTGCGCGCCAAAAACTCCGCCCTTCACCTTGATTCCCTGCGCCCGTAGATATGCAAGGGTCGCCTCGTACAACGGCTCCGCCTCATCGGGGCGAGCGGCATCGCTAAACGACGGGCGACGCCCCCTGCGACAATCGCCCAATAGAGTGAACTGGGAGATGGCAAGCACGCTACCGCAAACATCCCGGACGGAAAGATTGAACTTGCTGTCTTCGTCGGCGAAGCAACGCAACGCCGCGATTTTATCCGCCAGCAGACGCGCATCCCCATCGGTATCGCCCTGCGCGATGCCGATAAGCGCCAACAACCCTGGTCCCACCTCGCTCACGATCATGCCATTCACGCTTACCGATGCCGTTGATACGCGCTGTAAGACCGCTCTCATGCCGTGTTCTCCGCGACCGTATGCGAATCGCAATCCAGCCATCAGGGTATGACATTTCCCGCGACACAACAAGCCCCTTAAAACCTGTCTCGTTCAGCAGCGTCTTAGCAAACGTGTCACTGCATCGACTCGCCGACGCTGCTGGCATGCCCCGTCGGTTTCGGCGGCTCGCGTCCCTCCAACACATGTTCCAGCATGTCCCATGTCCAGTTATGCGTATCCGTGGCGACAGGCAAACGAAACCACGCGATGCCCAGACAGTGGCGCGGACGGCGTTCGCGGAGGGAGCGAACGACCGTCGCCAGTTCAGCGGGATCGGCCATGACATGCTTGGTGCGCTGACCGGCGGCGGGGGGGCTGTTCCCCCACTCCGCGGCGAGGCGAACGAAGTTTCCCTGTTCGTCGAAAGTGATGGCATATCCGTACGTGGGCAGGGCGACGAAAAACGGCGTCCCGATCCGGGAGGCGCCGCGCAAATACGCGTAAAACCTGCGCGTCTCATACAGGACAAGGGGCGCATCGAGGGTGGTGGGCCGCTGGAGCGCATGAATTTGAAGGACGAAGAAATCGGCTTGGCGGCACGTCCTGGAACAGGAACGGCTGCGCAGCCATGCGGGCAGCGCGGTGATCGACAAGGCGCCGCACTCAGAGCCAAGTTCGCCCCGGATCGCCGCCAAGGTCTCGCCATACGTCTCCAACTTGGAAGTGGGGCAATCGTAGTCGAGTTGAATGCCGCTCATCTGCGCGCCCGCCGCTTTGGATGCGGCGTCGGCTTTGCGCGCAACGGACGCGATGATTGCGACAAGCTCCCGTGCGTGTCCGGCGCGCGTCAGATCAATTTCATCCACTCGGAATACGACCGTTACGGGAACGCCTGCCCTCGCAAGAGCCGGCCAATCGATATCGAAGGTCTGCGCGCCGAGGCCATCCGTCCCTTTCCCGATCACGCACAACAGCGCAAACAGCGCGTCCATGCGCGGGACGGCGCGTTGCACCGCCGTCGCCACGGCCGGCGTCCATTTCTGCTGCCACACGTAGAAAGCGGTTCGCGGCAGCCCCGGCTCCACGCCTGTCGGCCTATAGCGCCACGCCAGCATCGCACACAGCGCCGCAAGGAGCGCCAACGCCCCGCATGCCACTCTCCGGGAACGAATGCAACGCCGTATGTGTTCGTCAAGACGCATGTTCGCCTTTCGATCCTCGCGATTCCCGTTCAAAATGATACGGCCTGCGCCTTCTCAAAACCACTTCCGCCGCTCTCTTTCGCGCTTGCCTAAATATCCGTACATTCGTATAATCAAGCATTGGATGCGACGGCGGGAAAGAGGCGCGAGGCGTGGACGGAGAGGAGATGACGGAATGAGCGGCCATGCGGCGTTTGAGGCGGTGAAGGCCCTGGGGGTCGTCCCCGTGATAGCGATGGAATCGCTCGACGCCGCGATTCCCCTTGCGGATGCCTTGATCGAAGGCGGCCTTCCCATTGCGGAAATCACGTTTCGCACGTCGGCCGCTGCGGATGTCATCAAGAAAATGACGACCGAACGCCCCCAATTGCTGGTAGGGGCGGGGACGGTCCTGACGGCGGCGAACGCCGAAGCGGCCAAGGCGTGCGGCGCCCGCTTTGCCGTTGCGCCCGGCCTCAACCCGGCAATCGTGAGCAGAGCTCGCGAAATTGGCCTCCCTTTTGTTCCGGGCGTTGCAACGCCAAGCGATATTGAACTGGGCCTTTCGCATGGTTGCGCGTTGTTGAAATTTTTTCCTTCGGAGGCTCTTGGCGGCGTCGCGATGCTCAAGGCGCTTGGGGCTCCGTATGCCCACGCGGGAGTCCGATTTGTGCCGACCGGCGGCGTCAACATCGGCAATTTGGAAACGTACCTCGCGCTGCCGCTAGTCGCGGCGGTAGGAGGAACCTGGATCGCCACGAGAGACGATTTGGCGCAGGGGAAGTGGGATGACATCGCGAATCGCTGCAAGGCCGCTGTCGCCATAGCGGCGCGCTTCCGCGAATAGAGGGGAAACCGGCATGAAGAAAAACGAAATGGATGCGTTGCGCCAGAAAGCCGTGGGCTATTTTGAACGGGCGGGCATCGTCTTGACGCCTGCGGAACGGGAAGCCATCGAAGTGACGGACTATGAGCTGGGACGCTTCGAGGATATCGGGCTGTTTTTGTTGACTTATTTCAACACAGGAAGATCGAGCGCGCGCGAACTCGTGCTGCTCCCGAACCAGGCGTGTCCGGAACATTTTCATCCGCCTTTCATCGACGATGCAGGGGAGAATATCGGGAAAGAAGAGACTTTCCGCTGCCGCATGGGAAAAGTCTATTTGTATGTCGACGGCGAACCGACGCCCAATCCCCAGGCAAAGCCGCCGGCGTTCCATGGCGATTTTTTCAAGGTGCGGCATGAAGTGGCGTTGAATCCCGGAGACCAATACACGCTCTATCCCGGCACAAAACATTGGTTCATTGCCGGCCCGGAGGGCGCCATCGTATCGGAGTTTTCCACGCGCATCAAAGACGACGCCGACGTCTTCACCGATCCATCGCTGAGTCGTTTTAGCCGCATTGAAGAAGGTTGACGGAGTTCCCCGAATGCCCGATCAGGCGTCATCTCCCTTGTTCGAGCGAGACGAGCGTTTCCGCTTGGACGCATCCTCGCCCGTGCCGCTCTATCACCAGATTGAGCAGATCCTCCTTGAGCGCATCGGTCAAACCGATTCGCTCGGATCCCGGTTGCCGTCCGAGAAGGATTTGATGGAAGTCTTTGGCGTGGGGCGCGCCACCGTAAAGCGAACCCTCGACAATCTCGCCGCAAAAGGATTGCTCGAACGGCGGCGCGCACTCGGAACCCGCGTCGTGCGGCAGCAGATCACCGAGAATTTGACGCGCCTGACCAGTTATTCCGAAGAAATGTGCGCCAAGTCCCTGGGCGTCCGTACACGAATCGTTGAAGCGAAAATTCATGCGCCCTCCCGGCATGTGCGCGACCGTCTCCAGCTTGCCGAGGGCGAGAAAACGCTGTGCCTCAAACGGCTGCGGGGAACGAGCGCGGCGTTTCCCGTCGTGTTTTTTCAGTCGGAAATCCCCGTCAGCTACGGCATTCAGGCCGACGAAGATTTCAGCGGTTCGCTGTACCGCCTCATCGAAGAGACACACGGAATCCCCATCGAATGCGCCGAGGAGGAGATTTGCGCCGCCCACGCCCGCGCCGATGAGGCGCGTTTGCTGGGCATTCGACGCGGCGATTGCGTCCTGGTGCTGGAGCGCGTCACTCGAACGCGCGACAACCGCCCTTTGGAATTCGTTCGTGGCGTCTACCGCCCCGAACATTACAAGTTCTCGATACGCCTGCGGCGTTGACCGCTCCCCGGCTGATCGCTGCTCCCAATAGCTCTCGTCTTTCCATGCGATTGTCCTTTTTCTTCGCCCTCCGCCGCAGAAGGTGAAAGACAAGTTGCTTCGGTGCGGGAAAATGTGATTAGGTACGTTCTCGAAGGAAGGAAAAGGCATGGATTCACAGCCGGAAGAATTCACCGTTCCGGTGCGGGCGCGCCCGGACTTGTATCGGGTGTTATGCAGCACGCAGGAGCTGTTCAACACGATCGGCGACGCCTTGATCATCGTAGACGCCCAGGGGCGCGTCTTGTTCTGTAACGATATGGCTCGCGCCATGTTCGGCGAGGAAGTGAGCCATCTCGAACTCGAAAACTGGCGCACGCAGTATCAGTACATGATGCCGGACGCGGCCCAGCCGGGCGGTCCCGACGCCACCCCTTTGTTACGCGGACTGCGAGGCGAAACGGTGACGCGCCAAGACATGCACATCAGCGGCGCGAATATCCGCAGCGTCTGGGTGAGCGTCATCGCAAGGCCCCACTACGACGGAGGGCGTTTCGAGTGGGCCTATGTTATTCTGCGCGACATCAACCTTCGCAAGTGGTCGGAAGAGGCCATGCGCCTGCACGATCGTGTCATGACCTCCGCGATGGACGGAATCGTCATCATTGACGCGCGCAAATCCAACCTCCCCATCGTATACATCAACGCGGGATTCGAGCGTCTCACCGGTTACAGCCGCGGCGAGGCTCTGGGCCGAGAGTTCGCCTTTGTCTTGCAGGGCGCTCCGGAACAGGAGGCGCGCGAGGAGCTTTCCCGGGAAATGAACGCGGAACGCGCGGTTGCCGTCGAGGCGGAAATGCGCCGCAAAGACGGCAGCGCATTCCATGCGCGCATCTCCATAACGCCCGTGCGGGAAGCAACAGACATGCTTACGCATTTTGTCGCCGTGATCGCCGACATCACCGAGTTGATCGCCACTCAGCGCCAGCTCCGGGAAACCACGCGCATGCTGCAGGAAGCGAATCAGCGGATATCGTGGTCGAACGAATACATGAAGCGCAACCTGCAGGCCGCGGCGAAAGTCCAGCAGGCGCTGTTGCCGAGCACGTTGCCCGAAATGGATGGCCTCCACTTCGCCTGGGCATTCCGGCCGAACGAGGAGTTGAGCGGCGACATCTTGAACGTAATCCAGCTCGACGATGACCATGTGGCGCTGTACCTTCTCGACGTCACGGGACATGGGCTGGCGTCCGCCATGCTTTCCGTCGCGGTGAGCCGTCTGCTCTCTCCGGTGCGCAGCGCAACGGCCCTCCTCTATGAACGCGACGCCGTCACGGGCGAATACTCGGTGGCGCGGCCGGGCAAAGTGGCCACGCGCCTTGCCATGCGTTTCGAATGGGACGCCGAAACAGCGCAGTTCTTCACGTTTGTGTACGGCTTGATCAATCGGCGCACCCGCGAATTCGCATACGCCTGTGCGGGCCATCCGGCTCCGGTGTGTCTTTCGGACGCAGGCGTTCACATTCTGGAACAAACCATTGACCTGCCCATCGGCATCATGCAGGGCGACTATACCGAAAAATGCGTCCGCCTCGCTCCGGGATCGCGCCTCTATCTCTACTCCGACGGCATCATCGACACGATGAATCCGCGCAATGAACTCTTTGGAATGACGCGCATGACGGACGTGCTGGCGCGCATGCGCCCGCATCCGCTGGCCGAAGGGGTCGATGCGCTCATGAATGCGCTGCACGCATGGCGGGAAGAAGGAAGCGTCAAAGACGACATGTCCCTTCTTGCAGCCGAAATCGACTGAATGTGCGGCTGCGGCGCATTCCCGCACGTGCGTCAGCCGAACGTTTCGCGCATGCGTTCGCAATAGTAGCGAATGGCGTCCCATTCGGCGTCAGGCGCGATGCGATGGTCCGGACACGGGATATAGCCCCCCAACTCGACCAGCGGCTTGAGCCGTTCGACTTCCTCATCGATCGCGGCGCGGTCTCGGGCGAAAACGACTTTGTTCATGCCGCCCACGCCACGCAGTTCTTTCCCGTACGTTTCCCGCCACGGCGCGATGCTGGCGCCCCACGTGCCGACTTCGATGGGGAACATGGTGTTGACGCCGTTGTTGATCCAGGAGGGGATAAGTGCGTCGATGCAGCCATCGCAGTCGAGCGAAACGATCGTGATGCCGTATTGGCGCAGCAGATCGGTGATGCGTTTGTAATGTGGACCGACTTTTTCGTCGAATACGCTGGGGATGATCAGCGGGCCGTTTTTGAAACAGATGTCTTCCCAAAAGTGTCCGAAATCGAATTTCGCGCCGCTTTCCAGGGCCATTTTGACGCAACGGTAACAGAGTTCCCCGACGGCGTCGATGATCTCCGTAAAAAGGGCGTCGTCCTCGGCAAACAAATAACTCGCGCCCGTCACGCCGAGAATATTGCGAATGTTTCCAAACAAGCTGCCGCAGTGAAGGCCGTAGAGATAATCGCGATCGTCATTTCGGAGAAAATCCAAACCGCCTTTGGTCCAAGGGAGCGATGTTTCGCCGGTCCAGACGTGCGCGTCGCGAACGCGATCCTCGGAAAACTGCAACCGATGCCGGTAATGCTGTTCCCAAGAGGACCGGTCCTTCAGCAGATGATCGATCTCCGCGGGAATGGAGCCGGCCCCGGGCTTCTCCAACACGATGACGCCATCGCCATTGCGCACCTTTTTGACGCCGTCCGTCAGTTCCTCGAGCACCTCGGGTTCAAAACCTGGCGCGAGAAAGGCGTTCGGGTAGAACATGGACTGATAGTTCGCGTCAAATCCCAGTTTTGTCCCGATAATCTTGTCCTCGAGATTCCCATCTCCATGTTTTTCGGCCTGTTCCCGGGTGATATGCCCTTCTTCCGCCCACTTGTCGAGCGTCTCTCTCCAGAACCCAAAATGGACCAACGGAAGCCGATCGTACGGTTGGTAGTTGAGAACAGCGAGAATCCGTTCGCGATTTGTCATCGTTCCTCCTTTTGCGGAAATGGATGAAGGAAGCAGAAAGCTTCCCTTGACGTCATAACTATTTCGACGCGATTTGAGATGCTGCGTCTCGGGCAAGTCTCGCAACAGCCTTGGTCATCGCCTCGGTCAACGCGGCGGGGCCTTCGCAGGACATTGGCTCCGTCGCCGAAACGGCATCCGCCCAGATGAGATCGCGATCGCCGAATGATCGCAATTCCAGGCGAACTTCGCATAACGCCGAGGCCTTGCCCGCCGTTCGGACCTCTTCAAAACGCCTGAGTTCGCCGGTCAACAGATAGGTCGGACTTCGCATGTCCGCGGCGTCCCCCACATCCCGGAAACGATGCGTCGCGGTCAACGCATCCAATAAGGCTTTTCCCACGACATCGCGCGGCATGTCCGTCCACGCCGCATGTGGATACACGTCCACCGCATTCCCATCGGCGACAAACAGCATCCTTTCGTTGTGCATGCGTCCCGCCAGCAATGGGCGCATTCCGATCGTGCGATCGGTGGCCTGCATCCGCTCGATCGCAATCTCGGGATATACCGCGAAATAGCGCATGGGCACATAGCGCACTCCGCCGCAGCCCAACGCCGACAGCACGAAAACAAGAGTAACGGCCCTATGCATCACTTGCCTCCCGACGGTTCGCCTCGTCCCCGGAGCAGCGAGGCAGGGTCTTGTTTCAGATATTCCGCGAGTTCGCGAATGGATTGCAGCGTGGCGTCCAAAGCCTTGAGCGTCTCGCGGAAATTGTATTCGGCGCTGTCCACGTTGGCGCCGAACGATCCCGCCGTCTTGGTCAGGGCCTCGGACGTTATGGTCAATTTCGCCACCAGATCGTTGGCGTTGCGGGCGGTGTCCCCAATCGCTTTTACGGTCTCATCCAGTTGCAGCGGTTCCACTTTGGCGTTAAGCGTCGCGAGCAGCTTGTCGGCATCCGCCGCGACAGTGCGCGCGGACTTCATCGCCTCGCGGAAGTCGTCAATGCCTGGCTGAGCCTTTTCCGCGATGCCCTGTAGGGCGCTGTCCGCGGCGGCGACAAACTTCCGGCTGTCATCCACAAACCCGTTGAAGTTGCGCACCGTCTCGGTCAATTCGCCTTCTTTCATTCCTTCGACCCCCTTGCGAATTTGGGCGATTGTCGCGCGAATATCATCGAGCACGTCTTGCACCTGCGACACAAAATTCTGCACGACGCTGGGGCTCGCGGGAATCTGCGATCCGGGCCTTAGCGGCGGCGCCGCGCGATCGCCGCCTTCCAATGAAACCGCCATCATGCCTGTCGCCAGGCTATAGATGACGAGCTTGGCCTTCACGCCTTCGTGGAGTTCGGCTTTGCGCGGATCGATGCGGATATCTACGTGGGGCAATCCCTCATCCGTGACTCGAGTCGCGGCGACTTTGCCAATGGGAACGCCTTTGAACTCGACCACCGATCCCTCGCCGAGACCAAGAACCGATTCGGAGAATTCTATCCAATATGGAATCGATTCGCCCCGGCCATAGCCGCCGATGTACAGCAACAGCGCCGTCAACGCCGACGCATTGATGAGGAGAAATATCCCCACTTTCGCTTTTTGGCCCCGTGTCGCCACCGTGGTGCTCCTTCCCTAAACGTTTCGCTGGGATATGCGATCATCGGCGCGCCGCTCGAAAAACTGACGGACCCGCGCCATATCGGTCCGCTCGGCATCCTCCAGCGTCCCGCCAAAAATCACCTGTCCTCGGTCCAGCATCAGAATATGGTCTGCAATCGAACGGATCGAATCGAGTTCGTGCGTCACGATCACGAAGGTAATGCCCAGCAGCTTCCGGAGACGCAGCACGAGATCGTCCAAGCCCGCCGCCATGATCGGATCCAAGCCCGCCGACGGCTCGTCAAAAAAAACCAGCGGCGGATCCAGCGCAATGGCCCGTGCGAGCCCGGCCCGCTTCCGCATTCCTCCCGAAAGGGCGTCCGGAAGCAAATGCTGTGCAGCCTCCAAGCCCACCAGGCTGAGCTTGAGACGAACGATAGCTTCGATCAGGCCCTTGTCGCGAATCCCGCCGTATTCACGCAGCGGCAACGCTACATTTTCCCCTACGGTCATCGAGTTGAACAAACCGCCCGATTGAAACGCGATGCCTATTTTTCGCTGAATTTGCGACAGGCGTTCCTCGTCCAAAACAGTGATGTCCTCGCCCGAATGCAAAACCTCCCCTGACGTGGGTTTCAACAAGCCGGTGAGGTGTTTGAGCAACGTGGTCTTGCCGCAGCCGCTGGCGCCGATGACAACGAACACTTCGCCTTGCGCCACGCGGCATGACACCCCATCGAGCACCCGTTTGTCGCCGTAATGCGTCACGAGGTCGCGAGCTTCGAGTATCGGAGTTTCCATAGGCCGTCAATCCAATACGTAGTAGAACAGGACCGCAAAGCACATGTCGATAACGATAAGCGAAAAAATGATCATGACCACCGCGCGCGTGGTCATAAGACCCACCCCGCGCGATCCTCCCTCCACGCGCAGTCCATTGTGGCAAGCAATGAACACTATCGCGTTCGCAAAAACGAAACCCTTTATCAACCCCTGCAAAACATCGCTCACCTGAGCCGCGTTTATGGTCTGTCGGAACCACTGGTCCGCCGTGAAGCCAAGAACATAGTGACCCCAGACGGCGCCGCCGAGCACGCCCATGAACATGCCCAGCGCGGTGAGAAGCGGCATGACGATCGCCAGCGACAGAAGCTTTGGCGCCATGAGGAACTGGCTGACGTTGAGCCCCATGCCGCGCAAGGCGTCGATCTCCTCTTGAACCTTCATGGTGGCGAGTTCGGCGGCAATCGCGGCTCCCGTCCGCGCCGCCACGACGACCGCCGTCATCACCGCAGCCAATTCCCGGGCAAAACCGATCATGACAAGATTTGCCACGTACAGGTCCAAGCCGACTTGGCGCAATTGCGCCGCGGACAACATGGCGATCGTAAGACCGAGCAGAAAATTCATGAGCGCGACGATGCGCACCGCCCTGTAGCCCATCTCGTGCAGCTCTTCTACAAGCAATCCCCAACGAAAAGCGCGGCCTCCCAAAGGAGCCAAAAGCGTCCAATAAATCGCATCCACAAACAAGTTGAGAAAATCCGAGCATTCGTCCTTAACGCGAAGCGCCGCCTCCGTGCAACGGTCAACGATCGATTCGCGTCGTCGCGCAGGGTCGAGGCGGTCTTCCAACGCCGGGCCCAGCATAGCCACGAATTCGCCAACCAGCCCCTGCTGCCCCGCCAGTGAAACAGCGGCGCAGCACTCCCGCGCCGTGGCCGTCACGCGCACCAGCCACGCCCCGCCCTGCGAATCGATGGACTCCGTTGCGGACAAGTCCACGGTCAGCGTGTCGTCTTTTTCGAGACGCTGTTCGCGCATGGCCTCGAAAAGAAGACCTCCCGTGCTCTGGTCGAGCGTGGCCGGGGCATGAATGCGTTTTTCACCCATCGTCAGTCTCCGTCATCCGCTCGAATTCCTCCTCGGTAAGCACGGCGACGCCAAGTTTCCTGGCCTTTTCCAGTTTTGAGCCGGCGGACTCTCCCGCCAACAAAAAATCGGTCTTGGCGCTCACGCTTGTACTCGCGCGTCCGCCGAGTTGTTTGATGCGGTCTTGGATCGATTCCCGCGAATAGTTTTTCAACGCGCCCGTCACCACGAAGGTTTTCCCCTCAAAAGGCCGCTTCTTTCCCTGCGCCGCACGCGACTCAACCGCCATCGTCAACCCGTGTTCCCGCAGTCGCTCGATGAGGGCGCGATTTTCTGCGTTTCCGAAGAAATCGCGCACGCTTTTCGCGACGGCTTCGCCCACATCATATATGCCGCAAAGCTCCGTTTCGGTTGCCGCCATCAAGCGGTCCATGTTGCCGAAATGTTCTGCGAGCGTCTCGGCGAGATGCGCGCCGACATGACGGATGTTCAGCCCATTGATGAGTCGATGCAACGGGCGCTGCTTGCTCGCCAATATCCCGCTCACAAGATTCTCGGCGGACTTTTTGCCCATTCGCTCTAACTTAATCAAGGATTCCACATCAAGCTCGTACAACTCTACGGGGCTTCGCACAAGCCCCTGATCCACAAGCTGCTCGATGACCGCCGCGCCCATTCCCTCGATGTCCATCGCGCCGCGGCTGGCAAAATGCCGGAGTTTCTCTTTCGCCTGCGCCGGGCAAGCGAGGTTCAGACAACGCAGGTACACGCCTTCCGGGTCTTTGCGCACCTCGCCGCCGCATGCGGGACATCGCGCGGGCGCCGGGGCTCGTTTCGTATGCGCCGGACGCAATTCTTTGACGTAGCACAGCACTTGCGGGATGATCTCGCCGGCCTTCTGAATTTCGACCGTGTCGCCGACCCGGATGTCCTTGCGTTCCAGGTCGTCGAAATTGTGCAACGTGGCGCGCTTCACGACCGTTCCCGCCAGCGGGACGGGTTCCATCTCCGCAACCGGCGTCAATACGCCCGATTTGCCGACCTGTATCGTAATTGCGCGCACAACCGTCTGCGCAACCTGTGCCGGGAATTTGTAGGCGATGACCCAGCGTGGCGATTTCGATGTGGCGCCAAGTCGACGCCGTTGCGCGGCGGAGTCGACTTTGATGACCATGCCGTCGATCTCGAAGGGCAACGTGGCCCGTTCCGTCTGCCAGCGCTCGCACACCGCCCACGCTTCGTCGATAGACGCGCATCGCTCTGAATAAGGACTCGTGGGCAGACCATGCGCGCGCAAGGCCGCTAACGTTTCCCAATGCGACGTCAGCGCGACATCGCCGATCGGCGCTATGTCATATACCGTCACATCAAGGTTTCGTTGCGCGACCGCTTTCGGGTCGAGTTGTTTTAGCGTGCCCGCCGTGGCGTTGCGGGGGTTCGCCAATGGAGCCTCGCCTTCCTCCTCGCGCAATGCGTTGATGCGTGCAAGTTCCGCATGGCGCATGTAGACTTCGCCGCGGACCTCGAGGATGCGCGGGGAAGGCCCCTGCAATTGCAACGGCAGCATTTTGATCGTGCGGACATTGGCCGTCACGTCGTCGCCGCGCTCGCCATCTCCGCGCGTCGCCGCGCGCACATATTGGCCGTCCTCGTAGCGCAAGGATATCGCGACTCCATCCATCTTGAGTTCGACCACATACGCCGGACGATCGCCATCCAAGCCGCGCCGCACGCGCTCGTCAAACGCGCGCACGTCTTCGGGACTGTAGGTGTTGTCGATCGAGAGCATCGGGACAGCGTGTTCGACCGTGGCGAATTCGACGAGCGGCTCGCCGCCAACGCGTTGCGTGGGCGAATCAGGGCTGGCCAACTCCGGGAATGCGGACTCCAGCGCTTCGAGTTCCTTCACAAGCGCATCGTACTCGAAATCGGAGATTTCGCTGCGCGCTTCGGCGTAATACAACCGGTTGTGCCGCGCGATCGCTTCACGAAGCTCCTTGCAGCGGGCAACAGCTCTTTCCTGTGTGGCGTCACGGTCGTTCATGCTGGGATTATATACAATCGCTTTGACTCGCCGCACAGATGGCGCGTGGCTCCGATCGCCGCGCGCCCTCGGGCGAAATCGACGCTCCCTTCGCCGCCCCCGATACTGATCCGTCAAGACCCGTTCAACGAGGGATTGTGCGGCGCGTTTCCTCGTCTCGCTGACGGGTCAGCGTGACAAACACGTCCTCAAGAGTCGGCGGGATCACATTGAACTCGGGCGCGCCAAATCCGGATGCCTTGAGATCATCGGCCATGTGCGCCTCGTTGCCCTCCTCAAGCAACACGTGCAATGAATCGCCAAAGATGGTCGCGTCGCGGACATAGTCGTAGGCGTTCAAGCGCGCCATGGCCGCCGCCAGACGCTGACAACGCACTTGAAACCGCATGGTTCCCGGCGGCGACACATCGGGCAGTTGCTTTAACTCATTGGGCGTGCCGCAGACCATCAACTTTGAGAAATAGATGTAGCCCACATGGCTGCAGCGTTCGGCCTCGTCCATGTAGTGCGTTGTGACGAAAAACGTGACGCCGCGTCCCGATAGATCGAACAGCAGGTTCCACAATTCGCGCCGCGCCACCGGATCGATTCCCGCCGTAGGTTCATCCAAGAACATCAAGCGCGGCCGGTGCACAAGCGCGCACGCCAACGCAAGTCGCTGCTTCCATCCGCCGGACAGGTGCCCCGCCAGTCGTTTTCGGTAGCGGTCGATGCCGACGATCTCGACGACTTCGTCGATGCGTTCCTGGCGCTCTCGCGCCAAAATACCGTAAATTTTCGAATAAAAAATGAGGTTCTCGGTCACGGTCAGGTCGGCATAGAGGCTGAATTGCTGCGACATATAGCCGATGCTTTGCTTTACGACTTCGCTCTGTTTGGCGACATTATGGCCAAGCACGGTGGCCTCCCCTCCCGAAGGACGCAACAGACCGCAGAGCATGCGAATCACCGTCGATTTTCCCGAGCCGTTCGGACCGAGGAACCCGAAAATACTGCCCTCTTCGACATCGAGACTTACGCCATCGACAGCGGTGAATTTGCCGAAACGACGCGTGATGTCCCTGGCGACGATGGCAAGGCTCATGATGCCTCGCCTTTTGCGGAAGGGGGGTGCGAAAGATCGAAATGAACGGAGGCGGTCATGCCGGCCTTGAGTTTTCCACCGTGGGAATCAAGGCGAAGTTTGACGCCGAACACCTGCTGCACGCGCTCCTCCTTCGTTTGCAGATTGCGCGGCGTGTACTCTCCCTGGGTGGCGAAATGAATGATGGTCCCCTCGTACGGACCTCCGTCCGGAGCGTCGGTCATGACCTTGACCTGCTGGCCAAGAGTGAGATGCTCGAGTGCGCTTGCGCTCACGTACACAACGAGTTCAAGCTGATTCGGATCGACAAGACGGACCGATGCGCCAGGCTTGAGAATATCGCCGGGACGGATGTCCATCGACTCGACAACGGCGTCCCACGGCGCAACAATCTCCATCTCCCGCAGATTCGCCATGGCGCGATCAAGCTCCGCCTGGGCCGCATCGCGCGCGGCGCGCGCCGTTTCCAAATCCTCGCGACGCGTGCCGTTGCGTATCAGATCGAACGCCGCCAACGCCTGGTCGCGCGACGCCTTGGCCATGGCCAGCTCCTCCGAGCGCGTCCCTTTCACGAGAAGATCAAGCCGCTCCTCCGCAGCCTGGTATTGCGCGGCGGCGGCGTCGCGCGCATGTTGCGCCTGATCGCGTGATTGCAGCGAAACGGCATTGCGCTCGTATAGGTTTTGCAACCTTTGGAACTCCGTTTCGGCCGCATCGCGCTGCGCGCGCAACGCCTTGGCTGTTTCACGCGCGGCCTCGATTTCCTGCGACCGGGCTCCCTTCACGGCCATGGCATACTGTTGTTCTGCGCGCTGGGCCGCGGCTTCGGCTTGGCGCAATTCTTCGGACCGAGCGCCCGCCTCCAGCTTGGCCAATGTGGCCGTCGCCTGATCAAGTTTGGCCCTTGCCCCGTTGACCAGCGCCTGCGCTTCGTCCGATTCGAGACGGACCAGCGCTTGGCCCTTCTCGACCCGCTCGCCTTCGTTGACAAGCACTTCCTTGACGCGTCCGCCCACCCGCGAGCCGACATCCGCGCCGATGCCTTCAATTTGTCCCGTGACCGTCAGCGCGTCCGGATCGTCGCCCATGCATGCAGCAAGAAATCCTGTCAGAGCCAGCAAAACCAACAGAGTTCGCAACCTGCCGGGTCCACAAGTCCGTTGCAGTCCTGGATTATTTCGATGTTCCATACAAATGCCCCCTGGCGTCGGCTTCAAAAAAGCCACACTGACGCGATGATACCAAGAAAGTGAGGTAGGGCTCCATTTTTGTGGGTTGTCCGGAAAGCGAGATGTGGTATAGTTTTCGCATGAACGAGATGATCAAAAACAAGAGTCCATTTTATCCGGGTCAGCCCGTTCCGGTGGAGCTGTTTTCGGGCAGGGACGCCCTGATACGCCGAATCCGACAACGATGCGTGGGACAAACCGGCGAGGGCAAACCGACGGCGCTTTTTGTACAGGGCGAGTACGGCATCGGGAAGAGTTCCATAGCTGGGATTGTGCAGTATCTCGCGGAGGCTGAGCATAGCTTGCACGGCATCTATGCCACGCTAGGAGGAGCCAAGACCCTTGAGGATGTAGCGCGCTGTATTCTTGATGCCTCTGTCCGCTCGGGGGCCTTCGAGCCAAACCGCAGCGAGCGGATTCGAAATTTGCTCGCCAGATACATCGGCAAACAGGAACTCTTTGGTGTCTCGGTGAACCTCGAAACTATCAGGACGGATGCCCCGCAGCTTACCGCCCCTTCCAGCCTTCTCGATTTTCTGCGAGGGGTCCTCAAACAGCTTGCGGACACCGAAGTGAAAGGCATCCTTCTCATCCTCGACGAGATAAACGGGATCACGTCGAATGCCGACTTTGCCCATTTCATCAAGGGACTGATCGATACCAATGCGTTGTCGCGCACACCATTGCCGCTGATGCTGATGCTGTGCGGCGTCGAAGAGCGGCGGCGCGAGATGATTGATCGCCACCCGCCTGTCGATCGAATCTTCGACGTGGTTGAAGTCGAAGCCATGACGCCGAGCGAAATGAAAGAGTTCTTCCGAAAGGCCTTCGATTCGGTCAAATTGATGCTCGACGACAATGCGCTGGATGTTCTGACACATTATTCCGCCGGTTTCCCCAAGATCATGCATATTGTTGGAGATGCTGCCTACTGGATAGACAGAGACAGCCGCATTGACCATTCCGATGCCCTCCAAGCCGTCTTGCTGGCCGCCGAGGAAGTGGGCAAGAAGTACGTCGACCAACAGGTCTACAAGGCGTTACGAAGCGATGACTACCGATCTATCCTAGACAGGATCGCCAAGATGGGGCCGGGTCAAATGAATTTCACCAAGGCGGAAGTAGAGAAAGGCCTGAACGAAACGCAGAGGGGAAAACTCAACAATTTCCTCCAAAAGATGAAAAAACTCCAGGTAATCCGCTCAGGCGAAAACCGCGGCGAATATGTGTTTAATGTCCGCATGGTTCGTCTCTATATTTTTCTGCAAAGCCTGCGAGCCTCCAAGTCCTCCGACTCTTCGCGCAAGGCGACCTGACGCCTACTCCTTCCCGCGCGCCATCTGTCTAATCCACGCTCTTGTAGTCAAAGCGTTCGAATTCGACCCACGATGCCGCGCTGGAACCCTTGAGCTGAGCCCAGAACCGGCTGGGATTTTCCGGCGCTGCGGCAAAGATGCGCGCGCCCTCCGGAACAACCACGCCCGACACGCGCACGCTCAGAAATATTTTCGCATTCGCGAGGACGTGCGCGTCGGCGACAATCGCCGCCGACGCGATGGTCACGCCACTCTCGACGATGGAGGGACCCAGCAATTGAGAGCCGTTGCCAAAAAAGACGTTGTCGCGAACGACAGGGTGGCGACGTCCCGCGCGCGACCGCTTGCCCGTGGCGCCCAACGTAACGCCATGATAGAGGAATACGCTTCCTCCAATCCGGGCCGTCGCCCCAATCACCGTGCCGTGCCCGTGATCGATGGCAAAGGGAACGCCCACGCTGGCTTGCGGGTGAATTTCGACGTTCGTGTCCTTCTGCACGTATTTGGCCATCCACTCCACATCGTACAGCAGTTCCGGATGTAGGAGCAGAATTTCCGAGAAAAACCGATGCGCGACAATCGCCGCCATCCCGCGCCGGACGCTGAGAATCTGTCGATCTGAATAATCCGTCGAAGCCGGGTCCTGACTGCGAAAAAACGCGAGGTCCGCCGCGATCATCGCGCGCAATTCCGTTCCCCGCACTTCGCCGAACGAACGAAGCAGCAGCGCGTCGATCCGTTCCGTATCCACCTCGCCGCCGTCCAGACCCAGGACATCCACAAAATCATCTGCAAACCGCCGCACCTCTTCTCCAACAAGAACAGGAGATGCAAACAAGGCCTCCGACTGCGTCATGATTTCCCTTCCATTGCCGTTTCTCGCATGGTCGGCCGTCGCATCGAGGCATCCATGCACGCCTCACATCAGTCGCAACGCGGCATTGATGACCATCTGCACGTCCAAAGCGTCGGTCGCTCCGTCCAGGTTCACATCCGTGTGGAACGGAACGGAAATCCGCAAGGCCCCATTGATGACCAGTTGCACGTCGATCGCATCCACTTGGCCGTCCACGTTCACATCATAGGGATTGTCATCGTGTGGCGAAAGAGGATTGCGTCCCAGCCGGATCTCGTCGCCGTCCTTCACCCCTCCCCCATCGGTATCCGGCTGGGACGCAAAGATCGGAAGAGCACA
>ERZ795030.1619-NODE-1619-length-29718-cov-5.542629_pt1 | contig 29718 bp, 24 predicted proteins | sample MGYA00375122_ERZ795030 | MGnify/ENA primary metagenome ERZ795030 (study PRJEB30165, sample SAMN05720146) | activated sludge metagenome | isolation source: anaerobic digester from wastewater treatment plant | place: Japan | collected 2015-04-20 ... | reverse complement strand
GGGACCTTCTTCGCCCGGACAGGCGACGTGGGCGGCGTTGTTGGCCACCCGCACGACGGCCGCCAATTTGGGATTTTTGGCGTCTTCCAGGGACTCCCCCGGAGTGTAATGGTGCAGCCGCAACGCATCGGCCAGTGAGGCGGGGAGGCTCCATACCGCAGCCAGGGCCGCCGCCGCTTCGGCATGGCTGAACCCGAAGGCGTCGCGCTCCAGATCGCACAGATCCTGGTTCGAATAGGTGGCGACGCGGACGATGTTGAGGTATTTTTCGCCCAGTTTGTTGAGAAGCACCATTTTTCCCATGTCATGGAGGAGACCGGCGATGAAGTCTTCGCCTTGAAAGTTGAGGCGCATCTCGCTGTCGAGTTTCTTGGCCAAGCCGGCCACCAAGAGGGAGTGCTCTTTGAGGTTGGCTGCAAGCAAGGTGTCGGCGTTGTCGTCGTGCAGCGTGTCGAACACGGAGATGCCCAGCACGATATTGCGCACCTCGCGCACGCCGAGGATGACAAGGGCGAGTTTCAAAGAACCCACGTTTTGGCGCATGCCGTAGTATGAAGAATTGCTGATGCGCAGTATCTTGGCGGTCAAGGCGGCGTCGCGCTCGATGACGGCGCTGACCTCGTCCATCCCCACCGACATGTCCTGCGTTAGCCGAAGAACTTCGGCCACCGTGCTCGGCATGGCGGGAAGATCGCCAACCTTATCGATGATTTTCTGAAGATGTTGGCTCGTGTCCATATAAATCCCTTAGATCGCCTCGTATCGGCGTCATGAAGAGTCGACGCGCCGTTGACAAAACAAGACACGACACATCTTCTGCGCTTCGTCTTGGCTTGCCGATTGTCCTGCGCTGCCCGATGGAGCGTGTCCCTGGGCTCTCTTCCTTGCTGCGTGAAAACACAAACCTGGCCCGTGTCAACGGGTCAGGAGCACGGGGCATGGCGCCCGGTTCAGCACATATGCGGTGATGCTGCCGACGACCAATTCCCGCATCTTATTATGACCGAAAGCGCCCATCATGAGCAAGTCGGCCGCGCGTTCCTGGGCGAAAGCGACGATGGCCTCGCCCGGGTCGCCCGATCGGATGGCGTATTCGACGTCAATCGCGTGCGCGTCGAGATAAGCTTGCGCTTCGTCGGCAAGCGGCTGGGCGTGGCCCTCGCCGACGATGACGACGGAAAGGGGGGCATTCCAGCTGGCGCTGGTGAGAGCGGCGACGTGCAGGGCGTTTCGGGCGTGTTGGGAGCCGTCATACGCCGCCACAAAGCGGCCTGCCCCGGGCGTGTCGCGCCCGGTGACCAAAACGGGCCGGTCGGTGCGTCGCACGACCGCTTCGGTCGTCGATCCCAGCAAACCGTCCAGCCATTGATTGTGTTCGCCGCCTCGCCCCAGCACGATAAGGTCCATAAGGGGGCTTTTCTCGACAATGCTCCGTGCGACCAGACCGGTCGTCAAGGTGACGTCGCAGGGGATGTTTGCCTCGGCACAGGCCTTTTCGAAGGCTTCGAGAGCGGTTCGTCCGCGTTCTTCGAGCAACATCGCGATATTGCCCTGGTAGTTGATGTAGGGAGCCGTGCCCAGCGACGCGGAAATGTCCTGGAGAAAGGGGCCTTCCAGCAGTTTTACATCCACGACATGGATGCCGTGGAGCGTTGCCTCGTAGTGGCGCGCCCAGGCGACGGCATAGTGGATGGCCAACGTCGCCATGGAGCTTCCATCGGTGGGGACCAAGATGTGTTTGATCATGGCGTCCGCTCCGTGAGTGAGGGCCGGCCGTTGGTCCGGCGCGTCCTGTTCGATCGAGGTCGCATCCTACGGTTCCAGCATGCCTTTTGTCGAGGGAATGTCCGCATGGCGCGGATCCAGCGCCGAGGCCTGATCGAGCGCCCGGGCGAAGGCTTTGAAAATCGCTTCGATGCAGTGATGGACATTTCCGCCGTGGCGCAGGATCAGGTGAAGGGTGATGCGGGCGTTGACGGCAAAGGCCCGGAAGAATTCCTCGGCGAGTTCCGAATCGAATTCGCCGACGCTAACCTTGGGCATATCGGCGACGAAACGTACGTACGGACGCCCGCTGATGTCGACGGCCGCTTCGGCCAACGCCTCGTCCATGGGCGCGACGGCGTGCCCAAAACGGGCAATGCCCCTTTTGTCGCCCAAGGCTTGCAGAAAGGCCTTGCCCAGGCAGATGCCCACGTCTTCGACGGTGTGGTGCGCGTCGACATGGAGATCGCCCCGGGCGGAGACGTTCAGGTCAAAGCGCCCGTGTTTGCCGATATGGGTGAGCATGTGGTCGAAGAAGCCGATGCCGGTCTCGGCCTGCGTGGTTCCCGCGCCGTCCAGGTGGATGGCCAGACGGATGGACGTTTCCGTCGTTTCCCGCGCGATTTCCGCATGTCGCAGCATGGAGATTCCTTTCTTCAACGCCCCAGAAAGAGGCGTTCGGCCAGAAAATGCGGCAGACCCGCTTGAACAATGCGTTGCGCCGCTTCGTCGATGGGATATTCCACGCGCACGAGCGTGTACATGTTTTGCTTTGTGTCCAGAATTCCGAACGCGGCCCGCGGATCGCCGTCGCGCGGTTGCCCCACCGATCCCGGGTTGATGAAAAAGGTCTTGTCGTGTCCCAGTTCGAAGGTTGCCTTATCGTCGAGCGAGTAGATGCCGTCGGAGGAAAAAATGCCCGGGGAATGGGTGTGCCCGAAGAAGCATAACGAGCACCCTTGGGCCTGCATGAAGGGAAGGTGGGGCAATACGTCTTCCCAACTGAACAAATAGCTGTCGCGATCGGTGGGCGATCCGTGGACAATCATGAAGCCTTCGAACTCGAGGTAATCGGGCAGGGATCGCAGCCATTCCAGGTTGTCCTGGGTCACGTTCTCGCGGGTCCAGAGCGCCGCGGACAGGGCGATGGGGTTGAATCCCCACGGTTCCTCGATGCCGCAGGCGACGGCGTCATGGTTGCCGCAGATGGTCACGATGCTGCGCTGGCGCATGGCTTCCACGCACGCATTCGGATCGGCGTTGTATCCCACCACGTCGCCCAGGCACAGGATTTGGTCCACGTCGGAGCGATCGATGACATCCAAGACAGCCGAGAGCGCCTGAATGTTTGCGTGCAAATCGGAGATTATGGCGTATCGCACCCCGAAAGTCCCTTATTCCGGCAGGCAGTCTGTTCGCTTGCCTCTGTTGGGCGCAAGGATACCGTGCGTTCCCGCTGATTGCAATGTTGCGGAAAGCCGCTCGTGCGGGGCGGACGCGGCGTTGCGGTGCGCGGCGATGGAGGGACGCGCTTGGCTTATGCTTCCTCTTCCTTTCCTTCCCGCAGTTCATGATACGCCCGCCGCAGGTTTTGCCACACGAGTTCCGGGTCGCCGGCGCTGGGCTTGTCCAAGGGCGCGCCCGACTGATAGTCGCGGTAGGACCACGTGCTTAGGATGTCCACGTCCATGTCCGCGCACAGTCGCGCGGCATGGGCGGCATCGCTCTCGTGGCGGGCGTCCTGGTCAAAAGCGCATATCCATGCCTCGGCCAGCTTGCCGCTTTCACGCGCGATGCCAACGGCCTCGCCGACATGGCGCGAGATGTACTCGCGCTGGGTGATGTCGCTATTGGGGCGCCAATAGGCCGTTACGCCGAATGCATCAAGATCGCGCACCGACGCCAAGGCCTTTTTGAATTCGAGCGAATCGTTGGGAGCCAGGCACACCGAAGCGATGAGGTGATCGCCTCGGGATTTGATGGCGCTGCTGAAACAGTCGAGAAGCGCCGCCATGGTTTGGGCGCGGAACGACGCGGTCTCGGGGGTGTCGTGGTCGGGCATGTCGCCGCTGGCCCAGCCGCGATAAGCCGCTTTGCAATCCGCGCAACGACACGGCGTCTCTCCGGGTTCCAGCGATCCAAAGTGCGACGGAAGCGACCACGAAGGCAGGTAGGCCAGCAATCCGGCAGGGCCGTACTTGGTCATGAGGTCCTCCACGACCCATTGGAAGTACGACCGGACGGCGGGCTTGTTGGGACAACTCATGGGGATGGCGCGACCGTTGGAGGTGATGCAGTTGTATTCCGGGTGACTGGCGGTGAAGATGCTGGCGTGTCGGCCTCCGCCCAAAATGTTGCCGAAACCGGAAAGCGCGAACATGACGACCAAGTCGACCTCTTGCGCGAAGTCGACGGCGCGCCGGATCACGTTGGGCGCCTCTAGCAACATGGCCTCCGTTACAGGGATGTAAACGCCGTCGCACACCTGCGCGATCTCGTCGAGATCTTTGCGCAACGCGGCAGGGTAGGGGTTGATGTGGTAGACGATGTTGAACTCGATGGCGTGTTCTTGCATATCCATGAGCGCCTGCTTCCTCCATCATGGGCTTCGCATCGGCCCGGTTGATTGCGGGACTTTCTGCAGCATCCGATCCTATCAAACCATATTGCGGCCCAAGGCGCAACCTGTTTGGAGACCGGGAACCAAGAATTGTTGGCCGGAACGTTGTCCGGCGAGATTGGCTGAAAGACAGGGGATGCCCATGGAACATGCCTCAGATGAGTGCGCCGGGAAGAGGAAACCCGATTTCGGGCATGGGAGAGGGGTGCTTGCATGAGATAAACCACGTCATGACAAAAAGATAGGGGAAATTGTGCCGATCGGCATGAAACGTGCTTCGCTCTGGCATGATTCCTGGGCAGCACAAAACCGCGATTCGGCGTTGTCTGCTGGGCATGGCGTCGGCGATGTTGGCCGGCGGCGTGACGTGGGCCGACCCTCCCGAATTGAAGGTGACTCCGGAGGAGGGGACTTTCCGGACGGGGCGTCCCTTCCATGTCCGGTGTGAGGTCCAGTGGCCAGGCGATCCGGCCGACTATGCCGTGCCGCCTGTTGAGATAGGTGCTATCGACTGGGGCTCGGTCGTGACGGGCCCCAGCGAGGCGACCGTTCGCGATGGGATGAATGTGGTGTCGCTGACGATCACGATCACGCCCAACCAGTCGGGAACATTCACGTTGCCAGAGATAAAAGTTGCTCTTCAGGGCCCCGAGGCTCCTCCCGCGCCGGCGACTTCCGAGTCCCCAACGCACCCCGGCGAAACGAGCGTTCCCCAACCGCTCCTTTCGTTCCCCCAGTCTGTCTCGGTATATCCGGACAGAACCTCCGCATGGGTCGTCGGCATCCTCGGGGCCCTCCCCCCCTTTTTTCTGGGCATATGGCTTGTCCGCCGGAAACGGCGCAGGGCGATCGGGGCTGAGACGCCGGCGTCTCCGGCATCGTTGGCGGATATCGAGTCTGCGTTGCAGGCGGCGCGTCAACACAGAATCGATGGCGATTTTTACGGATTCTACCGCGAACTTAGCCGGACTGCGGAACCGCTCGCGCCCTATGACGGCGAGTTGGGCCAGGTGATGGCGGAGCGGCTGCGGCAGACGGGATATGGCGGATTGCGCCCGTCCGAGGATATGATGGACGGCGATTTTCGCGCCGTAGAGCGCGCGTTTCAGCGATGCCGGGCGCAAGGGCATTGCATGTAACATCGTGATCGGCTGCAATCAAGCGGCTGCGGAAGCCGGAAAGGGAGTGGCGTGAAATGACCGTGTCCGTGGAGAGTATCCGGAGAAATGTCGAGGCGCAGTCGCGCTTTGTGAGCAGGCTCAGGTCCGAAATCGCCCGCGTGATTGTCGGACAGCAGTACATGGTGGACCGGCTGCTGGTCGGATTGCTCGCCAATGGACACATCCTCGTCGAAGGCGTGCCGGGCCTTGCCAAAACCACAGCCGTCAAGACCTTGGCCCAGGCGCTGGACTGCAAGTTCAGCCGCATCCAGTTCACGCCGGACCTGCTCCCCGCCGACCTTATCGGCACGATGGTCTACAGTCCGAAAGACGGCGGTTTCACCACGAAAAAAGGCCCGATCTTCGGCAATATTATCCTCGCGGATGAAATCAACCGCGCGCCCGCCAAAGTGCAGAGCGCGCTTCTCGAGGCGATGCAAGAGCGGCAAGTCACCATCGGCGAATCGAGCTATGCCCTCGAAGAGCCATTCATGGTTTTGGCGACGCAGAATCCAATCGAGCAGGAAGGCACCTATCCGCTGCCCGAGGCGCAACTCGACCGGTTCATGCTCAAGCTCAAGGTCGTGTACCCGACGAAGGCCGAAGAGCGCGAGATCATGGACCGCGTGGACATTCTTCATGCCGCCGAAGTCCATCCCGTCGTGATGAAGCGCGAGATTGTCGAGGCGCGCGAAGTGGTCAACCAGATTTACGTCGACGACAAGGCGAAAAACTACATCGTCGACATTGTCCAAGCGACGCGCCATCCGGACGCGTTCGGCTTGGCGAACCTCAAGAACCTGATCGAGTATGGCGCGTCGCCCCGCGCAACGATCTACCTCCAACAGGCGGCGCGCGCCTTGGCCTTCCTCCAGGGCGAAGGCAACGTCTTCCCGAACGACGTCAAGCAAGTGGCCATGGACGTTCTGCGTCACCGCGTCGTGATCACGTACGAGGCGGAAGCCGAAAACATGACCAGCGAAGACATCATCCGGCGAATTCTCGAGACCGTGCCGGTGCCGTGAGGGAGAGAAGAATTACGACTCACCACAAAGGCACAAAGGACACAGAGGAACACAAAGGGAAGAGAAGAAGAAGGAAAAGAGAATGGGAAAAGACAAGGACGAAATAAACGAATTGTCTTTTCGGGTGATCGGTGCGGCTATTGAAGTGCATCGGGAACTTGGGCCTGGTTTGCTTGAATCGACGTATGAGGAGTGTTTGTGTCGAGAGTTGGAGTTGCAGCACATTGGTTTTCGCCGACAAGTTCCTCTAGCGGTGACGTACAAGGGGATTCAGGTCGAATGCAGTTACAGAATGGATTTGGTTATCGAGGATTCAATCGTAGTGGAATTGAAGGCGATTGAGCAGATCGATCCCATTCATGAAGCGCAGCTTTTGACCTATCTTCGACACGGAACGCTCTGGTTGGGTTTGCTGATCAACTTTAATGTAACGAGGCTCAAGGACGGAATCACACGAATCGTAAATGGATAATCTTCTCTCTTACCTTTGTGTGTCTTTGTGTCCTTTGTGCCTTTGTGGTGAATCTTTATGATACCTCAGGAAGTCATCCAACAGATTCGCCGGATACAAATCCGGACGAGCCATGTCGTGAACGACATCCTCGCGGGCCAGTACGAGAGCGTGTTCAAGGGCCGCGGGATGGAGTTCAAAGAGGTGCGCGAGTACGTGCCGGGCGACGATATCCGGACGATCGACTGGAACGTGACCGCGCGCACCGGAGCGCCGTATGTGAAGCTGCTCGCCGAGGAGCGCGAGTTGACGGTGATGCTGATGGTCGATGCGAGCGCCTCGGGCCATTTCGGCAGCATGACGCGTTTCAAGAACGAACTCGCGGCGGAATTGTGCGCGGTCCTCGCGTTTTCGGCCATCAAGAACAACGACAAAGTCGGCTTGATTGTCTTCACGGACGATGTCGAGTTGTACGTGCCGCCCGCAAAAGGACGTCGGCACGTGCTGCGCGTGATTCGCGAGGCGCTCTACTTCAAGCCGAAAGGCCGTGGAACGAACATCCCGCGCGCACTGCATTTCTTGAACGGCGTCACGCGGCGCCGCGCGGTGACGTTTCTCGTGTCGGATTTCATGGCCGACGATTACGAGACGCCGCTACGTATTGCGAACCGGCGGCACGACATAATCGCGGTCTCCATTACGGATCCGCGCGAGGAGCAACTGCCCAATATCGGTCTCATTGCCGTGTGCGATGCCGAGTCCGGGCGCGAGACCGTGGTGGACACCGGCGACAAGTCCGTGCGCGACGCCTATGCCAAGGAAGCGGCGGCGCGTGCGCGTGCGCGCGATCAGGTGTTTCAGCGGACGCGCGTCGACGCGATTCGCGTGCGAACGGACAAGCCGTATGTCGAGGAAATATACCGGTTCTTCCGCATGCGCGAGCGGCGGTATGCGTAAAGGAGATGGCGCAGCATCATGAGCGACCAAACGCCAGAACGTCTTCAAGCCTTCCGGGCGCAGTACCAACCGCCGGCGCGATCGGGGCGCGGGTGGTTTGTCGTGTTGGCGCTGCTGCTGGTTGCGGGATTTGCAGGAGTCTTTGCGTTGTTGCTGTTGCCGTCGTCGCCGGTTCGTAAGGGGGCGGTCCCTGCGGGCGCGTCTGCCGGGCTCGACGCCGAAACACAGCGCCAATACGCCGCGTACCTTGCCGAAAAGAATCTGCCGCAAGAGGCCATCGCCGCATACGAGACCTATCTCGACAAGGCCCCGCTCGACAACGATGCCCGCGCGAAAATCCAACTGGGCATTGCGAAACTCGCAATCGATACCAAGCAATACGAGCGCGCCTTGGCAAATTTGTATCAGGCGGAAATGCTTGCGCCGAAGTCCGACCTCAAACCGGAAATCGACAAACGCATTGTGCAGTGTTTGGATGTGCTCGGACGATCGTCCGACCTCAAGCGCGAACTCAAAGGGCGCACAAGCCTCAAACGCACCGCGCAGGATGTGAAGCCGGGCGAGACCGTATTGGCGGAGTTCAGCGGTCAGGTCATCACCGATCGCGATTTGGACAACGAGATTGACAAATTGCCTGCGTCCGCGCGCAAAACGTTCGACGATCCGGAGAAGCGTAAGGACCTGCTGAAGAACATGGTCGTCGAGCGGGTATTGCTCGACAAAGCCGTTCGGCAGGGGCTTGATGAGGATCCGAAGATACAGGAACATTTGGCGCAAGAGCGAGATCAACTCATCGTGCGCAGACTGATCGAAGACCAAGTGCGTTCAAAGGTCATCGTTACGCCCGAGGACGCGGAGCGCTTCTACAAGGCTGAGTCGGCGCGGTTCACGACGCCTGGATCCGCCGAGGTGCGCATCGAGTCGGCGGCAACGAAGCAGGACGCGGAAGCGATGCAGGAATGGAAGCAAGCGCCGGTGACGGTGCGCGAAGGCGGGCGGTTGCCGAATGTCGCGAAGAGCGATGATTTCGTGAAGGACATTTTCGTGGCGGACGCGGGCAAGCGCGTTGGCCCGACGGAGATCGACGGGAAGTGGTATATCGCCGAGGTGGTGTCGAAAAAACCGGCGCAGGTGCATCCGTACGAGGAAGTGAAGGACCAGGCCTTGCAGATGCTCCAATATCAAAAGGAACAGGAGCAGTTGCAGGACTTGTTGGATGAAACATTGAAGTCGCAGGGCGTCGCGTTGCACCTGGAACGGCTTGCTCCGTCCGAAGGCAGCGCGACTCCGTCGGCGACATCGGCATCGGAAGCAAAAGCATCATCATGAAGTGGATGAGCATTCTGGCCGCGATCGTGTTTTGCGCCGTTGCCTACGCGGAGCCAGAAAACAGCGCAGGCGCACAAGGCACGGGCGGCATCGTCGATGCGCCCGCGCCGGTCGACGTGCGCGTGTTGCTCGAACCCAACGTCATTCCGTTCCACCGCCAGGCGAAGTTCACGATTAGCGTGGAGGGTCCTGCGGATATGCCCGTAGAGATTGCGCCGATGGGTGGCAAGTTCGGCGGACTCGATATCTATGGTCAGCCGAAGCAAGATGTGCAGGCGCTGCGCGGCGGCCGCAAGCGCACATCCATCGCGTACGCGATCGAGCCAGTGTTCGCGGGCGTGTATGCCATCGCGCCGGTGGAAGTCACCTGGAACCAGACCAATAAACTAAAGACGCCGTCTCCTGCGTTGCGCGTCCGCGAACTCACGGACGAAGAGAAACAACAGGTCGCGCAATTCAGTGCGGCGGCCGGGCCAGTCGACGCGCCTTTTGTGCGGACAGTGTATGTTTGGGTTGGCGCAGGCGTTCTCGCGGTCCTTGCCGTTGTGTTGTTGGCGTGGCTGTTTTTGCGCCGCCGCAAGAAGGTGGTCGTGTCGCCGCCCGCGTTGGCGTGGGAAGTGGCCTATGCGCGACTGCGTGCGCTCGATGAACGACACTACACGCAGGCGGGCGAGTTCGAACCGTTTTACGTCGAGCTGTCGAGCATCTTGCGGCATTACATCGAAGACCGGTACCGGCTGCACGCGCCCGAGCAGACGACGCCGGAGTTCTTGGCGGCGTCTTCGGCGAGCGGCGTTTTTTCGCCCGAGCAGCAGCGGCTGCTTACGGCTTTTCTGCGTCATAGCGATCGTGTGAAGTTCGCAAAACACACGCCCGCAACGGCGGACATGGAGCAGCATTTTGCGGACGTCCTGCGCTTCGTCGACGAGACGGTTCCGAGGCCAGAGCCCGCGTCTTCGCAGGAGGCCGCGGCATGATGCATCCGTTTTCTCTCTTCAGTTTCAGCGCATTGCTGCACCCGTGGTTTCTCGTGTTGCTCGTCGTTCCGTTGCTGGTGTTCCTGGCGGAGACGACCGCGCGTTCGGCGGGTGTGCTGAATGTCTCGACGGGCGACACGTTGGCGCGCATTCGCGGACGCGGGCGCGCCTTTATGCGCAGACTTCCGGCCATTTTGCGCGTCGCCGGGCTTGTCCTGCTCATTGTCGCGATGGCGCGGCCTGTGCGCGGTTTGCAGCCGCGCCGGGACAGTCAGAACGTTATCGACATCATGCTATGCATCGACGTTTCTGGCAGCATGCGCGCGATGGATTTCGTCGCACAGGGCGCGCAACGCGATCGTCTCACGGTGACAAAGGATGCCGTGTGCGATTTCATCGAGAAGCGCAAGAACCGCGTTGGAGATCGCTTCGGCATCGATCGCATCGGCCTGATTTTGTATGCGGGGTACGCGTGGACGCAGTGTCCGCTGACGCTTGACTACGATGTCCTGAGACGCGAGGTCGCCTTGGCATCCATCGATGACGAAGACCCCAAAAAGAACGGGACCGCGATTGGGTCTGCCATAGGTTTGGCGGCGAGCAAACTGCGCAAGTCCGAGGCGAAAAGCAAGGTTGTCGTGCTGCTCACCGATGGACGCAACAACGCGGGCGAACTTGACCCGATCACCGCCGCGCAGATCGCCAGCGATTTTGACGTGCGCATCTACACCATCGGCGCGGGCACCGGCGGCGAAGTGCTTATCCCCACGCGCAGCCTGTTCGGCACAGTGATGCAGCCAACAAATTTGCCTATTGACGAGGATACGCTGAAGAAAATCGCCGCGGCGACCAACGGACGCTATTTCCGCGCCGCCGACACGGAATCGCTCGAAGGCGCGTACGACGAAATCAACAAACTCGAAAAGAGCGAGATTCAGATCGACGATTATTATGAACACGAGGACGTATTTGCGCCGTGGGCAATCCTAGGCGGCGCGGCGCTGGCGGCGTCGTTGTTTTCAAGACGTATGTGGTTCGAGACTGTCCCGTGATGGCGTGAAAGGCCAAACAGGAACGCAGGCATGGCGCTGAAATTCGCATTTCCGACGAGCCAGTTGCACTGGTGGCTGTTGATGGCCGCCGGATTCATCGCGCTTGTCGTGTGGTTGTTGGCGGCGTTGGAGCGCCGGCGCCGCGCGCGGCTCGATCTGTTCGTGGCCGCGACGCTGGCTTCGCGGTTACTGCCGGGCTACGATGCCGCTGTCCGCAAACCGCTGTTTTGGTTGACCGTGATCGGGTTCGCCGCGCTGACGATCGCCTTGGCGCAGCCGCGTTGGGGCCAAGCTTGGCAGGAGACACAACGCGAGAGCCGGGACATTTTGGTGCTGTTGGACACGTCCGAGAGCATGAACGCCGCCAATCCGCTGCCAACACGGATGCACCGCGCAAAACAAAAAATCCTATCACTCCTCGAGAAGCGCCCGGGCGATCGCTTTGGGCTGATCGCCTTTGCGGGGGCGGCGGAGCTGCAATGCCCCTTGACCCTCGATCACGGCTATTTCCGCGCCGTGCTCAATGCCGTCGATACCGACACAATCAGCCGGAAAGGAACGGATATCGCCTCGGCCCTGGCGACCGCCGTCAAGACGTTTCAAAAAGACGAGGAAAGCACCGGATATGCGAACAAAGACACGCGCGCCGTTTTTCTAATTTCCGATGGCGAGCAAGTTTCGGGCGACGCAGTCAAAGCGGCGGAGGCGGCTTCGAAGTACGCGCACGTGATTGTCATGGGCGTGGGCGATCCAAACGGCACGGAACTGAAAATGCCCGATATCATGGGCCGATATCGGACTGTCATGGACGGCGGCAAGCCGCACATCTCGAAGCTGGACGAGGAGACCCTGCGGAAAGTTGCGGCGGCGGGCAGCGGGGCGTATACGCGCGCGATCATCGAGTCCTGGGACGTGGACCAGATTCACGAACGCATCGACACGTTGGCGCGGCGCAGCATGGAGAGCGATATCCGCTATCGCCTGGTGAACCGCTACCAATGGCCGTTGGCGGTAGCGCTGTTCTGCTTCGCGGGCGAAGGCGCATGGCTCGCGGCGATGCCGTGGGTGCGCCGGTGGCGGCTGCATCGGCAGGCGCGCGTCGCGGGAGATCCAGATCATGCGTAAGGCATTGTTCATAACGGCGCTCGCGCTGCTGGCGTCGTGGCGTGGCGCGGAGGCGGAATCCTTCCGCGCGCGTTTCAATCACGCAAATGCATTGCTTCGTTCCGGCGATACGCAAACCGCTTTGTCGCGCTACAAGGATTTGCAGATCGAAGAGCCGGAATCCGACAAGTTGTATTACAACATCGGCTGCGCGCAGTATGAGGAAGGCCGCAAGCGCGTAGAAGGCAACGATCCCGACGCCGCCCAAGCGAGCTTTCGGGAAGCGATTGCTTCGTTCGAGCAGGCGCTTCACAGTCCGGACGCTCGGATACGCCGCGACGCCGCATATAATGCGGCCAACGCCCAGGCGCAGTCGGCGCTTGCGATGCTGCAGTCCAGGCAGCGGGAAGGCATCGATGGGATAAAGAACGCCATAGAAGGATACGAGCGTTTTCTCGAAAGATATCCGGACCACCAAGGCGCCCGCGACAATCTGGACCATATGAGGTATACGCTGAAGCAGTTGTTGCAGGAGGCCCAAAAGCAGCCAGAGCAACAGAAGGATCAGCAGCAGCAACAGGGCGATCAGCAAGACAAGGACAAGCAGAACGGCCAGCAAGGGCAACAAGACGAGCCGCAGCAGACGCAGACGGCGCAGAGCGCCGGGTCCGAAGGCGAACAAGATCAGCAAAAGGACGAAGCGGAGGAGAAGGAACTGGAGACTGCCCAGCACCAGCAGTCGGAACAGGACAAAGCGAAGCAGAACGAAGACAAAGACAAGGAAGCGCAACAGCAGACTGCGGGTGAACAAAAGGAAAGCCCGCAAAAGGCCGCCGAGACCCAGGCTGCACCGGAGCAGTCTGCGACGCCGCGCGACAAACAAACGGTGGATGCGTTGCTGCAATCGATAGAGGACCAAGACAAGCGCGAGCAGCGCAATTTACGGGATGATCAGAACAATATCCGTGCGCCGAAGGAATGGTGGTAATGCGTTGGTTCGTGTACATGGCGGCATTTCTTCTTGCCGCCTCCATCGCCTATGCCGAGGGTTCGCTCAAGGCGACGGTCGACCGTGCATCGGTGCGCGCAGGCGAAATGCTCATGTTGACCATCGAAGCGCGCGGCAGTGACGTGGAAGAGCCTATTCCGCCCGAGGTAGACGGCCTCACCATCGACAAACGCCCCAGTCGCAGGGCCGATCAAATGAATGTCGTGCTCGGCGGCGCGCGCACGGTTGTGAAGATGCGCGGTTTTGTCGTGCGCACGACGCGCGCGGGAGCGTTCCGCATTCCCCCCGTCACGGCGGTCATCGACGGCAAGGTCCTTGCGACGCCGCCTATTGACGTGACCGTCACGGACAATGCCGCCGCGCCTCAATCGTTGCCGTCGCATCTCGCCGGCGTCTCGCAGGCGGATCCGGGCTCCCAATCCAACAGAACTCCGACGTTCGAAGATATTGTTTTCGCCGAAGCGTCCACGGACAAGAGAGATGCATGTCTGGGCGAGCAGATCACGCTCACCTTGAGCCTGTGGGTGTTGAATATGGAAGGCGTTGGCGTCGAAGAGTCGCAGCAGATGGAAAACCCATGGCCATCCACGGAAGGTTTTTACGCTGTGCCGCAGACGCCGCAACGCATCAGCGATTCACTGCAACAACGGAATGGCTGGCAATATCATGTCATTCAGTTCCGGCAGATGTTGTACCCCACGAGCGTGGGCGATTTGACCATCGGATCGTGGACCTGGCAGGGCTATGCGCGGGCATTCACGCAGATGGGCGTGCAGCGCAAAGAATATTCGCTCGTCAGCCCGCCGATCGCCATCAAGGCGACGCCATTGCCCGAACGGCCCCCGAGTTTTGCCGGCGCGGTTGGTCAGTTTGATATCACGGCCAACATGGCCAGCTTGGGCATTGTGCAGGGCGTGCCCGCCAAGTTGACGGTGCGGATCACGGGGCGGGGCAATCCCGACGCGATCGGCGATCCCGTGCTGCCCAAAATCCCTGGGGCGTATGTCGGCGAACCCGAAAAGCAGAGCAACCCGGTGATAGGGCCGGACGCTGTTTCGGTGGAAAAAACGTTTACGTACGGCATCACGCCGCAACAGGCGGGAACGCTCGAAGTTCCTCCGTTCGATTACAGCTACTTCAACCCCGCGACAAGGCAATTCGTCGTTCAGACGCTGGGACCGTTTACGGTGAATGTCGCCCCATCAACCGAGCCCCAGCAGCGCATCCTGACAGGGGAAGCACTGCTTAAACCCGAAGCGAACGCCGTGCAGGTGGTTGGCCACGATATACAACCCATACGCAGCAGCGCCGCCCGGCGCCTGCATCGCGTTGCCCCATCGCCGCTGACGGTTCCTGCGGCGACGGCTCTGCCGCCGCTGGCTTATGCGGTTTTTACGCTGTATGTGCGCCGCAAACGACGTTTCGAGCACGACGAGGCGTATGCGCGCGCGTACCGCGCACATTCGCGCGCCGCGAAACGCATCGAAGAGTCGTTTGCATCTTCCGAACCGGCGACAAATCTTTTCCGTGCCTTGAGCGGCTATGCTGCGGACATATTCAATGCGCCGGAAAACGGGATCACCGCAGAGGATGTCGAACATCTTTTCTCAAAACACGGTATGGACCCCGTCATATGCGGGCAATTTGCGCGCGTTTTTCGCGCGTGCGATCGCGCTCGCTACGCCGGGGCCTCTCTGACCCAAGAGGAGATCCGGGCGTTGATCGATGCCGCGCATGCCGCGTGCAAAGCCGCCGAGGCGTTTGTGAAGAAGGGGGGCGTGTCATGAACGCGGCGCTGTTTGCGGCGCTCCTGCTGGCGGCCGGCCACCCTTTCAACGATGTGTTTGATCGGGCGACATCGGCGTACAACCGCGGCGATTTTGCCGGAGCCATCCAAGGCTATGAACAACTTGTGGCCGAGCGCGTGAACGATCCCGCCGTGTTCTACAACCTCGGCAATGCATACTATCGCACGGGGCGTCTCGGCGTAGCCATTGCGAATTACGAGCGAGCCTTGCGCCTCGATCCCCATTTCGAGGACGCGCAGCAGAATCTCGATCACTGTTTGGACAAGACCAAGCGCCGTTTGGCGCGTCCGCTTCCGCCCGACTGGGAGCAGAGTTTGCTGTTCTGGCACTACGGCATCGGCGAAGGGACCACGCGTGCGTTGGCGATACTTTCGTGGTCGGCTTTTTGGGCGATTTTAGGCCTGAGGCGATGGCGCAATGTTCGATATCTGGGCGTGACCGCCGCGCTGATCGGCGTTGCGGCGGCGGGGCTTGGGGCGTCCGCCTGGGCCAAGGCGCACCCCGAGGAACTCGCTGTGGCGATGGCGGAGACCGTGCCGGTTTTCTATACGACCAGCGACAGCGGCACCGTGCGGTTTGAGTTGTACGAGGGTGACCGCGTGCAGGTCGTGGACCGCCGCGGCGACGAGTGGCTGCGCGTGCGGACCATCGATGGGGAGCAAGGCTGGGCTTCGCGCAAGCAGATGATGGCGGTAGGCCCGCCGTATCTTCCGCCTCCTCCCATGCAGTCCGAGTCCAAGCCGGTCAGCGCCGAGGAGATCGCCCCATGAACCGCGCATTTCCCGACCTCGTCGAACTCGCACGCACCGATCCGATCGCGGCGCGCGCCCTGGAACGCGAAGAGTGTCTCGACGCGACGCGGCAATTCGCGTCCGAACGGCGTCAGACCATCCGGGCAATGCACGACGCCGGCGAGTCAGGCAGCAACGTCGTCCACATGCTTTCCGAGCTTGCAGACCAGATTCTGCGCGGCGTTTTTTCGATCGGGCAATGCGTCGCCCACGTGCAGGCGACGGTGCGCTCGCGGGTCGCCCTATGCGCGTTGGGCGGGTATGGCCGGGCCGAACTGAGTCCCTACTCCGATTTGGACGTCTGTCTCTTGCACGAAGGCAAAATGGACAAGGGCATCGAGGAACTCAACGCTTTCTTGATCCCCTTTCTCTGGGACCTCGGCTTCAAAGTCGGGTACACGACCTATCGCGTTTCCGAAGCGATCGATCTTGCCAAGGCCGACATGAAGGTTTTCACGAGCTATCTGGAAAGCCGCCTGATTTGCGGCGACAGCTCGGTGTTTGCGCGTCTCAAAATGTCTGTGCGCGAACTGCAATCGGGCGAGATGGCCGATCGTTTCATCCGGCAGAAAGTCATCGATCGCACCGCAGCGTTGAGCCCCGAGCGACATGACCTGTATCATCCCGAACCCGATATCAAGGAAAATGCCGGCGGCTTGCGCGACTTCCACACGGCTTTGTGGCTGTTGATGATGGCGTACAGCGTCGACACGCTGGACGAGGCCGTGGCGCAGGGCCTTATCGCGCCCGACGAACAGCTCGAGTTTGTCGAAAGTCTCGACTTTATCTGGAGAATTCGCAACGAACTGCACTTCCGATCGAACACGGAAGACGATACGCTCTCCTTCGCCCATCAGGTTCCCCTTGCCAAGGCCCTGGGATACGCGACCGCCGAAAACCACCCCAACGTCTGGCGGTTCATGGCCGACTACTACCGGGCGGCGGTCAATTTACGCCGCTTTCTCAAGATCGCGACGCGCATCTGCAATCTGCCCTCGGCCATCGGCGACGAAGAATTGCCGTCGGTTCCGGACATCTCCGTTGCGAATGGCGAATTGCACGCGGGCACCGGAGACCCCAACTGGTTCGCGCATCATCCCCCCCGCCTGATGGAGGTCTTCTGGAAATGCGCGCGTCTCATGGTCCCGCTGAGCCGTCCGACCGAGCGCCTCGTCGCCCAAAACCTTCACCTCGTGAACGAGGCGTTCCGTTTCAGCGATCTGGTGCGTCGTTTCTTCGTGGCGCTGTGCAACCGCCCATACCAGGCGGGGCACGCCCTGCGCCAAATGGCGAACACCGGGCTTCTCGGCGCTTTTATGCCGGAATTCGCCGCCGTAGAAAGCGTCATCCGCTACGAAGACTTCCACTTCTATCCCGTGAACGAGCACACCCTGCGTGCGATAGAGGCTTTGGGAAGCCTACAGAATTTGGAGGGACCGGTGGCCCAATGCCTGCGCGAAGCGCTGGACAATCTCACCGATCCCTACATCCTCGTGATGGCGATTCTTTTCCATGATTTGGGAAAAGCCGCCAGCGAAGTGCACGTCGAAGAAAGCGCGCGTCTTGCCCGCGCCATTTGCCGCCGCATGCACCTGCCCGAAGACGACGCGGAGCGCATCGCGTTTCTCGTTCAGCACCATATGCTCATGACCACGCTGAGCCAGTACCGCGACGTGGACGACGACGACACCGTAACGCATTTCGCCGACACGATGAAAACCGAACAACGTTTGCGCGCGCTGTTTCTGCTGTCGTATGCAGACCTCAGCGCCGTCGGTCCGAACGTGTGGACCGAGTGGAAAGGCGCGCTGCTGATGAAACTGTATTTGCGCAGCGTAAAACGTCTGCTCGGACGCGCGGAAACGGCCGGAGAAGATTTCTGGCGTTCGCCGAAGGCCGCGCAAGTCAGCGAACTCGTCCGCGAGGACTTGCGCGCACATGTCGAGGACCATATCCGCGGACTTGGGCAACGCTATCTCACCGCCTTTTCCCCCGCGCATATCGCCATGCACTTGGAATGCGTTCACGCGGCCCAAACCGACGGCTTGGCCCTTCGGTGCGCGGCGCACCAAGACACGGGCATGAGCGAAATCGTCGTTTGCACACAAGACCGCCACGGTCTCTTCGCCAACCTGGCGGGATGTTTTTCCGCACAGCTCATCGACGTAAACAACGCGGCCCTTTTCACCAGGCCCGATGGATACGTCGTCGATTGTTTTACGGTGTCGGACGCGCGACTGCGCACGCCGCTGACGCCGAACCAGCAGGCGGCGCTCGAGGCGGTCCTGCGCGCGGTCCTCTTCGAAGAAAAAGACGTGGACGACCTTGTGGAACGTTCGCGGCGGCGACTGTTCGCTTTGTTGCAACCGCGGATACCCGTCCCCACGCGCATTCTGTTCGACAACGGCAGTTCGCGCAACCACACCGTGATCGACATCGAAACAGGCGACCGGACGGGTCTATTGTATGATCTTACGCGGGCGCTGACCGATGTCGGATTGGATATCGCAACGGCGCACATCGTGACCGATGCGCGCCGCGTGCGGGACTCGTTCTATGTAACCAAGGACAACCAAAGAATCGAGGAAACCGGAGCCCAGGAGGCGATACGCGACATGCTCCATGCCGCGATCCACCCGCGCGCCGCCCTCGAAGCCAAAGGAGGAGACGTTCTATGAAGAAGACAACATGGGCTCTTGTCGCGGCATGCCTTGCTGCATTCGTGGTTGTTGCGCCGGCTTGGGGGGCGCCTTCGCTCGTCAAAGAACTGGAGGATACGTTTATCCGCATCGGCCAGGAAGTCCGGCCCTGCGTGGTCAACATCGAAGCCGTTGGCGTCGAGCAACAAGACCAGATGCAGGGACTCGACCGAGAAAAGATCGAGGATTTCTTCAAGTTTTGGGGCATTCCTGTTCCCCAAGACGGAGGCAGACCGCGTCCGCGCACGCAAGTGGCGACGGGCTCCGGCTTCGTGTACGACAAGCAGGGCCATATCATCACCAACAACCACGTGGTTGCAAACGCTAAGTCGTTGAAGGTTCATTTCTGGGACGATACCATCCTGGAAGCGACTGTGGTGGGGCGCGATCCCGACAGTGACGTGGCCGTGATCAAGGTGAACCCTTCCAAGGAATTGCAGGTCGCCAGACTAGGCGACTCGGACGCCTTGAAGACCGGCCAGTTTGTCATCGCGTTCGGAAGCCCGCGCGGACTGGAAGGTTCGCTCTCGTTTGGCCATGTCAGCGCGTTGGGCCGCGAAAAATTGGCGATTCCGGGGCTGCGTTTCTTCAACCTCATTCAGACCGACGCGGCCATCAACCTCGGCAACAGCGGAGGTCCCCTCGTGAACATCGACGGCGAGGTGATTGGCATCAACACCGCGATCGTGTGGGGCGCGCAGTCGCTGGGTTTCGCCGTGCCCATCAATACCGCGAAAAAACTTGTCCCGACGCTTATCAGCGAAGGCAAAGTGACGCGCGGCTACTTGGGAGTGCGCGTGCGCGACGTCAAAGAGTTTGCGGACAGCCTTGCGCTGCCCGACGCCCAGGGAGCTTTCGTCGAAATGGTCTCTCCCGGAACCCCGGCGGAACGCACCGGGCTCAAGCCGTATGACGTGATCCGCAAGGTGAACGATGAGACGATCGCCACCGACACCGACTTGGTCAACAAAATTTCCGATATCCGACCTGGCCAGAAGACGACGTTGGAAGTGTGGCGCGACGGAAAGGCCATTTCCGTGGAAGTGACGCCGACGGCGTTCCCAGGCGAAGAAAAGATTGCCGCCGCCGAGAAATCGGGGATTCTCGGAATCACCGTGCGTCCCTTGGGACAGGGCGAACGCCAGGCGATGGGACTGGACGCATCCGTAAACGGCGTGCTCATCGACGATATCGAACCGGCCAGTCCTGCGGAAGAAGCAGGGTTGGCTCCGGGCAACATCATCACCGAAATCGCCAAACAGCCGGTTTCCAGCGTTGAAGAATTCCAGTCCCTTATCCGGAAAAACGCCAAGGCCGGCTCCTCGCTTCTCGTTCGCGTCTATCGCGAAAACCAGATGCCCAGCATCCTCGTGATCAAAGTGCCGCAGGACTACAAAAATTGATGGCGCGCGGACGCAGGGCGCGCGTCAACGCGCCCTGCGTCTTCGGAAAAGATGAAACAAAACACGCGACGGGGAACGTCAGCGATCTCCTGCATCCGGGGCGCTTCTCCTTCCGGCCTCTTTTGACGGTTGATGCAATGCCTGCTAGACTGAGAAAGGCGTTCCGTGGTCTGGAACAAGCCTGGAGAGGAGACGGAGACATGACGCCGGAAACGACTCGCGCGGCGGCGGTGGCGGGTCAGTTCTACGCCCGCGATCCCGAGGAACTCCGGAACACGGTGAAAGCGCACATCGAAGAAGCGCACGTGTCGCCTGCGCCGCGACATGTGGACGCGCTGATCGTGCCGCACGCCGGTTACATCTATTCCGGCCCGACGGCAGGTCACGCGTTTGCGCGCGTCAGCGGAAAGGAAGTCGATCGGGTCGTGTTGGTGGGGTGTAGCCACCGGTTCCACATCGACAAAGCGTCCGTATGGACGCGCGGCGCGTTCGCCACGCCGCTGGGCGAATTTCCCGCAGATACGGCATTCTCGGCAGAGTTGGCGCGAAAGACCGGTTCAGCGGATGCCGAACCGCATGTGCTCGAGCACGCGCTCGAGGTGCAACTGCCGTTCATGCGTGCGGCTCTCGGCGTCGTTCCCATCGTTCCCGTGTTGCTAGGAGGGCCGATAACCCGCTGGCACGAGGAGTTTGGGGAGATGTTGGCCCACATGCTTGGCCCCAGCGATCTCGTCATTGCTTCGACCGACCTCTCGCACTACCTGTCTCAAGATGAAGCGACGGCGATTGATCGCCGGACGATTGCGGCGATTCTTGCTGGGGACGTCGCGGCGTTCGGCGAATGCATACGCGACCGCCGGTGCAGCGCATGCGGCGCGGCGGCCGTCGCAGTCGCGATGGCCTATGCCACGGCGCGAAAGGCGGACCATTGGGAACTGCTTGACTACCGCACCAGCGCGCACGCATCAGGCGATGGCAGCCGCGTCGTGGGGTATGCCGCGATCTCCATGGAGCGTGCAACATGACCGTAGGCGACGTCTGCGCTTGGATCGAAGAGTGGGCTCCGCCGGGTCTTGCATACGAGTGGGACAATCCGGGGCTGGCTCTTGGCGCGCCCGAAAATGAAGTGTGCGGCGCGCTTGTCGTCCTCACGGCGACCCGTCTTGCGTTCGAACGCGCTTTGGCGTGCGGCGCGAACCTCATCGTGGCCCATCACCCGCCCATCTTCCATCCGATCCATTCGCTGCGGGAGGACCTCCCCGGCGTTCGCCTGCTGTTGGACATGGCGCGCGCGGGAATGTCCTGTTACGCTGCGCACACCAACCTTGACGTGGCGCCGGGCGGCGTCAGCCAGGCGCTTGCGCGGCAAGTGGGACTGCGCGACATCGCGCCGCTGCTTCCTGCGCGGCATGCCGGCATGGTCAAGCTCGTGACCTTCGTGCCGGAATCGCACGTGGCGATCGTGCGCGAGGCCGTTTGCGAGGCAGGCGCCGGCGTCATTGGCGCGTATACGCATTGTACGTTCAGTGCGCCCGGCACAGGCACTTTCACGCCCGGCGATGACGCAAATCCCTTTTCCGGAGTGAAAGGCGCGATCAATGAAGAGCCCGAGCGACGTTTTGAGACGATCGCGCCTCAAGCCATTCTCGATCGCGTTATCGGGGCGCTGAAGCGCGCCCATCCGTATGAGGAGGTCGCCTTCGACATTGTTCCGCTTGAGAACCGCGACACGAAGACGGGGTTAGGCGCGCGCGGCACGCTCGCCGAAGCAATGCCCCTGAACGCTTTTGCCGCGCACCTTTGCCGCGCACTCGATGTTTCGCACGTTCGCGTCATGGGCTCTCCCGAGACGCTTGTCCAACAGGTCGGCGTTATTGGCGGGTCGGGCGCCGACGCAATGCGCGAGGTGGCCGGCAAGGTAGACGCGCTGGTGACAGGAGACGTCAAGTATCACGACGCCCTGTTGGCGCAAGAACTTGGGCTGGCGGTGGTCGATGCGGGTCACGAGGGTTCCGAACGCTGTATCCTGGAGGCATTGGCGGATTATCTAAAACGGCGCGCACCATCCCTTCCCGTGGATATCTACCGGGAGCCCGATACCTTCCGCATTGTCGGCGCATAGTCGCCGTCGCCGTTGCGGGCGAGGACGATTCTCGTAGCGCGTCAAAACGACAGTTTTAGTGTCAGTATTTTTTTCCTGCCAACATCCAACACGGCTCCTTTTGGCCCAACGACGGCCTGACCCGCCACGTTTTCTTCGAGATCAAGCACCTGCGCCGCCTTGATCTTCTTCCCAGCGGCCAGCAATCCTTTCACCGGCTTGTCGGTGGGATTGAAGACGCGCACGACGACGCCCTTGCCGTCTTCGGACTGTTTGATGGCGCTGAGCATCAATGCCGCCGGTTCAACGCTCAAGAAACTGTGGCTCGGGTCGAGGCCTTTACCCTTGTACGCAGCCGTCTGCGCAGGCTCCATAGGCACGGAGAGTTTCTCCGCCTCGCGCTGCACCTCAGCAGCCTCCCAATCGCCCGCATGCGGATACACCAGGTATTCGAACTCGTGGTCGCCGGGACACTGTGAAAGCTGCATTTCGGGGTGCACTTCCCAACGATAACTTACGGTCGTCAGGGAGACTTCAAACGCGCGCATCAACGTCACCGCGATCGCGCGATCCGGGCGCTGCATCACCTGATACTCGCGCAGACCGTGGTTGATGACCGCCATGCCCGCCTTGCCGTCGCTAACGTCCACAAAGCGCTGCATCGGGAAGGTGGCATAGTCGCACCCATGCCACGGGTGCTTGGGGCCGCACTCGATGTCGCGCTCAACGACATCGAACGCGCTCTCGACATGACAGGTCTTGGCCTTTGTCCGGCCCGTGGGAAAGACGACGCGCAGACGATGGTTCTTCGCCGTGTTGGTGAAGGAGGTCTTGATCTCCAGCGCCTTCGCCCCCTTGCGCAGCGTCACGATCGAGGTGATGTCGAGGTCGCGCCATTCCGAACCGCGCCTGGCGTGGTTCATGTTGCCGTCCAGGCGCTTCCACGCGTCGCCGCCATTCTCCTCGATGCCCGACGGCACGCGCATGCGGTACACCACACGGTAACGGGCCAGCAGCGGGCCGTTTTCTTCGAGGCTGATGGTGACCGGGCAGCCCGTGCTCAGAACGATCTGGTCAACGCTCGGCTCGACGTGCATCCACGCGGGGCCTGCCTCGCCGCCGTCTTCAAAATAGTGCAGATCGCGGAAGATTTCGCCGGTTTTCTTGTGCGTCATCGTAAACGTGCCGTCGGACTCGATGCGCACGCGCAGATGCTCGTTCTCCATCGTGTTGGTCGCGACGACCAGGTTGTCGCCCTTTGCGAATTCCGCCGTCTTCTCGAGGCGCAACGTCTTGTATCCCAGCGCCGGCACGTCCTTCACGTCGAAGTGTACGACGAAGCGATCGCTGTCCATCATCATAGGGGCGTCATACGCATGATTGACGACCGTCATCAACGGACGCCGACTGTATCCCTGAACGGCGACCGGCTTGCGTGTGGCCGTATCGACGAACGCGAATTCGCGCAGATTGAAACCGCGCGGCAGGTCAAGCACGGCCGTAACGACCTCGCTACGCGCGAAGGCCGACGCATTGAACACCGTGATGAGCACGTCGTCCTTATCAGCCTTGCTGGTGTCCACACGCAACTGGATCTGCTGCAACGCCGTCTTCCGCACGCCTTTGGCGATGTTCACAACCTGCCGCAGGCGGTACATCATATCTTGCTCGATGTCGTCCACGCCGCTGCCCGCGATGCTGTCGTGCGCATGGCTCGACAGCAACGTCTTCCAGGCAAGTTCCAGCAACGACTTGGGATAGTCCGCGCCCGCCGTCCACGCAAGCGTCGCAAAGGGCTCAGCCCACCGTTGCAGCAAGTATTCGGCCTGAGCGTTGAGGCGCTTCATGCGCGTGCGGCTCGACAACACGTCGCTGTAGAGATGCACGCGCCCGTTCATCAACTTCGGGACGCGCTGCTCGCCTTTTTGCACCGTGAGGTTCTTCGCCGCTTTCTTCACCTTCGCGATGTAGTCGGGAAGGTTGCTGTGGCAGATCGTTGCGTCCTTGAGGACCTTCTTGGCGGCCTCGATCAGTTTCAACTCGACACGGTCCGCAACGCTGCTGTCGTGGCCGCTCATGAACGCAAAATACGGCGTCGTCGCGACCTTCCTTTCCATTTCCTTTAGCCGCTCCACGGATTCTGCGATGCGGCCCTTGTCGAAGCCCAGCGGCGGATCCAGCAAAATGTGGTGGTTTGCCGATTCCGCCTCGTCAGCCAAGTGGAACGGCAGTCCGCCCTGGTCCCACGTGTACATGCGATCCATGGGCATCTCGCCGAGCACGACCGGACGATAGACCTGATAATAGAAATTGTAGCGAGCCGCCGAACTCATCTGCGAGCCCAGCGCGCGCGTGCCATCGGCCCCTTCAAAGATGAATTCGTTCGGCGTGTCTTTTGTGATGCCGTGGTAAAAAAGGATTGTGTCGATGCCGAAGCCCGCGTAGATCTGCGGGAGCTGCGAGTTCTGCCCATAGCCGAAGGGCGTGTGGCCGACCTTCATCACGCCGCCGTACGCCCGCGCCACCTTGTGACCGACGAGCAGGTTGCGAACGATCGACTCGCCCGCCACGCAGAACCCTTCCGGCGCGGTGTACCACGGGCCGATGTGGAGCCGTCCCGCCTTGACGTGTTTGATGATCGTATCGCGCTTCTCGGGGCGCACTTCGAGGTAATCCTCGATCGGGATCGTCTGCGAATCGAGGAGGAACGATTTGTACTCCGGTTCCGTGTCGAGGATATCCAGGAGCGTGTCGAAAAAATGCATCAGCATCATCCGCGTTTCCTGGAAATTGCACAACCACTCGCGGTCCCAGTGGGTGTTCGATATCACATGAATTTCGTAGGGCTGCTTCATCGATAGGTCCTTCTATTTGAAAAAACGTTGGCAAGACAACGGCGCGCATTGTACCCCGTCGCCCATTTGCCCCTCAACAAGCAAGAACGCTTACTTTTTTGGCCAATTTGCCCAGGCATCATGTCATCTCCCTTGAATACCGCGAGCGGGAAGTGCCAAGATGCCCCCGGGATTTTTATTGGCATGGTTCACACGAGGCTTGGGGCACGCATGAAGATTCTGCACGCCACCTCCTGGATCTCGCGTTGGGGGGGCGGCGTGCCGCCTGTTGTGAAGGGGCTTGCGCGGGCGCAGGCGGCGCGCGGCAATGACGTTCACGTCGCCGCTTTGGACGATGTGCATGCGGCAGAGGATACCCAGGACTGGGGAGTGCCCGTTCATTTGGGAAGCGTGACGGGGCCTGCGGCGTTAGGAACATCGTGCGCGCTGCGCCGTTTCTTCAAAACGCATCAGAACGCATTTGACGTTGTCCATTACCACAGCCTGTGGATGTGGCCCGGCTATCAGTGCCGCCGCATGGCGCAAGCCGCCCGGATTCCCCTCGTTATCACGCCCCATGGCATGCTGGAGCCTTGGGCGTTGAAGCGGTCGCATTGGAAAAAAGAAATCGCCCGGCGCTTGTTCGAAGACGCCAACCTCCGGTCGGCTGCGTGCCTTCATGCGTTGTGCGCAAACGAATACGAGAGCTTCCGCGGCTTTGGCCTCACGAATCCCGTCGCCGTCGTTCCAAACGGCATCGACCTGACCGAATTTGACTGCCTTCCCGCCGCGGAAAGCATCACGGACCGGTTTCCTGAGCTTCGCGAACGTCGTCTCGCCTTGTTCCTTTCGCGCATACATCCCAAAAAGGGGCTTCCGCATCTGATCGAGGCATGGGCCTCGCTGAAAAACGATTTTGCGGAGTGGACGTTGCTGGTTGTAGGGCCGGACCAAGTGGGGCATACTGCGGCCATGAAAGCGCTCGCGCATGCAATGGGAGTCCAGGACCGGATATGTTTTGCCGGCCCGCTATATGGCGCGGACAGGCTGGCTGCCATGAGCGCGGCGGATTTTTTCGTGTTGCCGTCGTTCAGCGAAGGATTCAGCATGGCGTTGCTCGAGGCCGCGGCATGCCGATTGCCTTTGCTGTTGACGCCGCAATGCAATTTCCCGGAAATCGTCGACGCGGGCGGCGGCATCGAAGTTCAACCTGCCGCGCCCGACACCGCCCGTGGGTTGCGTGACATGATGCGCCTGTCCGAGGAGGAACGTCAGTCCATGGGACACAAGGCGCGGCGGCTGGTCGAAGACAAGTACACATGGTCCTCAATCGCCGCCGAGATGGACGCCGTGTACACGTGGCTCCTTGGGGCAGGCCCCATGCCCGGGTGCGTGAGACGGGTGGATCGCGATGCATAACAGGGTTGATTTATCTACATATTCTCCGAAAGGATTCGCTCGGGGCGCCAGCGCGATCGCCGAGGCGCTCTGGCTTGTGGTGCGCTCCGCGCTCTTTCTCCACATTCCATTCGGCCTCTACGGCTTCAAGCGATGGACGCTGCGTCGCTTTGGCGCCCACGTGGGAAAAGGCGTCGTGATAAAACCCGGCGTCAAGATTACGTTTCCCTGGAAACTTCGCATCGGAGATCACGCATGGCTGGGAGAGGATTGCTGGATATTGAATCTCGATGATGTCTTTATTGGAGACCATGTCTGCATTTCTCAGCGCGCCATGATCTGCGCCGGGAGCCACGATTACAAATCGCCGAGCTTCGACCTCATCACCAGCCCCATACGCCTGGAAGCAGGCGCCTGGATTGCGGCAAACTGCTGGGTCGGCCCGGGCGTCACGATCGGCGCCCATGCCGTTCTCGGCGCGGGATCCGTCACGTCCAAAGACCTTGAACCGTACGGCATCTACCAAGGCAATCCTGCCGTCAAGGTGAAGACGAGGACCATCGGGTGACAGCGCAGAGAAACGTTTTTAGCCCCAAGGCGCTTTCGTCGGCGTTGGCGCCCGTGTCGCGGAACGCCGGCGCGCGGGATATCGGCGGCTCGAAAGCCGAAACGAGAGGAAGAAACACGTGAAAAGAATCTTGGTAACGGGTTCTAGCGGATTGATCGGATCGCAGGTCAGCGAGTATTTCGATAGAGAAGGTTGGGAAGTTCATGGCGTGGACAGCAATCAGCGGGCCGTTTTTTTCGGGCCCGAAGGCGACACCCGTTGGCGACAGAGTCAGTTGGAGGCTTCTCTCTCGCGTTTCGTCCATCATGAACTGGACATTCGTGACCGGCAGGGCGTGCTTGACTGTCTGGAAGCCCTGCAGCCCAACGCGATCGTGCACGCGGCGGCCCAGCCGAGCCACGACCGGGCGGCCTCGATCCCGTTTGACGACTTCGACACCAATGCCGTGGGCACGCTCAACATGCTCGAAGCGGCGCGTCGATTTACGCCGGAATCCCCCTTTGTGTACCTGTCCACGAACAAGGTCTACGGCGACGCCCCCAATCGCATTTCGCTCAAAGAATGGGATAAACGATGGGATTACGACGATCCCGCGTATGAAAACGGCATCCCCGAGACGTTTCCCATCGATCAGTCCATGCATTCGTTGTTTGGCGCAAGCAAGGTGGCCGCTGATGTCATGGTGCAGGAATACGGCCGGTATTTCGGCATGAAGACGTGTTGCCTGCGCGGCGGCTGCCTCACCGGGCCATCCCACAGCGGGGTGGAGTTGCACGGATTCCTGAGCTATCTCGTCAAGTGCAACCTGGAAGGGCGCCTGTACAAGGTGTTCGGCTACAAGGGCAAGCAGGTGCGCGATAACATCCACAGCTTGGACGTGGCCCGATTCATCGATGCCTTTATCCAGAATCCGCGTTGCGCGGAGGTCTACAACGTCGGGGGAGGAAAAGGAAACAGCTGCTCGATTCTCGAGACCTTCGATATGGTCGAAGCGCGCAGCGGCAAACCGATGCGCTACGAATATGTCGAGACGCATCGCATGGGCGATCATATTTGTTACTACAGCGACTTGCGAAAAATGAGAAGCCACTACCCCGACTGGGACATCCGCGTCTCGTTGGAACAGATAGTGTCGGAAATCGTCGACGGCTGGAAAACGAGAGTCGTAAAATAATCCAATGCGCATCCTCATCGTCAATCGTCACTACGGAGACGATCATGTGCCGACAGGGCGCATGGCCGCCGATCTCGTCGAGGCGCTGCACGGCATGGGGCACGAAGTGGAAGCGCTTTCCGCGCGCAGCTCATATGCCACAACGGCCGGAGCGCCTTCGGCAAGCAACGCCGCCAAAATCTCCTGCGCCTGGACGCCCGGAGAAAAACACCGTCTGGCAAGCTGGCTGTTTTTCCTCGTGCAGGCCTGGTTCCGGGTTCCATTCACCCGGTATGATCGATGTCTTTTGTTGACGGACCCTCCCTTTTTAGCGGCGTTGACCCTTTTTCTGAGTCCGTTTTCCCGCAAACTGCCCAAAGTGTATTGGTGGACGATGGATCTCTACCCCGAGATATTGGCCAGCAGCGGGCGCATGAAAACCGCCAGCGTCGCGTACAAGCTCTTGCGCCGCTTGAACGGGGCGATCATGCGTCGAATCGGCGGCTTCATTCTGCTGGGCGACTGTCAGTTGCAGCGGATGCGCGCCTACAAAACATGGCGGAACGAGGATTACATCGTCGTGCCGCCGTGGGACAAGCGGCCAATTGCGCGGGTCGATCGCGCCCGGAACCGTTTCCTGAAGAAATACGGTTTGCAGCAAAAAAAAGTGGCGTTGTACGCGGGAAACCTCGGAGAAGGACACGTTTTCGCGCCTCTTATCGAGGCCGCACGCCTTTTGGAAAGCGCCGGTCGCAGCGACTGGGCCCTTGTGTTCGTCGTGCGCGGATCGAAAAAACAGCCGCTTGTTGACGCTGCCCACGGCATCTCTTCGGTCGTCGTGCTCGATTACCAGCCGGTGGATTGGACCTCGGATTTGTTGTGGGCCGCGGACGTCCATCTGATCACCATGAAAGAGGACATGCAAGGTCTTGTGGTCCCCAGCAAACTGTATGGCGTGCTGCAGACCGATGCGCCCGTGCTTTTTCTTGGCCCGGAAGACGCCGATACGGCGCAGGAAATCCGGCGCTATCGGGCGGGGGAGGCGCTTGGAGGACAATGCAGCGGCGCGGACGTGGTGTCAGCCCTCGACCGGTTGCACGCCGCATCGATTTCCATGCAAACTGAACGCGCAATGCCCGACAGCAACGGTCCTCAACGGATCGCGGATTTCATTACAGCGCGATAGCCGCATTCCTTTCCTGGCGGATATTCCTTGCGGCGGAAGCTTTGTCTGCGTCATTGGGGCCTGTCGGGTTGCGAATGGGCGCCGTCCTGGGTATGCTAGCGAGGCAGGCGTAGAGGGCCGAAATTTTTTCTGCTGGAAAGATAAAGGTGACCGAGCCCCGTGGGGCGGAGGGTGTGTGCCGTGAAATGGAGCGGTGTGTTTGTGGTTCTGTTGGCGGCGGCATGGATGGGGGGCTGCGGCCCCAAACCGGAACCGAAGTCTGTTCTGGACCCCGACAGCAGCGCCGGAAGAAGCGAAGAAGGCAGAATCAGGCGAGAAGGCCGGACATG
>ERZ795030.1615-NODE-1615-length-29832-cov-16.645230_pt1 | contig 29832 bp, 18 predicted proteins | sample MGYA00375122_ERZ795030 | MGnify/ENA primary metagenome ERZ795030 (study PRJEB30165, sample SAMN05720146) | activated sludge metagenome | isolation source: anaerobic digester from wastewater treatment plant | place: Japan | collected 2015-04-20 ... | reverse complement strand
CATGGACGAACGCATGCTCGATGCGCTCACAACGCAACGCCCCGACATTCACCGTCGATGGGAAACGTTGCTTCGCGTTGAGCCCGTGAACTCCCCCCTAGGGGACCCGGAATCGCTCAAACACATGATCGACTACACGCTCGATACGTTGTTTGCCGCACTCAAAACGCAAAAACCACACCGGAGCCAGTCCTCGTGCGCGGCAAAACGCGCGCTCTGCAAATGTGGCCGGAACCCCCTCCTCGCGTACTTCATCGCAGGAGAACAAGCCCTCCTTGAGACCCTGATCCTCGCGCAGACCACCCGGCCCGATTCCTCTGAAAATCGCGCAGCCGAAGCCCTTGAGCTCAAAGAAAGCCTGGCTTACGTGGCCCACCGCGAGATCGAGACGTTCTGTGCACTGTGTCAGATTCGAGAGCCGGCGGCATCGGCTCTCTTTCAAATCCCCGCCCCGGGCACGACCGCGCAAAACTAACGCCCCACCCCAGCCACAGGGCTGGGATGAATCCGGTCCCGGTACGCAGTCGGCGACTCGCCTGCCACTCGGCGAAAAACTCGGTTGAATTGCGACAGGGACTGAAAGCCCGCCTCGAACGCAGCCTCGCTGATCCGCTTATGCGGATTTAGCAGCAAATTACGCACCTTTTCCACGCGCACCCGGGCCAGGTAATCGGTAAACGTCATACCCGTCGCCTTTTTGAACATCTTGCAAAAATAAAACGCACTCATGTTCACGGCCTTGGCCACCTGCTCGAGAGAAATGTCCTCGTCCTGATGGTCCGCGATAAAGCCGCGGGCACGTGAGATTTGTGGCGACTCCGCATTTTCCTCCTGAACCGCGAGCTGATTGCTCAGAGCCGCCAAATGTTGGGCGAAAATGCCCAGGAGACGGACTATCGATTCGTGCTGCTTGGGGGTCAGCACCCGGGTCTGGCGATAGTGCAATGCGAGCCGCGGCACATCGACATCCGGCTTATTTCCGAGCAACTTCGACACCACGCGCTCCAGATTCACCATGTCTGGCTCATGCAAAAAGACCTGACCTGTCTGTAAAAACGCCACGACATTTTCCCCGACGCGAATCGGCACCGCCGACTCGTAGAGCCCCGCGAAACACTTCATCGTCGCCGACTGATCCTGCGCAGCCGCCTGCAACTTTGCCTGCAATTGCAGGCAAGCCGAACACGTAGAGTTGGCCCCCGCCATCACCGCGCAAAAGGGATTCTGCTTGGCATCCCCCTCAAAAGGAAAATCCCAACCATCGACAGGTTGAATAGTTAGGGGTAACCCAATCGTTTCCCTGAAAGCCTGCTCGTAATCCTGGAAAATCTGCGACGCGCGCAAGTGCTCCACGAACTTGCGGCTACGTTTGGCGAGATTGTCTTGGGACGACATTGAGGGACCAGTGTAGATGGGGAGAATCCATGCGCAACGCAGAACAAGATATGCGCAGCCGGTTTTGGGCCATATTGGGCCTTCAAAGGCCAGTTATAAGGCCAACTCCAGAGAGGGATCAGCCGTCCTACTGATTGCACAAAAAAAGCGGGCCGAAGCCCGCTTTCGATGAGTTACGCCGAGGTTTCCGGCCCCTTGGCCTCCGGGGCATCCTCTGAGGGAGCCACGGTCGCCGGAGCAGTCGTCTCAGCGGGCACCTCCGGGAAATTCTCCGGATCGTGCTCCTCCGACTCGACCTCTTTTTTACGCGCTTCGACCATCGGCGGCGGTGCAAACACGCGCCCGTCGATGAACTCCGTCACGTACCCTTCGCGCACCAGCCAGCGCAGATCGCCTTGCATCCGCACGATCTTCTCGCGGGCTTCCGGCGTGAGCGCAGCGGCGGCAGCAGGAGCCGCAGCTTCGCCAGCCCCCTCCGCGGGCGCCTCTGTCGTCGCCGCAGGCTTCTCCTTGGGCTCCTCAGGCAAATCAATCCCCAGGTGCTTCTGAGGCAGATCGCTGACCTTGACCATCGGGTGGGCCTCGATGAACGAAATGAGCGCGTTAATCGACTCTGCGAAAGTCTGGCCCGGCACACGGAATTTCCGCTTCACCGCGCAGACGTACGACACGCCCTTCGAGCCTTTTTTGAAGATCGTAAACCCTTCGCGGCGGAGACGTCCGCGCAAGGCGTTGGCCGTATCCAGAGGGAAACGCTGCTGGCGCTCCCACGTTCCCTCGATGGCCCGGCGGATCTCGCTCTGGGCCATGGCCTCGACGGCGCGGCCATGAAAGCGCGCGCTTTCAGCGGTGCGCACCACCTTATCGCGGGCATGCGTGAGCAAGTGGACGCGTGCGTCTTCGAGAGAATCAAACGTCAGCTCAGACGCCGCGACCGGAGCTGCGGCTTCGGCTGCGCCCGCCTCAGCAGGCACCTCTGCGGGCACTGCGGCAGCCGCGGGGCGATCCAGTTTCCACGTATAGCGCGTCACCTTTTTCATCTTCTCGAGCCATTGGTTAACGACCTCAGGGTCGCGCACCGACTCGATGCGACCACGGAAGACCTCGAAGGGCATCCGATTGATGCGCGCGGCGAAATGCTGCTGCACGATTTGGTTGTACCGGTGATAATTTGGCGGCCCGAGCAGCTCGCCGGTGATACCACAACGATTGATGACCTGGTAATTGCCCTTCGGCGCCTCGACCTCCACCTCGGCGGTGTCGAAGAACTGCCCCAAATGCTCACGCAGCACATGCGTGATGGCGGCATCTTCGGTCTCGAACGGCAGACCATCGGGCACGGAAATGAACAGCGGAGCCGGCTTCACGCCAGGCGTCTGCCCCTCGGCTGAAGCGGACGCTTTGGGCGCCGCCTTGCGCTGGACAACGACGACGAAGCGATCGGGTTTACCGATGACCGTCCTAGCAATCTCGAACAACTCGATCGTGCGGCACGACGAGCGGACCGTCTTGGCCAACGTGGCAAAACTGGCATCCTCCGGATAGAACGTGACGGTGAAATACGGGCTCTCGTACGGGCCACGATCCTGGGGCGCCGCACCCTGCCCATAGCGAGCCCCACGGGGCTCGCCTCGCTCGCCACCCTCGCTGCGAGGGCCGCTACGGAAATCGCGACGCGGGCCGCCACGAAACTCGCGGCGCTCGCCGCCTTCGCGAGGAGCGGGCGCTGCACCACGCGCCGGAGCGCCGGCATCCGACGCCTCGCCCACCGGGCCCTGCGGCTTGCGGAAACTGCGGCGGTCCCGGCGATCCGGGGCCCCAGCTTCACGACGGTCATCACGACGCGGTCGCTCGCCTGAGCCCCGTTTTTCGTCGTGTGCAGCCCCTTTGGTTTGCAGCCACTGGGTACCAAAACTGAAGCCTTGGAGTTGGCTGAGGTCGATCTTGTTGAGGCCCGACTCTTGCGGAGCGGGATTCTCGTTGGTGGTCGTTTCGTCCATGGAGTTGGCGAAAAGCGGGGTTGAGGCCCGCGGATAGGTTGGCGTTAGCTTGATGAGGTGACTCCTGCGAAGGTCGCAGGAACGCGAAGTCTTCACGGGGGAAAAGTCGAGGCAAGCGCGCTTTTAGCGTTTCTTGGCTTTTCTCGCGCCGGCTTTTTACAGGCCTGTCGCGCGAGTTGGTGCTCAGGAAGGGACTCGAACCCTTACGCCTTACGGCACACGCCCCTCAAACGTGTGTGTCTACCAATTCCACCACCTGAGCAGTCTCGTTTAGGAGGACGCGGACTAAGATAAAACCGAGCGGCGGTGTCCAGCCCCAAAATGCGACTTTTTTAAAATGTGTTTTGACGGCCCCAATCTACGGGCATTCCTTCGCGCCACATGACGCTCGACGACATCAAGCGCGCCCTCCTCGTATCCTACGAGCAGGATGGAGGCATAAACCATCTCGATGGGACCAACCTGCCCTCGGAGGAGTCGATCAACCGGCTCGCGGCCGATTTCATGCACCTGCTCTTTCCGGGGTTCTTCGAGCAACGGCCCCTCGCACGCCGTGAAGTAGCCGAGCTCACCGAGCAGCGCCTACGCGATGTCGCCCGCAGACTCACCACCGAGATATCCAAGAGCCTGCGGTTCGCGCGCGATCCCAAGCCGGAAGAAAACGCCCAGCGGCTGACGATGCAGCTGCTCCGCGAGTTTCCCAACATCCGCCGCATCGCGCACACCGACGTCTCCGCCGCCTACAATGGAGATCCGGCCGCGCGCAGCGTCGACGAGATCATCCTCGCCTACCCCTGCGTGCTCGTGATCTCGCTGCAACGCATCGCCCACGTCCTCTACAAACTGGGCGTGCCCCTCGTTCCCCGCCTCATCACCGAGTACGCGCACGAAAAAACCGGCTGCGACATCCACCCGGGGGCGGAGATCGGCGACCATTTCTTCATCGACCACTGCACCGGCGTCGTCATCGGCGAGACCGCGCGCATCGGCCACCACGTCAAAATCTACCAAGGCGTGACGCTCGGCGCGAAGTCGTTCGAGGTCGATGATGACGGCAACCCGGTCAAAGGCGTCAAACGCCACCCCGACGTCGAGGACTACGTGACCATCTATGCACACGCCACGATCCTCGGCGGGCGCACACGGCTCGGCCAGCACTCGATCATCGGCGCCAACGTGTGGGTGATGCAAAGCATCCCTCCGCAAAGCATCGCCTACTACAAAGACGAAGGGCTCATCGTGCGCCCGCGCAATCAGCGCGAGCAAGCCATGGGCTCGACTCAGCCCCACGACGCCCAAGTGCTCGACTGGGAAATCTGACCGCCAGTGAAGTGACGGCGCCCCATCCCGGGCGCCGGCTCGCACGCGGCGCGACTACAACCAGCGCTTCCCCGCATCCGGCGCAGATCCGGATGACGCATCCCGGCTCAAATCATCGGACGTACACCGGGCCATAGCCGCCTGCAATTCCGGCAGGCGGATCGGCTTGCTCACATAATCGTCCATCCCGGCCGACAAACACACATCGCGGTCGCCCTCCATGGCGTGCGCCGTCATCGCGATGACTTTCATCTTGCGCCCATCCAGCCGCAACCGGCGCGTCGCCTCGTAGCCATCCATCTCCGGCATCTGGCAATCCATCAGAATCACGTCGTAGTCCGTGCGGCGCACTGCGGCGAGCACATCAAAACCATTGGCAACCACGTCGGCGTGGTAACCGAGTTTTTTCAACAACAGCACGGCCACCTGTTGATTCACAGTATTGTCCTCCGCCACGAGCACCCGGATCGCTTTCTCGGGGACGGCCTCGGGCGAGGCAGGCCTCGCGTCTGCCGGCTCCGCAACAAGAACAGGCTCCGGCGCGGGCACAGTCGACTGGGGCGGCGGCGTCAGGGCACCCAGCGCAGACAGCAGCTCCTGCTGCCGAATCGGCTTCATCAAAACCTGACCAACGCGCAACTCGTCGAGAGTCTCGCGATCAATCCGAAGTCCTACGCCGGAGAGGAGCAATAAACGCAAACCCGCGAGCGCAGGCTCCTGCCGTAACGCCCGGGCAAGTCCCAACCCATCCATCCCGGGCATGCCTTGGTCAATGACCGCCCAATCGAAAGTCGATCCCGCCGCCGTCGCGGCGCGCACCAAGGTCAACGCCTCCGGACCACTCGATGCGAGCTGGCAGCGCCGCCCCGATGCCTCGATGTAGTGCTGCAAAACCTTCCGCGTCGGCGCGTGGTTATCCACCACCAGCACGCGCCCACCCGGCACGACGACCGACGCCGGCCCAGTGGCACTGGCCAGCTGACGGTCCAGCCAAAGAGCAAACCAGAAGGTCGCTCCGCCGCCTGGCACGCTGGCCACGCCAAGCGAGCCGCCCATCAGCTCCACGAGCTGCTTGCTGATGGCCAGCCCCAGACCAGTGCCACCCATACGCCGGCTCGTCTGTTCATCCGCCTGATTAAATGGCTGGAAAATCTTTGCCTGAGCTTCCGAGCTCAGACCGATACCGGTATCGGCGACCGTCACGCGGACACGCACACGCGTCGGAGTGACCTCCTCCTGCGACACCGAAACGACCACCTCGCCGCGCTCGGTGAACTTCACCGCGTTGCCCAAAAGATTGAGCAGCACCTGCCGGATGCGACCGGGGTCCCCACACAAATCGCATGGCAGGTCCGCCGGGGTGAATGCGACCAGCTCCAGTCCCTTGGCCGCGGCGCGCGCTGCCAGTAAGTCGAGCGAATCGTCTATCGTCGCACGCAGATTGAAATCCACGCGGTCGATACGCATCTTGCCCGCCTCGATCTTGGAAAAATCCAGAATATCGTCGATGACGGTCAACAGCGCCTCGGCACTGTACCGAATCGTCTGGGCAAACTCACGCGGCTCGCCCGCGATATTGGTGTCGAGCAGGAGATGACTCATCCCGATAATCCCGTTCATCGGAGTACGGATCTCGTGGCTCATGTTGGCCAGAAAGGCACTCTTCGCACGGGTGTTGGCTTCGGCCGCATCGCGCGCGCGCTTCAGCTCGTCCTCGATCAAACGCCGCTCCGTAATGTCCCGTGCGATGCCCAGCACACCGGCATTTTCGCCGCCACGCTGATAGGCCCGCGCACTGACCTCCATCCAGATGATCTTGCCCGGCTGCGTCCGGATGTGGCTCTGAAAAACGATCGTCCCCTTTTCCGCACCGGAAATCAAAACATCGATCGGGAGCGGCCGGCTCGGCTCGACCGGCAAAAACAACTCATTGAAATGCCGCGCCATGACCTGCACCCGCGAAAAGCCCGTGATGCGCTCGCCCGCGACGTTGAACGACGTGAAGCGCCCGCCCTTGTTTAGCGTAAAAATCAGATCACTGGCGTTTTCCACGATATCGCGATTTTGCGCCGCCAGGCTGGCCTCCGCCTCCACCTGCTCCCGGATTAGCGCCGTCTGCCGCCTCACCCGCCGGCGCAGCGCATAGACCCAGCCCGAGCCAAGCAGCAACGCCGCAAGCAATCCGCCCGTCACGCCATAGGCCCGCCGCGCCGTCCACCACGAGGCCTGCTCGACCACCTGCACATCGTCGGTCGTGCGCAATTGCACTCGAAACGCCTGCGGCCTGCGCACCTCGTCAAACTCGACGACATAAACACCCGAGACGACCAGGCGGCTGCCGTTGCGCCAGTCCAGTTTTTCCCGATCCACTCCGGACAGTATCGCCTCAAACACCGTGCTGCCCGACTGCAGCACCAAGCGCGTCGAGCGGCCACGCCCGACGACCTCCAGCAACGTCCCGGCCACAGACACAAAACGTCCGTCAAAATGCTCCATCAACTGCACAGGGTCAGAGAGCGGGATGGGCACCAGTGATGCGGATCCCGATCCATGGCGGATCACGGACTCACGCAACACCATCCGCCCCGACTCCCGCCCCGGCAGGCCGACGACCTCGACCCGGTCTCCCGGGTGCAACACTTCGCGCTGGCGGCTTTGCACCCAGACGCTCTCAGCACCACCTTGGATCCAAAGTCCACGCCCCGGCTCCTGGTAGAGCACCACGCCGGACACCCGCACCCACCGGTGCGTGCCTGTTCCTGAGCTGAACTGGCGCAGGCTCTCCAGAGAACTTTCCGCCACCGCAAACGGTGCGGCCAGCGCCGGCTGCACGACCTGTACATGCTCCACCCCCGGTATCCACAACTCTACTCCGGTCAGCTGCCGGCGCTCGTTGGCAAGCACATGGCACACGCCACGCACCCGCACGATCGCGCCGCGCAAGGATGCGAGGGATTCGTCGATTGGCAGATGCGCACTCAACTCCCCCGAAGGCGTGCTCAGGCGCAAATGTGTCCACGGCGCCTCAAATGTGACTTGCTGCAAAAAGCCCACCATCTCGACCCACTGGCCGTCATCGACGCCAGTCAGTGCCTGCTCCAAGGTGATCTCACGCGCGGCAGGCAGCACCATCTTTCCGATCGGCGTCCAGCGGGCATCCTTGACCATCGGCGAGTACGTGCCCACGGCCGTATAACCCTCGATGTGCACACCCGTCCCCGGCGCTGGGCACTGAGCCTCCTCCAGGTTCCGCATGACGCAAATGCCACCACTGGCATCCTGGACGAACATCGACGGCGAGGCCGGATGGGAGAGCGTCACCACGCCCGTCAGCCGCACCGGATAGCCCTTGGCGACCTCATCCGCCCGCAACGCGCGCACCTGCTCGGCCAGGCGCAACTGCGACGGCTCGTTGAACAGCAAGGGGCCATTGCGCTCACCCTCGAGTTGAAACAGTCCTTCCTGGAGCACCCATGCCGCACCATTGGGAACGGGGAGCCCGATCGCCTCCACCCGCGCACCAATGTTCAGGGCCCGCGTCTGCCTCGTCTGCAGCACCACCTGTCCCGAATCGTCACGCAGCGTCAATGCGACTCCCGGCTCCCACGCATGCACCACGCCCACCACCTTGATCCACTCTCCGGCAGGCAACCGCGTGATCTTCTCGCACGGTGTCGCAGCCTGACGGAATCGAGGATCCTGCTCCGGCCGCCCCACCACCTCGACCGCCGACGGCGATGCCACCCAGATTTCAGGATCTCCAAATTCTCCGCTCGAAGTCCGCTGCCCCACGTACACACCGGTCACCCGCACCATCGCCCCCTGACACGCTGGCATCGTCTGCCCCCCATCGGTCAGCACCTGGCAACGCGCCACGCGCCCATCCACGACAACATCCATCTGCACATGGGCGACATCCGCCTCACGCTGCGTATCCACCAGCCCCTCCACCGTCACGAGTCGCAGGTTAAATCGCCCCATGTCGCCCAGTTGCCCACGTGTCGGCAGGGGAGCTACCGGCTCCGACTCCGCCAGTACAGTCACCTTGACCGAGTCGCCGCCGATCCCCCTCGCCGGTACTACGACCCCTTCCATCTGCACACGCTGCCCCGTCCGCACCGGCAAGGGCGTCTCGCCACACGGAACAAAAAAGCCGACCCCATCGGTCTCGCCCCAGAAAAGCCGCCAATGCGGGTCGTAATAATTGACCCGCATCGTCAGCTTCACTGGCACCGGCTGCTGGCTCCCGGCATCATGCAAATGCCAAAACTGCGCGATCTTCGTAACCAGCGGCGCCGCCTCCGAGCTCGTCCCTTCGGCGCAAAGCCGTCCGCTGCCGGCGAAGCACACCAGCGCCCACGCGACACACCACAGCCAACGCACCTGCGAGGCCACGCCGCCAACGGAATAAAAAAGGGAGCACATGAAGAGTAACGCCCGCGCCCAAAAAGCCGCGAGGGCGTACAACTACGTAAAAAACTCCCCCCGGAGACAAGCGCACAAACCACCGATGAACCATGAAAAACTCCGGTCATTTTGCTTGCGCACCCCTCCACGCCCCCTAGTACTCACCGGCCTTTATTCCAAGGCGCGGTAGCCAAGTGGTAAGGCCGAGGTCTGCAAAACCTCTATGCGTCGGTTCAATTCCGACCCGCGCCTCCAATTTAAGCCGCTAACCTAAATCTGGTTAGCGGCTTTTTTGCATCCACGCAGGCGTGAAGCTCCAGCGCCCAGTTTGGGTTCAGCCCCAAGAACCAAGTGCCGATAAATAGGGTAATCACCGCATCGCCATGTCGGTACCCCAGCAACCCGCCTCCCCCCCGCAGGGCGCCTCCACCGAGCCAGCGCTCCAGCTCCCCTCCGTAGGCCAACTCTGGCAACGCACCTACCAGATTGATGCAGTCCGCCCACCTCCCGACGGAGCGCTTCATGCGTGGACCGCGCACCGCACCGATACGGACGAACCGCTGGAGATAGTCGCATACCACGATAGCGCGCCCCCCCGCGCCCAAATCTGGGAAAGCCTGCGCACCCAACAGCTCGCCTCACTCCAGCAGGCCCAAGCCGCCCACACCTGCCAAGGCATGCGCATCGAAATCTACGCAGCCCCCCCGCCCGTAAGCTTGCGCACATGGCGACGAGCCCAATCTCAGATCACCCCCACCCAACTTCACACCCTCGTCCGCGCCATTGCAGAAGCGATTCACCGACTCCACCAGCTCGGCATCGTCCACCTCAACATCTCCCCGGACACCATTCATCTCACCGATCATAACGGAGACATCCACCCCGTCCTCGCCGGCCTCACGCGAACCACCCTTTTTCAGCAAGATCAACTCATCCCCATCGAGCCCTCGCCCTTCTACGCCCCGCCCGAGGCCGCCGGGCTCACTCGCCACCAGCCCGGGCACCCTCTATGCGCATGGGACTGGTGGTCACTCGGACGTGTCGTCCAGGAATGTCTGCTCGGCAAGCACATCATCGGCGTGATGCTCAACCGAGACGTCGACTTTGCCCGCCCCGAATTCCGCTCCGCCGCAGAAAATCTCCTCCTCGAACAAGACCGCAGTATCTGCCGCGCAGGAGGGCTCGAACTCATGCCGGTGCAAAACGACCAGACGCAATCGCTCCTGCGAGGCCTCCTCGCAAGCGCCCGCGACGGCCGCTGGTGTTACGACGATATCGCCGCATGGCTCCGCGGAGAAACCGTCCGCGACCACTACCAAACACGCCGGCGCGAGCGGCTGTTTAGATATCGTAACCGCGCCTATACCGCCGCCGAAGCCGCCGACGCCCTGCGCACCGCAGCCAACTGGCCGCACCTGACCGAGCACGTCTACGAGCCCCAGAAACCAGACACGCTCGCCAACTTTATCCACGACACACCCGGCTTGCAGGAAATCCAACAACGATGGTCCGCCACCCTAGCCCTGGCCAACGACGAGTCCCTCCAACAATTCCCCCAGCCCCTCGTCCGGGAGGTCGTTGCCTCCCTCGCCCTCCTCGAGCTCGCCGGGAACCGTTTCATCTGGCGCGGACACACCTTTGACGCCACCTGGCTCAACGAATGGCTGGGCCGTGAAGACTTCGACCTCGCCCTCCTCACCCTCCTCGCCGCGCCCGTCATCACCTGTAAAATCAAGCTCCTCGACACCCCGGCCGGCCTGCTCTTGGAGAAAACCCATCATCTCGCCAACGAAGCACTCGCGCTCTGCCGTGCCGGCCACTGGATCCACCCGACCGAGGAAGCCTCAGCCATCCCCAAGCTCTGGAAACTCGCCCTGCAGCCAGTCACCGCACTTCAGCAAAATCGCGCCACCCTCCATGAGCGCTTTGCCCTCAGCACACAGCCGGCCATGGAGCAGATTTTCCACAACAACCACCCGTCGTTGCCCGAGCTCATCGTCCTCGCATGGATCGAGCGCCATCTCGAACGAGCCGGCTTCGTCACACACGAACTCTGGGCACAACAACAATACGAGCAGCTCTCCAACCAGGGCCGCCGCCTCGCCACCTTCCTCTTCTGGATGCGACTCGAAAAGGCACTTCGTGCCGGGCCATGCCTCTTCGCCAACCCCAGATGGATGCTTCCATGCTGGACCATCCTCACCCTGGCGCTCAGTCTTACCCACCCCGGCCCGTTCGGACTGGCGGTGGCCACCGTCCCGCTCATCGCGATCCTCGTCCTCCGCCTTGCGACAAGCGCACTCATCCGCAAACAAGCGAGCCTCTACTCCCCGCAATCCACTCCATGGCGATGGTATCACACCACCACACGCTGTGCCGCAGAACACGCTGAGCTCGCCGACAAAAACCTCCGCACCGCGCTCAACGAACTCCACCAGATCAACACCAAGATCGACCTGATCCCCCACCTCGCGCCCCCGCCGGCTCCAGTTTCCACTCCGCCGCGAATGGTCAACCTTTGGGCGGCCGCACTCGCCAGCTGGGGACTCCTCGCCGCCGTCATCGCATTCACAGGATGGCGCCTCCATATCCACCTACCGACCTTCGATGAAATAAAACTCGCCTGGAGCCCCCCGGAAACGCAGCCCGAAGATCCGAAACGCACGAGCATCGGCCAGGCTCCCATCGACGAACCCGCCCGAGACGTCAAAGTCTCATGGCCATTCCGCGCCCCCCTTTCTCTCCCGGCCCCCGAACTGCAATCCGTGCAACCCGCCACCACCGAGCAAATGGCCGAAGCTCTACGCGCAGGCTTGCGCCGTGTCGCCCAGTACAAACCGGAGACGATCACCACCCGCATCGCCATTCCAATCGAGACCACCTCCGGATCCGCCCTGATCCTCTTCGACGGAGCCCAAGGCAAACTCATCGGGAAAAACACCTACTCGCTTTCGTACCGGCCCGCGCACCGCAGCTGGATACTCCTCGATAATCAGCCCGCCCTCGTGCTCGCCGAGTAATCGCATCACCGACCAAGCCAGGTGCAAAACGCACCGGCAGGGTGCACTGGCATGTTGCTTATTTGGGCGCATCCGCTCACCATTGCGGACCGTCCAACCCTCTTATCTATGGCCCACCCCGTCTCATTCATCAACACCGTCCTCCGCGACGGGCACCAATCACTCGCAGCCACCCGCATGACCACCGCACAAATGCTGCCGGCGGCACCGCTCCTCGACGGACTCGGCTTTGGCGGACTGGAAACTTGGGGCGGCGCCACGATCGACTCCTGCCTGCGCTTTCTCGGGGAAAATCCATTCGACCGCCTTCGCGCCCTCAAAAAAGCCGCGCCGAAAACCCCGCACCTCATGCTCCTGCGCGGCCAAAATATCGTGCAGTACACCAGCTTCCCGGACGACGTCGTCGAAGCCTTTGTCCGCTGCACCGCCGACGCCGGCTGCGACATCCTCCGCATTTTCGATGCGCTCAATGATCTGCGCAACCTGACCACGGCCATCCGCGCCACCAAGGCGGCCGGCAAACACGCCCGCGGCGAAATCTGCTACACGACCAGCCCCGTTCACACCATCGACGCCTTCGTGAAAATGGGCATCGAGCTCGAAAAACTCGGCTGCGATTCCCTCGGCATTAAGGACATGTCCGGCGTCATCGCACCCCGCGTCGCCTACGACCTGGTCACCGCGCTCAAACGCCACACCAAGCTCCCCGTCTCGATCCACACCCACGACACCGCAGGCTTCGCCGGCGCCACCTACCTCGCCGCGATCGATGCCGGCGTGGACTCCATCGAGACCTCCATCGCCCCCTTTGCCAACGGCACCGGCCAGCCCGACACCCTCCGCATGATGGAGATGCTCGCCGGCCACCCCCGCGCCGTCAGCTACGACCGCGCCACCCTCCTCAAACTCCGCGAGCACTTCACCGAAGTGTACAAAGAGCTCGGCAAGTTCACCTCCCCCGCCAACGAGCGTGTCGATAGCGACACCCTCATCTATCAAGTCCCCGGCGGCATGCTCTCCAACTTCCGCAATCAGCTCAAAGAGCAAAACATGTCCGACAAGTTCGAGGAGGTCATGCGAGAAATCCCTTACGTGCGCGAATGCCTCGGCTGGATTCCGCTCGTCACACCCACCTCACAGATCGTCGGCACGCAAGCCATGCTCAACGTGAAGTTCGGCCGCTGGAAACAAATCTCCCAGCAAGCCGCCGACATCGCGCTCGGCAAATACGGCCAGACCCCCGGCCCCATCAATCAGGACCTGCTCAAACTCATCGTCGAAAAATACAAGACCCAACCCATCTCCGGGCGCCCCGCCGATGCCCTATCCCCGCGCATGCCCAAACTTCGCGAAGAGCTCGCCGCCGCCGGCCTGCCCACGACCGACGAAGCCTGCGTGCTCCACGCCATGTTCCCGCAGGAATTCGCCAAGCTTCATCAGAAACCCTCGCCAGCTCCCGCGGTCCCCGTCGTGGTACAAACCGAGAAGCCCGTCCCGGCTCCGGCACCTGCCGCGCCCGCAGCCCCGGTCGCCACGACTACCACTCGGATAAGCAGCTCGGGCCAACGTTATCTGGCCGTGACCATCGAAGGCAAACGCATGGAAATGGCCATCGAAGAGCTCGATTGACCCACGCCACTCTAATCAGGCGCGCCGACTTCCACGGCGCGCCTTTTTTGTGCCCCGGCCCTACTCGCCCACGATCCGACAGGGCAACAACGCCGCATCCTGCATGCCGTGGATGATCTTTTTATCCGGCGGGCAAAACGTCGCCAGCGCTCCGCTCAGACGTGCCTTGCCACCCTCGACAAAAAAGTACGGGCACAGCCGCAGGCGCCCGTCGCGTTCCAGCACAGCGTGAGGCGCCTCTGTCGCATAAAGCGCATGGCGCGCGCGCTTCGGCTTGCGGAAAACCTGGAGCACGTGCGGATGCTCTGCCGCCAACTCCAGCGCACGCGCGACTCCCGCCTGCCACTCGTCGCGCGAGCAGTCGCTGCCCAGCACCACGCTGCGCGCGCCCCACGCCGTCTCATGAAAACCGCTGATCTTGATGATCAACTCGCGCTCCTTCTGCGATGCGCCGGCCAGCTCCCGCCAGTCGTGCAGCGCCCGCCCGCCAACTCGGGGTCCGTCGAGCACCGCGCCAGGCGGCAACGGCACGGAATCCATCACCCACGACTGTGGAATCACCTTGCGCAGCAACTCCTGCGTGCGCTTCCCGAGCGCCTCCGCCCAAAACTCCTGCAACAAGTGGTGATGAAACAGCGCCAGCCCAAGCTTCTCCTCTTGAAACGGTCGCATCGGCGGCGCGACCACGACCTCACCGCTCGCCCATGCCTCCATGATAAACTGCCCCGTCTTTAAGTTGGGCAGATCGAACAGCTCGAAAAACCGGTAGAGCACCTCGATCTTCTCAGGAGAGCCGTCGAGGTCGAAATACAGCCCTCCGCCCAATGGAAACACGTCCTGCGGGCTCAGGCAGTAGACACGTTTTCCCTGCAACTGCAGCTGAGCCGCGAGCCAGGCCATCTCGGGCCGGTACGTCGCGGCCTCCTCACTCACCACCAGCGCGATGACTGGATTCTCCCGGCCGGGGCGCAACGCTGCCAACGCCCCGTAAAACCCGCGCACCATCGCATCGTCGGAGCCCAGCACATCGCCCGACTCGCCATACAGCCGGTTCAGAAACGCCGTCAGGCCGATGCCTCCGGGCACGGAATCGAGCTCCGTCATCGCCCAGCCGTCGTCCGTCAGGAGCAAATCGGGGCGCAACACCATCGGAAACGCACCACGATTTTTCCCATCGCGCGCATGCGCCACCAGCTCCGGTGGCTTTCCCCGGTCCAGATACTCGGCAATCCAAGGCGCCTGAAGCGGTTTGTTCCGCAAAAGGTTCTTCCCCGTCGCCGACCGCAGGTAAAGCGTCTCCAACGCCTGGTGAAAGGCCAGACACGCCGAGCCGATCGCCTCCAGTTCCCCGACCTGGCCGTGCGTCAATGGCCAGGCTTCGGGAGCGAGTTGCCAGGTTTTCGCCTCAAAAAGCGACTGGGCCCCAAGGGCACGTTGGATCTGATCGTAGGCAAGCATGCGAGGGCCTCCACTCAGACTCAGAAGTCCTCAGGGCGCAAGACGCGCCACGCCACCGGGCACCAGATTGATGCCAAACACGCAGCTTTCTTCCCGAAAAACATGACGCGCAGCTTTTCCTTGCCGAGTCTCGCACGGACCTCTTCGCTGGGGCGCATTTTGCTCCCATGAAAATCCTCGTCGCCGATAAGATCTCTGCAAAGGGTGTCGCCTTCCTGCGCCAGCAGCCTGGCTTTGAAGTGGTGGAAGCGTACGGCTCCTCTCCCGAGAAAATCCTCTCGCTGGTGAAGGACGTACACGCCATCGCGGTCCGCTCTGAGACCAAAATCACGCGCGAGGTCATCGCCGCCGCGCCCTTGCTCAAGGTCGTCGGCCGTGCCGGCGTGGGCGTCGATAATGTCGATGTCGAAGCCGCCACCGAGCGTGGCGTCGTCGTGATGAACACGCCCTCGGGCAACACCATCGCCACCGCCGAGCTTACCTTCACGCACATGCTCTGCGGCGCTCGCCCGGTGCCCCAAGCCGCCGCCTCCATGGCCTCCGGCAAGTGGGACCGCAAATCGTTCAGCGGCGTCGAACTTTTCCGCAAGACCCTCGGTATCGTCGGCCTCGGCCGCATCGGTGGCGAAGTCGCCAAGCGCGCCCAAGCCTTCGGCATGCGCGTGCTCGCCTACGATCCCTACCTCGCCCCCAGCCGCGCCAAGGCGTTGCAAGTCGAAGGCGTTTCCCTCGACGAACTCATCGCGCAGGCGGACTTCATCACGGTGCACATGCCGTTGACCGAAGACACGCACTACATGATCGACGAGACCTCGTTCGAGAAGTGCAAGAAGGGCCTGCGCATCTTCAACTGCGCCCGTGGCGGCATCATCAAGGAATCCGCCCTCCTCGCCGCGCTGAAGTCCGGCAAGGTCGCCGCCGCCGGGCTCGACGTGTTCGAGGACGAGCCGCTGGCCGCCGATAGCGAATTCCGCAAGCTGCCCAACGTCGTCCTCACGCCCCACCTCGGTGCCTCCACCGCGGAAGCGCAAGACGCCGTCGGCGTGGAAGTCGCCGAGCAGATCGCCGATGTCCTCAACGGCGGCGTGATCCGCAACGCCGTCAACATGCCGTCGATCGACGCCGCCGCCGTGAAGGTGCTCGGGCCGTACCTCGACCTCGGCAGCAAGCTCGGCGCTCTCGTGCAGCAGATCGCCCCGGCCCAAATCGCCGAACTGCGCATTACATACTGGGGCAAGGTCGGCGAACTCGACATCAACCCCATCACCCGCGCGATCCAGCGCGGTTACCTGCGCCGCATCAGCGGTGAAGAGGTCAACTTCGTCAACGCACCGGTCATCTTCAATCGCCTCGGCGTCCGCGTCGAAGTCGTCAAATCGACGACGGAAAGCGCCTACACCGACCTCACCCAGATCGAGGCGGTCACGCCCGACGGCCAGGTATTCTCCGCCGCCGGCACGCTCATCGGCAAAAACAACAACCCGCGCATCGTGCTCATCAATGGGCGCGACGTGGATGTCGCCGCCGAAGGCAAACTGCTCGTCCTCGAAAACGTGGACCAGCCCGGCATGGTCGGCACGATTGGCACCATCCTCGGCAAGGACAAGGTGAACATCGCCGACATGTCCCTCAGCCGCCTCTCCGCCGGCAGCACCGCCTACATGGTCGTGCGCGTGGACAGCGAGCCGAGCGAGACCGCCCGCAAGGAGATCAAGGGACACGCCGCCATCAAGGTTGCGAAGTTCGTCCAGCTCTAAGGCCGCATGTCACCGCTGCTCATTGCCGCCGGCATCGGCTATATCCTCGGCGCGCTCCCGTTTGGCTATGTCATAGCCCGGGCGCACGGCGTGAATATTTTCGAAGTCGGCAGCAAAAACCCGGGCGCGACCAACGTCCTGCGCGTCCTCGGTAAAGGCCCGGGCTATCTGGCCTTTGCCCTGGATGCGGTCAAAGGCATCCTCGCGACTGGCTGGCCACTGTGGTTCATCGCACCGGAGTCAATCACCTCAGCCCAGATTGTCGGGCTGGTTGCGGCGATTATCGGCCACAGTTTCTCCTGCTTCACCCGATTCAAGGGCGGCAAGGGTGTGGCCACGGTCGCCGGAGCGTTTCTCGTCATGTCGCCCTGGGCGGTCCTCGTCGGATTTCTCTGCTGGGTAGCCACTTTTTACACGACCCGCTATGTCTCCCTCGCCTCGATCGTCGCGGCGATCGCGCTGCCCGTCTCGTCAGCCCTGCTCCATCAGCCCTGGCCCGTCATCGCGATGATCAGCATGATTGCCGTGTTCGTCATCTACCGCCACAGGGGAAACATCGTCCGACTCTGCAAAGGCACCGAAAACAAATTTGTCCGGAAAAACGCCGAGGCAAAATGATCCCTGACTACGTGCCCGTAAAACCCGTGCTTTAACCAAGCTCACGCTTGCGCCCACCCGACCACACCTACTAACCCATCTCAAACCCATGGCCCTTATCGTCCAAAAATACGGCGGCACCTCCGTCGGTGACGTCGAGCGAATCAAAAAAGTCGCCGAGCGCATCAAGTCCATCCGAGATGATGGCAACCAGCTGGTCGTCATCGTCTCGGCCCGCTCCGGCGTGACCAACGAGCTCATCGCGCGCGCCAAGGCAATCAGCGCCGACCCGAGCGAACGCGAGATGGACCAACTGCTGTCCATCGGTGAGCAGGAAACCATCGCCCTCACGGCCATGGCGCTGCACGCCGTCGGCGTCCACGCAATCTCCTACACTGGCGCACAAGCCGGCATCGTCACCGACAAAGCCTACACGAAAGCGCGCATCCAATCGATCGACGCCGCTGCCATGAAGGCCGACCTCGCCAAGGGCAACGTCATCATCGTCGCCGGATTCCAGGGCATCGACAGCGACGGGCAAACGACGACCCTCGGCCGCGGCGGCTCCGACCTGAGCGCCATCGCCATCGCCGGCGCCATCAAGGCCGACAAGTGCGAAATCTACACCGACGTCGATGGCGTTTACACCGCCGACCCCCGCGTCGTGAAAAACGCCCGCAAGATCGACGAAATCGCCTACGACGAGATGCTCGAGCTGGCCTCCTCCGGCTCGAAGGTCATGCAGTCCCGCTCCGTCGAGTTCGCCAAAAAATACGATATCCAATTCGAAGTTCGTTCCTCCTTTAACCACAACCCAGGTACCCTCGTGAAAGAAGAAGCCGCCTCCATGGGAAAAGTCGTCGTCCGCGGCGTCGCCGTAGACAAGAATCAGGCCAAGCTCATCATCCATAATCTGACCGACAAGCCCGGCACCGCCGCCAAGGTTTTCCGCGCTCTGGCCGATGCCAACATCGTCGTCGATATGATCGTGCAAAACGTCGGACAGAACGGCGTCGCCAACCTCACGTTCACGGCGCCCTCCATCGAGGTCAACAAGGCCAAACAGGCCCTCGCGCCCGTCCTCGCGGAAGTTGGCGCCTCCCTCGCCGTGCAAGACGAGTTTGCCAAGCTCTCCGTCGTCGGCGTCGGCATGAAGACCCACAGCGGCGTCGCAGCCACGCTCTTCAAGACGCTCGCCGATGTCGGCGTGAACATCGACCTCATCAGCACGTCAGAAATCCGCATCACGGTCGCCATCGACCAAGGTAAGGCCGACGATGCCGCCCGTGCGATCCACACCGCCTTCGGCCTCGACAAGGCATAAGGTAAAGGCCCCTTCATCTGTTAACTGAATCGACACGGGCCCAACCGCCCGTGTCTTTTTTCGCCATGCGTTTCCTCTCCTCCCGCGGCCAAACTCCAGTACTCGGATTCTCCGATGCCGTCGCCACCGGCCTCGCCCCCGACGGCGGGCTATACCTCCCCGAGACGTTGCCAAACCTCAGCGGAGAGCTCGCCCGTTTCGAAAAACTGAACTACGCGGAGCTCTGCTTCGAGTTCTTCAAACACTTCGCGACGGACATCCCGCAGGAAACGCTGCGCGCCATCATCGCCCAGTCGTACACCAAGTTCTCCCACCCGGACATCGCACCACTCGTCCAGCTCGACGAGCGCACCTACGTGCTGGAGCTCTTCCACGGGCCGACGCTCGCATTCAAGGATTTCGCCCTCCAGCTGCTGGGCAACCTGTACGAGCACCAGTGCAAGGTCCGCCACGAGACGATCAACGTCCTCGGCGCCACCTCCGGCGACACCGGCTCGGCGGCCATCCACGGCCTGCTCGGCAAACCCGGCACCGCCATTTTCATCCTTTATCCCGACGGCCGCACCTCTCCGCTCCAAGAGCGTCAGATGGCCTGCACGGGCGCGGACAACGTCTTCGCACTCTGCGTCGACGGCACGTTTGACGACGCACAAGCTGCGCTAAAAGACGTCTTCGGCGACCAATCCTTCCGCACGCGCCACCGCCTCTCTGCGGTCAACTCGATCAACCTCGCGCGCGGGCTGGCCCAATGCGTTTACTATCTCTCCGCCTGGCTCCGTCTGCCTGCCTCCGCACGCAGCAACGTCGAGTTCGTCGTGCCGACCGGTAATTTCGGCAACGTGCTCGCCGGCTGGATGCTCCAGAAAATGGGCGTGCCCATCCGCGGCTTCAAGGTCGCCACCAACCAGAACGACATCCTCTACCGCCTCTTCACGACCGGCGAGTACAAGCTCGGCGCCGTCCACCCCAGCCTCGCGCCCTCGATGGACATCCAGGTGGCCTCGAACTTCGAACGGTTCATCTACTACACCGTCGGCCGCGACACTGCACGCGTGCGCGAAGTCATGCGGACCTTTAGGCAAACTGGCGCCTATCGATTCGAGAATTTTGACCGCGACTCCTTCTCGGCCTCGCGCTGCGCCGATGCGGAGATTCCGGGGATCATCCAGCGCGTTTACCAGAAATATGGCTACGTGGCCGACCCGCACACCGCGTGCGGCTTCAAGGACCTGAATGCCGACCGCGTAAGTGTCGTGCTCGCCACCGCCAGCCCGGCAAAATTTCCCGATACGATCCTCCGTGCCATTGGCCAAGAGCCCACGCATCCGTCACTCGAAGCGCTCAAAGCTCGCCCGCTCGTGAAACACCCGCTCAAGGCCGAGCCGCAGGCGATCAAGGCGTTCATCGAAGCTCACGCGGTTTAAACCACCAGGCCTCTGGCGTCACGCCGTCAACGCAGGGGCGTTCGCCGGAGCGGGTTGGTTGTTACGAGGCGGTGTGAATAACGACTCGACAGCGCCCTCCCACCGGTGGCGCTGCGCCCAAACTTGCCCCGCATCGCCCAGACGCTTCCGCAATGCCGCATCGGTAATCAGCTTTTCAAACGCAGCGGTCAATTGTGCGGGTCGGTGAGGCGGGACCAACAGGCCCGTCACTCCGTTGACCACCGCCTCGCGCACGCCACCGATCGCGTGGCCGACGATCGGCAGCCCGCGCCCGGAAGCTTCGAGGTACACAAGCCCAAAGCCTTCGACACTCTGCTCTTGGTGGACGCTCGTCATGGCGAAAATATCGGCCTGATCATAGATGGTACCCAACTCATGATCGGGGACATCGCCTAGGAAGCGGACGACCAAATCCGATTGTGCGGCCTCCTCACGCAGCAACGCCTCGTAAGCATGGCGATGGTGACTCCCGACCAACCAATACTCAACTCGGCGGCGGAACTCGGGCGCCAAGCCTTGCAGCGCACGCAAGGTCTCGAGCTGACCCTTACGCGGGTGCAAACGGCCGACGGTCAGTACGACGAGGCGAGGTTTATCGGTCACCAATTTCGGGGCGACCACCGCAAAATCGGACCGCAGGGCCCCGGGCGTCAGCAGGATCTTTCCCCTCGCCTCTGGGAAATGCTGGCAAAGCAAATTCCGGGTATACCGCGTGAGCGTGCTCACCCGCGTGGCATGCCGGATCAGGCGCCTCGTCAGCCAACGATTAATAAAATTCCTATGGAATTTCAGAATCTCCGAGCCATGAAACGTGAGGATGATATGCTTGGGCCGGAAAGTCGGGATGAACTGCAAAAGCATCATGGCCAGAATCGGCCCAGGTTCCGGCAAATAAACCGTCGCGTAGCGAAGCCGACGCCGGTCCGCGATGAGTTGGCGCACCAACTGGAATTGGCACAATAGACCATGCGTCCCTTTCAGTGGGAGGCGTCGGACGCGAAACGGCCAGGCCTTGTCATCAGCGCTCGGGGCCGACTGTGCCCAAACCTCGACCTCATAGCCCATGCGAGCCGACGCATTCGCCATCTCCTCCGTGAAGGTGGCAATGCCCCCGCGTCGCGGATAAAATTCGTGCGTGATGAGATAGATCGGCGCTGATGCCCCTGACGAATCCATAGAGGAAGGAAGTCTTTTATCGCCAATGGGGAATCCGCCACAAGCAATAAACTCCACTCCGTGATAGTCGGAATTTTCACTCGTGCGAGGAAACATATAGCCGCAGCTGCCATCATACCTATCCAGAGAAATGGTTTTACATTTTTTCGCCTGAGCTCATTAGGAAAACGACATATGTCAGATCCAGCCATCGCTACATCTGCGGCCCCCTCTTCCTCACCAACTGTTGCGCCGAAACCCTTCACTGCGGATGACGAGAGCACACTGCGCGAGTCGATGCGCCGGTGTTCTCCATCCTCAATCGAAGCAGCCATCCAATTCCGCAAAACTGGCAACCCTGACCATGTTCCGGCGATCGTCGTCGGCATCATCGAGCGTTTTGTCGATCCCGATCTCCGCACAAAGCTCAAGCACGCAGACGACGACCTGCGCATGATCGAAGATCTCGGCATCGACTCACTAACGATGATGGAAATCGTCGTCTTGGTAGAAGATGCGATTAAGATCTCCGTCAACAACGACGACCTCCGAGGTCTTCGCACGATTGGTGACATCAAGGTCTTCATCGATTGCCGACTCCGCGGAGTCCCTCCGCCACAGCCAAGAAAGCTCATCCCGATCGAGCAGATCGAAACCGTGATGCCAGTTCAGACGCCGTTTCTGTTCCTCAACGAAGCGTCGCTGAACGCAACCGGCGCCACTGGGAAATACAAGATTACCGGACAGGAGGCATTTCTGCAGGGACACTTTAAGGGCAACCCCGTGATGCCCGCCTCGTTGATGCTCGAAGCGCTCGGCCAATTGGCCGTGCTCTATCTCATCGAAGGCATGACGACCGAGCCTGGCAAGGTCGTCGCATCGAATCTCATCTACTTCACTGGGTGCGAGGGCGTCCGCGCGCACCGCATCTGCAAGCCCGGAGATACCCTCGCTCTGACAATCAAACCGAAGCGCATCAAGATGCCGCTGGCCACGTTTGAAGGCTCGATTCGTGTAGGTCAGGAAAAGGCGGCAATCGCCGAAGAGATCACCCTCACCTTCGGGCTGGTGGATGCCCCCAGTGCCCCCACGCCCATGGGTAGCGCAGCGCCTGCAACGAGCACCACTTGACCGTCCAGAGACTAGACTATCGCCATAGAGTCACCGCACCCTTGCATGGCGGGCCAAACCCGCCACGGTGTCTTTCTTGTTTCGATCAAGTATGTCCCGCGTTTTCATCACTGGCCTTGGATTCATCACCAGCATAGGTAACGATGCCGCCGCTGTCAGCGAGAGTCTGCGTACGCTCCGCCACGGCATGGCGCTCTTTCCGGCGTTTCAAAACGACCAGTCCCCTGTCAAAGTTGCCGCCCCCGTAAAGGAATTCGACGTCGACAGCACAGATCCCGAAGACTGGACCTATCCAAGCCGTTATAAGGTCCGACGCGAAGTACTTCGGAGCCTCGCGCCCAACGCCCTCTATGCGTGGTGCGCCATGCAGCAGGCCATCGATGATGCCAAGCTCGGCGAAGCTGAAATCTCGAACCCGCAAACAGGTCTCTACGCTGCCTCAGCCGGGTCTCCACATCTGCTCGATCATTTACTGCAACGCCTGAACACCCAAGGCGTCATGCGGTGTTCGCCGATGGGTATCGTCGCGTCGATCGCTGGCACGCTAAACTTCAACCTCGTCGCGCACTTCAAAATCAAAGGCGCGTCCTGCGGGTTTTCCAGCGCGTGCGCCTCCTCGAATCATGCCCTCGGGTATGCCTTCGACGACATCGCCCTCGGGCGTCAGCATCGCATGTTCGTCGTAGGAGCCGAGGACTGTAATCGCGAGAGCATCCTCCCTTTTGCTGCGATGCGGGCTCTTTCGTTGCAAACCAACCCGGACATCGCCTCACGCCCATTCGACCTTGCGCGCGATGGCTTTGTCGGAACTGGGGGGGCCACCGTCCTCGTCCTTGAAAGCGAAGAAGAAGTCCGCCGCCGCGGCTCCAAAGTCTACTGCGAACTCGCAGGCTGGGGCCAGTCGTCCGATGGGCATAATGTGGCAATCTCCCATCCGGACGGGCATGGCCTGCGCACGGCGATGGAGAACGCACTGCGCGCGACCGGGTTGTCCCCGCATCAAATCGATTATGTGAATGCCCACGGCACCTCCACGCCGATCGGCGACACGTCCGAAGTGAAAGCCCTGCACGGTGTCTTCACCAACGTCGGTGCTCACCCTGCCATCAGCAGCACCAAAGCGCTCACCGGCCATGGGCTCTCATTGTCAGGCGCCATGGAGACCGGCTTCTGCGCACTCGCCATCAAGGAAGGGTTCATGCCCGGCTCCGCCCACATCACTCAACTTGATCCCATCTGCGACGGGTTGAATATTCTGCGGCAGACGCAAGCCACACCGCCCCGCGTTGTCATGAACAACAGCAGCGGCTTCGGCGGAGCCAATGTCTGCTCAGTCATGAAACAGGCCGCACTCTAGTGCGCTAAAGGCGGCTTCCCCGTTCATGCACAGCCGGCGCCTTGGTGAGCTTTGCCCCACAGCCTTTGTCACAGGCGCGAGCGGTGGCCTGGGCCAGGCCTTCTGCGAAATGCTCCTCGACGAGGGCGTTTGCGTATGGGGGACCGCGCGTGACCCACAAAGACTCCAAGCCCTCGCCAGTCATCCAAGCTTTACTGGGATCACACTCAATCTAGACGCCCCCGCCGAAGCCATCACCGCGTTTCGAGCGGCGCAGTCCGAAGCAGGCGGGCACTTCGACCTCGTGATTCAGAATGCCGGCTATGGCCTCTTCGGCCGCTTCACTCAAATCGAGCCAGAGCGCTGGACCCGACAAATCTCCGACATGCTGCTGAGCACCCTCGCCCTGAGCCATGCAGCGCTGGCCCCGATGCTTGCCCGCGACCGCGGCACGCTCGTCCACGTCTCCTCGATTGCCTCAGAGCTGCCGATTCCCTTTATGGCCGGCTACAACGTCGCCAAAGCCGGCCTGTCTGCGTTGAGCGAAAGCATCCTGGCCGAAACCCGGCGAACCAATGTCGCCATGATCGATTTTCGCCCGGGCGATTATCGGACCTCGTTCAATCAGGGCATGCGCCCGGACGGGCATACGTCGGACACGCAACTCGCACGAGTCTGGCACCGCCTCGAGGCGAATCTCGCCGCAGCGCCCACCCCAGCTCAAGCAGCCCACGATCTGGGCAACGCTCTCCTCCGGCGGCACCGGGGAATCGTACGCTCCGGCGGATTCTTTCAAACTCGACTCGCCCCGGTTTTCACCGCATTCGCCCCTGCTTCGCTCGTGCGCGCCCTTTCGGCGCGGTACTTCAACGCCACCTAAACGTGTCCCACATCCGCATCCTCGTCCTCACATCCAGCACCGGTGGCGGTCATGACGCCCGCGCGGAAGCCTTCGCGGAATGGTGCTTCCGGCTCTACCGCCACTCGGTGGATGTGCGCATCGAGCAGATGCTCGAAAAGTCATCGACTATCAACCGCACCGGCGTGGGCTTTTACAACTGGATCCAAAAACGCTGCCCGCTCCTGCACACCGGATTCTACGCATTCGTCGAACTTCTCAGTTATCTCAACCGAAACTCCGTACACCTCGGTCGCCACTACTACACCAAGGTTCTACGCGAGTACCGGCCGCACCTCGTTTTTAGCGTTCACGACTGCCTCAACCGCGGATACTTTCAGCTCGCGCGTAAGATTCTTGGAGCAGATCAGGTGCGCTGCGCGACCTATTGCGGTGAGTTTTCCGGCGGATGGGGGTACTCCCGAAACTGGATCGAACCGTCCGCTGATCTCTACATCTCGCGTACGCCCACGGCCCGCGATTTTGCCGTCAAAATGGGAATCTCCCCGGAAAAGGCCTTGGTGCGCGGCCATTTCATGCATCCACGGGCTTACCTCGAAGTCATCGCCCCCGCCGCCAAAGCACAGTTTCGCCAGCAAACACTCGGACTGCACCCACACCGTTTCACCGTGTTTCTGGCGACAGGCACCAATGGCGCCAACAACCACTTTGAGCTCCTTCCGGCACTCCTGCGCCACGCGCACCGCTGCCAAGCCATCATCATCTGCGGGAAAAACCACGACACCTATAACCAGCTTGTGCAATGGCGAGCCCAGCACCCGGAGTTTGCCTGCCACATTGAAGGATTCTCCCAGGACGTCCATCTGCTCATGCAGGCCAGCGATGTCATCGTCACACGGGGCGGCACGACGACTTGCGCCAAGGCGCTCCACTTCAACTGCCCCATCGTCTTCAACGCATTCGGCGGCATCATGCCCCAGGAGAAACTCACCTGGAAGTTCTTCCACAACGGAAATGCCGCGCTCAAAATCGAAAATGCCGACGATTTCGTCGAGATCATCGACGACTGGATGAGCCACCCAGCCCATTATGCCCAGCTTCGTGATCGGTTCCTGCTCCTGCGCTACGATGAAGATCCTGCGATCGTCATCGACGAACTGGTGAACCTCGCTGGAGAAGTGGCTGGTCGCCCGTATAGCCGCAGTCCATTTCCCCCACGCCCGGAAACCGACGAAGCCGAATCGTCTGAGAACGCCCTCACACGGCCACGCCAAGAAAAGCCGCGAGCGCAGGATCCAGAGGCTGAGCCTCTCGCCAGCCGACCACCAGTCGGCTCTCAGGTGCCGGCCCGATAATTGGACAAAACGCCACCTCCGGCGGCAGCTGGCTCGCCTCCGATGGGCACATAAACGTCGCCCCCAATCCCGCGCGAACCAGCCCCACTGCATTGGCGCGCGGCCACACTTCTTCCGCGATCCGAGGCGACATGCCCGCCTTGGCAAAGGCCGCCAACACGCGATCATAAAATCCAGGATTGTGCGCGCGTGGGAAGAGGACAAATGGCGTGTCGGCCAAATCCCGCAACCGGACCTCAGGCTGTCCAGCCAATGGATGGTCCCCCGGCAACAGCACCCCATTGCGCTCCCGCAATAACAACCGTGTTTGCAGCCCGGGCGTCGGCGCATCCGGATGAAAAAAGCCACAACTCAACTCTCCCGATTGCAACGCGACCAGCTGGGCCGCCGTCGGAGACTCGTTCAACTCCAGCTTGATCCCAGGATGTCGCCGGCTGAATTCCCTCAAAATCCCCGGCAACACCGTGGCCATCGCCAAACCTGTGAACGCCACACGAACATGCCCCACCTGTCCTTCCGCGACAGCATGCAACTCGCCGCGCACCGTCGCCAGTGTCCGCAATACAGGCTCGATCCGATCCAGCAACGACTGCCCCGCAGCTGTCAGCTCCACCTTTCGCCGCGATCGCACCAGCAAATCCACCCCCAACGCCGCCTCCAACTGGGCGATCTGACGGCTCAGCGCCGGCTGGGCCACCGCCAACGACTCCGCCGCCCGACGAAAATGCAACTGGCGGGCCACCTCGCGAAAGTAAACGAGGTGCCGCAGCTCAAAAGGATATTGATACTCACGAGGCATCACAGACACCCAAACAAGTATTTCCCATGCATGCAACTCCCTGCTACGATTGGCCCGTTGGACATGAGCCCGGCTGCAACCGCAACCCTCGCTCACGTTGACAACGCCAACTTTCGACCAAATCTCGACATCTCCATGGCTAAATCGCTCTTCGAAAAAGTGTGGGAATCCCACACCGTCCGCAAACTGGCCAACGGCCAGACGCAGTTGCTCATCGGCACGCACCTCATCCACGAGGTCACCAGCCCCCAAGCCTTCGGCATGCTCCGTGATTTGAAACTCAAGGTGCTCATGCCGCACCGCACGTTCGCGACGGTCGATCACATCGTCCCCACCGACCAGTTCGCCGAGCCCTACGCCGATCCGCTCGCCCAGGCGATGATGGATGCCTTGCGCAAAAACTGCGCCGAGTTTGGCGTCACCTTCTTCGACCGCGCCAGCGGTAAACAAGGCGTCGTGCACATCGTCGGCCCCGAGCAAGGCATCACTCAGCCTGGCACCACGATCGCCTGCGGCGACTCGCACACCTCCACTCACGGCGCGTTTGGCGCGATCGCCTTCGGCATCGGTACCACGCAAATCCGCGATGTGCTCGCCACGCAGACGATGGCCATCGGGCCGTTGAAAGTTCGCCGCATCAATGTGAACGGCAAACTCCGCCCCGGCGTGTACGCCAAGGACGTCATCCTCCACATCATCCGCACGCTCGGCGTCAACGGCGGCACCGGCTACGCCTACGAGTACGGCGGCGAGGTCTTCGACCGCATGACGATGGAAGAGCGCATGACCGTGTGCAACATGTCCATCGAGGGCGGCGCACGCGTCGGCTATGTCAACCCTGACGAGACCACGTTCGCCTATCTTAAAGATCGCCCGTACTCGCCGAAGGGCGCCGCATGGGACGCCGCCGTCGCCGGCTGGAAAGCCGTCGCCAGCGATCCAGGTTGCCACTACGACAACGTCGTCGATTTCCGCGCCGAAGACATCCCGCCGACCGTCACCTGGGGTATCAATCCTGCGCAGGCCATCGCCGTCGGTGAAAACATCCCCGACCCGGCGAAGGCGACTTCCGTCGACGAGAAGGCCTCCATCGAAGAGGCCCTCGCCTACATGAAGTTCAAAGCCAACGCGCCGATCAAGGGCACCAAGATCGATGTCGCGTTCCTCGGCTCGTGCACCAACGGCCGCCTCAGCGATTTCCAAGAGGTCGCCAAATATATCAAAGGCAAACGCGTCGCCCCCGGCGTGAAAGCCCTCGCCGTGCCCGGCTCGCAAATCGTCGCGCTCCAGTGCGCAAAGCTCGGCATCGACCAAGTCTTCCGCGACGCCGGCTTCGAATGGCGCGAGGCAGGCTGCTCCATGTGCCTGGCGATGAATCCCGACAAACTCGTCGGCGACCAAATCTCCGCGAGCTCCTCCAACCGCAACTTCAAGGGCCGCCAAGGCAGCCCGACCGGCCGCACGCTCCTCATGAGCCCGCTCATGGTGGCCGCCGCCGCCATCGCCGGCTCCGTCGCCGACGCCCGCGAGGTCTTCGCCGTCGCCAAGTAAACCCCGCATCGAGAAACACCCAACACCTCTCCTCACCATGGCTCTCGCCAAAATCACCCAAGTTTCCGGCCGCGGCGTCCCCGTCCTCGGCAACGATATCGACACCGACCGCATCATCCCGGCCCGCTTCATGAAATGCGTGTCCTTCGACGGTCTCGGCGAATTCGTTTTCTTCGACGTCCGCAAGAATGCCGACGGATCCCCGAAGGAGCATCCGCTCAACGAAGCGCGCTACCAAGGTGCCTCGATCCTCATCAGCGGCGCCAATTTCGGCTGCGGCTCCTCCCGCGAGCACGCACCGCAGGCCATCCAGAAATATGGTTTCCGAGCCATCATCGCGGAAAACTATGCGGAAATCTTCTTCGGCAACTCGACCACGCTCGGCATCCCCTGCGTGAGCGCCAGCCGCGAAGACATCCAGAAACTGGTCGCCGCGGTACAGAGCAACCCGCAGACCGAGATCGTCGTCGACGTCGCCGCCAAAGAAGTGCGTTTCGCTGGTCAAAAAATTCCCGTCACCATCCGCGACTCCGCCCGCGATGCCCTCATCAACGGACGCTGGGACGCCATCGGCGAGCTCCTTGAAGGCATCCCTGTCGTGAAAACTTTCACGGCGAAATTGCCCTACCTCTCCGCCTGATCCCGAGCGACAGGTATTAGGAAAACAAGGCGAGCCTCACAGCTCGCCTTCTTCTTTCTCGAAAAAGACTGAACTTTTTTGCCTTTCGCAGCGTCATTAGCGACACACATCCACCATGGTCCTCGCAGTCATCGATATTTTCTCAGGTGCCGATTTTCTGATCTACCCGCTCGGGCTCTGCTCCGTGCTGATGGTCTACATCATTTGCGAGCGCTCCTACGCACTGCGCAAAAACGCCGTCATGCCCCAGGACGTCGTCGATGCCATCGTCGGTGGAAAACCCATCACCGGCGGGCGCCACACCGTGCTGTCGCGCATCATCGAGTTTTCCGAAAAGCACCCGACCGATCCTGGCGCCGTGAAGGCCTACGCCCGCCTCCAGCTCAACCGCATGGAGCGCGGCATCCCCTACCTCGACGTCATCTACGCCGCCGCTCCGATGATCGGACTCACCGGCACCGTCTGGTCGCTCCTGCGCGTGTTCTCCGCCATCTCCAGCGAAACCGGTCTGCCCGATCCCGTAAAATTCACCAGTGGCGTCGCCCTCGCGCTCTCCGCCACGCTCATCGGTCTATGCATCGCGATTCCCTCGCTCGTCGGCGGCGGCTATCTGCAACGCCGTGTGGAAAACTACGCCGCGCAACTCGACGTGCT
>ERZ795030.1613-NODE-1613-length-29867-cov-7.034550_pt1 | contig 29867 bp, 25 predicted proteins | sample MGYA00375122_ERZ795030 | MGnify/ENA primary metagenome ERZ795030 (study PRJEB30165, sample SAMN05720146) | activated sludge metagenome | isolation source: anaerobic digester from wastewater treatment plant | place: Japan | collected 2015-04-20 ... | reverse complement strand
GCACCCGGCCGAGTGGGTGATGCTTCCCGCCAATGCGAGGGTGCGCCACCCCATCATCGAGGAGCGGATCCTCTCGCTGAAATCCCTTTCCGATTCTTCCGCCTTCAACTCGATCGAGATGGGTGACCCATCGCTCGGCATCATCTCGTCCGGGGTGGCATACCAGTACGCGAAGGAGGCGTTCCCCGACGCATCGTTTCTGAAGCTGGGCATGTCCTATCCCCTGCCCGAGGAGCTCATCAGAGACTTTGCCTCGCGGGTGCGCGAACTCTGGGTCGTCGAAGAGCTCGATCCGTTCATGGAAGATCAGGTCAAGGCCCTGGGCATCTCCTGCCGCGGCAAAGACCGTCTGCCCATGTGCGGGGAGCTGAACCCGGACATCATCAGGGATGCCATTGCAGGCGGCAGGCCGGAAGCGGTGGAGGAGCGCAAGCTGCCGCCGCGGCCGCCGAGCATGTGCCCCGGATGCCCGCATCGCAGCCTCCTGTGGGCGCTGAAGCGCAACAAGTGTTTCATCGCGGGAGACATCGGCTGCTACACGTTAGGCTTCCTCCCGCCGCTGGACGCCATCGATACGACCCTGTGCATGGGGGCGGGCATCAACCACGCCCACGGCATGGCCAAAGCCTTCGGGCCCGGCAAAGAGAAGATCACGGCCGTGATCGGAGACTCCACCTTCTATCACTCTGGCATTACCGGGCTTCTCAACCTCGCCTACAACAACGGAACAGCCCTGGTCGTGATCCTCGACAACTCGACCACGGCCATGACCGGCTCACAGAATCATCCGGGGACCGGGGTCACCATCCGGGGAGAGCAGACCATAAGCCTCGATCTGGAAAATCTCGTAAAGTCCCTGGGCATCGGATGGGTCAGGACCGTCGACCCCTATGACGTGAAGAAGACGAGAAAGGACATCAAGGAGGCCCTGGCGCACGACGGCCCCTCGGTCATCATCTCAAAAGCGCCGTGCGTTCTGCTCAAGTCGAGAAAGGTCTCGGGCAGAGCGCTCACGGTCGACACGGACACCTGCACGGGCTGCAAGGTATGTATCGGACTGGGCTGCCCTGCGATCGAGTTCAGGGATGAAAAGGCCTATATCAGCGACATGTGCGTGGGGTGCGGCGTGTGCGCAGAGCTGTGTGCGCCGGGCGCAATCGGAGGTGAGAAATGAACGTGATGATGACCGGAGTCGGGGGGCAGGGTATCATACTGGCTTCCGACATGCTCTCGGAGGTGATGATGAGGTCGGGCTGCGACGTGAAGAAGTCCGAGATTCACGGCATGGCTCAGCGTGGCGGGAGCGTCATGTCCCACGTGAGGTTTTCCGAGCGCGTGGCCTCTCCCCTCATTCCCTATGGAAAATGCGATATTCTGCTGTCGTTCGAGGAGCTCGAGGCGGCCCGGTACGTAAGATATCTGAAGAAAGACGCCGTCGTGATCATCAACCGGTACCGCCTGGCGCCGCCCTCGGTCATATCCGGTCAGGAGCCCTATCCGGACGTCGTCCCCATCATCCGGGAAAAGACCCGGAACATCCTCATGGTGGAAGGCTCCGCTGTAGCCGAGGAGATGGGCAATGCAAGAGGGGTGAACATCATCCTGCTCGGGGTGCTCTCCACGTTTCTCGAGCCGCCCGAGTCGGTCTGGATCGACGCCATCAACACCATGCTCAAGGAAAAGATCCGCGCCGTCAATATCGAGGGGTTCAAGAGAGGCAGGCAGCTGAACAGCCCAGTGATGCACAATGTTCAAGGAGGAATGTCATGATTTATAACGAAGAGTTCGAAACACTGCCCCGCGAAGCGATCGAGGCCCTGCAGCTCAAACGGCTGCAGCAGGTGGTGAGCAGGGTCTATCATACCGTGGGCTTCTACCGGAAGGCCTTCGACAACGCCGGGGTGACCCCGGACGACGTCCGGAGCCTGGACGACCTGAAACGCCTCCCCTTCACCTGCAAGCAGGACCTGCGCGACAACTACCCCTTCGGGCTGTTCACGGTTCCCATGAGCAACATCGTGCGCCTGCACGCCTCCTCGGGCACCACAGGCAAACCCACCGTGGTCGGCTACACCCAGCGCGACATCGAGACCTGGGCCACGCTGATGGCCAGGTCGTTTGTGGCGGCGGGACTGAGCAAGAACGACATCATCCACAACGCCTACGGCTACGGGCTCTTCACCGGAGGGCTGGGAGCCCATTACGGCGCCGAGAAGCTCGGGGCGAGCGTGATCCCCATGTCCGGAGGCAGCACCAAGAAGCAGATCATGCTCCTGCAGGACTTCGGCCCCACGGCAATCTGCTGCACACCGTCGTACCTGCTCTACCTGGCCGAGGCCGGGAAAGAGATGGGAGTTGACATGAGCTCTCTGAGGCTCAGGGTCGGAATCCTGGGCGCCGAACCCTGGAGCGAGCGGATGCGCGAGCAGATCGAACGGGCGCTCGACATCACGGCACTCGACATCTACGGCCTCTCCGAGATCATGGGCCCGGGAGTGGCCATGGAGTGCATCGAAGGCAGGTGCGGCCTGCACATCTACGAAGACCACTTCATCGTGGAGGTCATCGACCCCGCGACCGGCGAGGCGCTCCCCTACGGCAAGACCGGCGAGCTCGTCTTCACCACCATCACCAAGGAGGCGTTCCCGCTGATCCGCTACCGCACCAAGGACATCTCCCGGCTCATGCCCCAGGTGTGCAAATGCGGACGGACCTTTGTGCGGATGGAGAGGGTGTCGGGCAGGAGCGACGACATGCTCATCATCAGGGGCGTCAATGTGTTTCCCTCGCAGATCGAGAGCGTGCTCCTGGAGATCGACGGCCTGGAGCCGCACTACCAGCTCATCGTAGACCGGGAGGGCTCCCTGGACACCCTGGAGGTCCAGGTCGAAGTAAGAGAAAAGATCTTCTCGGATGAAATTCGCGAGTTGCAGAATATGGAGAAACGCATTACAAAGGATATCAAAGACTACCTTGGCGTCACCGCCAAGGTGAAGCTGGTGGAGCCGAAATCCCTCCAGCGTTTCGAGGGCAAGGCTCAGCGGGTGATCGACAAGCGGATTATCTAGGAGGTCTGTCATGAAGGTAGAACAGATATCGATTTTTTTGGAAAACAAACCCGGAGGCCTCTCCAGCGTGACCAAGGCCCTGAGCGATGCAAAGATCAACATACGCGCCCTGTCTCTTGCCGATACTTCGGACTTCGGGATCCTGAGGCTCATCGTTGACAACGTGGCAAAGGCGAAAGAAGTGCTGAACGAAAAAGGCTTTGCCGTGGGCAAGACCCACGTGGTGGCCGTCGAGGTGCCCGACAGGCCGGGCGGGCTCAACAGCATCCTCGAGCTGCTGACCGGCAAGGGCATCAACGTGGAGTACATGTACGCCTTTGTGGAGCGCAGCGGCGAGAACGCGGTGATCATCTTCCGGTTCGACTCCACGGACGAGGCCATCGAGGCGCTTAAGAACAACGGGTTCAACGTGCTCAAGGGGGAGAAGGTCTACGGCCTCTGAGGAAGAGGGGGTGGCCGGCCTTTCCTTCATGACTCTTGTCACCGGAAGTGCTGGCGGGAACGGGACAGCGGATGGCGCAGATCGTTCAGGAACACTACCGCGACTTTCAGGGAAAGGAGCAGGGTCTGCTGACGGCATCACGGGCGTTCCTCGTTGCCGGGATCGCGGGCTGTCTGGCGGGCGTTGCAGCCACGATCCTGACCGGATCCTTTCTCTGGATCGCAGCCGGCCTTGCATGCGCCGTGGCAGGCATCGTGCTCTTTCTCGTCTTCGGGGCTCTCTCGGAGATCACCATCATGCTCAAGAAGCTCCTGGGCCTGCCGGTAAAGGGCGTGATTTCGGGCACACGGTCAGGCTCGGTGTCCGTGTGCTCCGAGTGCGGCGGCCTTACCTGGCCTGACAGCGAGAAGTGTGCCTCCTGCGGCGCGGATTTCGCTTCCAGGCCCGCACGCCCGGAGGAATGACCCCGGCGACCCAGGTGCATCCCGTCCGCTTCGGCCGCCCGCGGGAGACGCTCCGGCGGGGCCGGGGAATAATTCCCTTGATTTTGACCCTGTTCCTACTAAAATAAGGGGCTCTTCCCGGAAGGCGGGAGTGAAACCGCGGCTTTTTTCCCGGGAAGGCGCAGGAGAAGTCGTGCATGCGTGAGTATGCAATGCTTGTTGAAGAGAATGTATGAAGGGGAGGGTTCATGAAAAAACTCTTATGTAGTATTGTCTGTGGTTTTCTTGTTCTGATGCTCTGCCTGTCATGCACCAGGAAGGCGGAGGAAGAAGTTTCTCCGATCGAAGGGGCTGCGATGTCGGATGAGGCCGCTGCGCCAGCAGGCAAAGTCGTCGAACTTTCCTACAGCATCTTCTTCCCGCCCGCTCACGCCCAGTGCAAGGCCGGAGAAGACTGGGCACGCGAGATCGAGAAGCGGACATCGGGGCGGGTGAAGATCAACACGTTTCCTGGCGGGACCCTCACCAGCGCGGGCGAATGCTACGACGGCGTGGTGAAGGGGATATCGGACATCGGAATGTCCTGCTTCGCCTACACCAGGGGCCGTTTCCCGGTCATGGAGGCGGTGGACCTGCCTATGGGCTATTCGAGCGGAATGGCGGCCACCCGGGCGGCAAACGAGTATTACGCCCGGATCAAGCCCGCGGAGCTCTATGACGTCCACGTGCTCTACATCCATGCGCACGGCCCCGGCCTGCTCCATACGAAGAGGCCGGTTGCGAAGCTCGAAGACCTCAAGGGCATGAAGATCCGCTCCACCGGACTGAGCGCCAAGCTGGTCGAGGTCCTTGGCGGGGTGCCGGTGGCAATGCCTCAGCCCGGAACCTACGAGGCCCTCCAGAAGGGAGTCGTGGAAGGCACATTCGCCCCCATGGAAACGCTCAAGGGATGGAAGCAGGGCGAAGTCATCGACTACACCACCGACTGTGTCTCGATCGGCTATACCACCGCCATGTTCGTGGTCATGAACAAGGACAAGTGGAACAGTCTCCCCCCCGAGATTCAGCAGATCTTCACGGATGTGAGCGCCGAGTACGTCGACGTACACGGCAAGGTCTGGGATGACGCGGACACCGACGGATTGGCCTTCAACCAGGAGCAGCAGAACACCATCATCTCCCTTTCCCCGGAAGAGAGCGCCCGATGGGAGGCCGCCGTGAAGCCCGTGATCGACGCGTACATCAAGACGGTGCAGGCCCAGGGCATCGATGCCGAGCAGAACATCGCTATCCTGAAGGCGAGCATCGAGAAGAACGGGAAATGAGGGGCGGCTCTGCAATCCTGAGGGAGCGCCGCATGAAAGCGGCGCCGTTCTCTGATTCCCTTGAAAGGTGCCTGTGATGATATCCTTCCTGCGCATCGAGAGATTCGTAGCGAACCTCGCGGACAAGGTGAACTGGATCGCCGCCGCGGCAGTGGCCTTCATGATGCTTCTCATCACCGCGGATGTCGTCCTCCGTTTTTTCAGGAGCCCCATACCCGGCACCTATGAGATCGTCAGCTTCACGGGCGCCGTCGTCATCTCGTTTGCCCTTCCCTATACGTCCGTCCAGAAGGGCCACATCGCCGTGGACTTTCTGATGGTACGGCTCCCCTGGATCGTGCGGGTCGTCGTCAATGCAATCAACGCCTTCCTCTCCATGATTCTCTTCATCGTGATATCGTGGCAGAGCATCGAGTATGCGCAGAGCCTGCAGCGCTCCGGGGAGGTCTCGGCCACGCTCCAGATGCCCACCTATCCGTTCATCTACGGAGTGGCCTTCGGCACCGCCATGCTCGCCCTGGTGCTCTTCATCGAGCTCCTGCGGCAGCTGAAGGGGGCCGAGATCGAATGAGCCCAACCACTGTCGGCATCATCGGCATCATCGCCCTGTTCGTGCTCATCTTTTCCCGGATGCCCGTGGGCTTTCTCATGGCGATCATCGGCTTTGCCGGGTTCGCCGCCATCGTGTCGGTCGACGCGTCACTGAATCTTCTGGCAAAGGACATCTTTTCCGTGTTCGCCTCCTACAATCTGACCGTCATCCCCCTGTTCGTGCTCATGGGCCAGATCGCCTTCCACTCCGGCATCTCGCAGCGACTCTTCGACACGGCATACCGGTTCATCGGCCATCTTCCTGGCGGGCTTGCCATCGCCACCGTGGGCGCGTGCGCGGCCTTCTCCGCCATCTGCGGCTCAACCAACGCAACGGCAGCTACCATGGGCGCAGCCACGCTACCCGAGATGAAGCGCTACAACTACAAGCCCGAGCTGGCGACCGGCGTGGTCGCCGCCGGCGGCAGCCTCGGGATCCTCATCCCGCCGAGCGTCATCTTCATCGTCTACGGGATTCTCACCGAGCAGTCCATCGGTGAGCTCTTCCTGGCCGGCATCCTTCCGGGCGTTCTGCTCACCCTGTTCTTCGTGGCCGCCATCCTCATCTGGGCCACCGTCAGGCCCGAGCTGGGGCCCAAGGGGCCGAAGAGCACATGGAAGCAGAGGTTCGCGTCTCTGCCCGGAACCATCGAGACCCTCATCATCTTCATCGTGGTGATGGGCGGGCTCTTCGGCGGGATCTTCACGCCCACGGAGGCAGGTGCGGTCGGGGCCTTCGCCACCCTCGCCGTCGCGGTCATCAAGCGCAACATCGACTGGAGCGGGTTCGTCCAGGCCCTGTTCGAAACCACGCGGATCAGCGCCATGATCCTGGTGATCGTTGCCGGGGCCACCGTGTTCGGCCATTTCCTGGCCGTCTCGCGCATCCCCTACGACATAGCGAGCTGGATCGCGTCCTTCCAGATGCCCCCGGCCGTCATCATGAGCTTCATTATCCTGATCTACCTGATAGGCGGGTGCTTCATCGATTCCCTGGCCCTGATCATGCTCACCATTCCGATCTTCTACCCCGTGGTGATCGATTACGGGTTCGATCCCATCTGGTTCGGTGTGGTGATCGTGCTCATCACCCAGATCGGGGTGGTCACGCCGCCGGTAGGAGTGAACGTCTACGTGGTGAGCGGGGTCGCCCGGGACGTGCCGCTGAGCGTGATCTTCAAAGGCGTCGTGCCCATGCTGATCGCGATGATTATCCTCACCTTCCTGCTCATCCCGTTCCCCCAGATCGCGACCTTCCTGCCGGGGCTGCTCAGGTAGGCATTCCTCGGGCGGGCTTCCGGCAAAGCCGTGTCCGGACGGGAGGAGGGAGCGCGGAAGCGCCCGGATCGGGAATCTCTTACGGGACGCCCATGAAGAGGCTTCAGTATTTCATGTAGTGGAACGGCTCGATAGTGGCCAGGGCTTCCGGGGTCAGGGTCTTGAACTTGTGTTCCTTGAGCACCTTCTGAGTCTTGTCGAGGTCGGAGACGTCCACCACGAACACGGCCGTCTTGTTGCTCTCCAGCACGAACCCGTATGCATTTTCGATATTGATGCCTGCGCCGGCCAGGAGCTGGACGAGCTTGTCCATCCCCCCGGGCTTGTCTTCGATGACGACCGCGATCACTTCCTTGAGACGGGCATCGATGCCTTCTTTGACCAGGGCCTTCTGAGCGGGCTTGGGATCGTCCACCAGGATGTTGAAAAAGCCCCTGTCGCCGTACGACGATATGGTGACGGCCCTGATGTTGATCTTCTCCCGGGAAAGGATGCCTGACACCCGGGCGAGCTTGCCGGGGGTGTTCTCCGTGGGTATGGTAAGCTGATATGCGATCATCTCACACCTGCCTTGCTCACAGTTATATCAAACAATAAACGCTGCCAGGCCGCTCTCGTGGCAGAAGGTTCCTTCATACAATTTCATAGAGAATCCGTAAAGAATGTCAAGGCCTTTCTCCGGCCCGCCTGTGGGCCGCGAGGCAGCAGGGTTCATCGCTTGCCTCGAGGCCGCTTTCCGGGAGAGCTTGCGGAGATGAAGCAGTGGTCTTCCCACCATTCCTCCCAGGCGCTGCCTTCTTCTTCCGCGTGCTCCGGGGCCACGGCATCCGTGGAAAAGCCGTTGATGCCCCCATTCCAGTTGAGAGAGCTCGCGAGTATCCCGCCTGCGGGAACCAGATACTCGGTGACGGTCTCGGACGGGGCATGGGGCGGAGAGTCGAACTCGATGGTGACGCAGCCGCGGACGTCTCCCACCCGGACTCCGGCGGCGGTGACACTGCCGAAGAACACTTCCTGGCCTACCTCGGGGTCGGCCGGATACTTGAGCGTCGTTCCCCCTTCGGGCAGGTCCGCGTAGCTCCATCCGGCTGACGGCCCGTCATCGGGAAAGAACACATACTGCAGAACGTGGATGTTGTCGTCGATGTCCTTTGCATAGTAGTGGTAGGCGGTGTAATGGATCATCTCCAGGCCGCCCGAGGAGTAATCCGGCAGATACCCCCGCTCCAGGACCACGTTGCAGAGTATTCCTTCGAGCGTGAAGTACTGGTGATGGCTCTGCAGGACCTCGAACTCTGAACAGTCGCCATATCCGTAGAGGGTTGTGAGAAAGTCCACATCGCGGTTCGCATTGCTGAAAAACGGGTTCATATACAGGTGGGTGCTGTCGTCGGAAAAGGTGTAACCGTTCAGCTCGGCGGACTTCGATGGAGAGATCGCCCCCGCGATTGCCGTCAGCACGACATACAAAGAAATGACCTTCATCAACTTCATGAAGCACTTCCAAAGATGTATTTAATTGATTTATTATACACGATTGCGTGCATGCTGGCAACCGGGACCTGCCTCGCGGGTGCCGGGCGGGGGATCGCCGGTCGCCGCTTCCGCCCCTTTCCCTGGTATGCACGCGGCGTTTCCGGATGTTCCCGCAAGGGCGCCATACCTTGCAGGAGAAGGCCCCGAGGGAATTCAAGGCATTGACAACCCTTCTTTTCATGGGATAGAGTCTCTGCTCGTGAAAACACAAGGAGGAAGGAATGGATTACAAGGATACGTTGTGCCTGCCCCAGACAGAGTTCCCCATGAAGGCATCGCTCGTGAAAAAAGAGCCGGACATGCTCAAGCGCTGGGAGGATGAAGATCTCTACGGGAAGATACTCGAGAAATCGAAGAGCTGGGAAAAGTTCATCCTGCACGACGGCCCTCCCTATGCAAACGGACACATCCACCTCGGGACGGCACTGAACAAGATCCTGAAAGATATCATCATCAAGTCGCTCTTCATGATGGGGCGCAACACCTTCTATCTCCCCGGCTGGGACTGCCACGGCCTGCCCATCGAGCACCAGGTCGAGATCGAGCTCGGCAAGAAGAGCGCGGAGATGTCCAAGGCCGAGATCCGCAGGAAATGCCGGGAATACGCGGAGAGGTTCCTGGACATCCAGCGCCAGGAGTTCAAGCGCCTGGGCGTGCTCGGGGTCTGGGACGACCCGTACATAACCATGAAGTACGGCTATGAGGCCACCATTGTCCGCGAGCTGGGCAAGTTCATCGGCAGCGGCTCCATCTACAAGGCCCGCAAGCCCGTCTACTGGTGCGCGAAGTGCGGCACCGCCCTTGCCGAGGCCGAGGTCGAGTACCACGACCAGAGCACGCCGGCCATCTTCGTGCGGTTCAAGATGGTCTCGGACATCTCGGAGAAGGTGCCCGAGCTCAGCGGCCGTCAGGACGACACATATATCGTGATCTGGACCACCACGCCGTGGACGATCCCGGCGAACCTGGCCATCGCTCTGCACCCCGACATGGAGTACTCTGCGGTCGAGACCAGAGAGCATGGCGTGCTCATCCTTGCCGCCGATCTGGTCGACGACGTCATGCGGCAGATCGGGGTGAGTGAATACAGAACGCTGGCCGTGTTCCGCGGCGGCCTGCTCGAGCGTCTGAAGGCGAAGCACCCCCTCTACGACAGGGAGTCTCTGCTCATTCTCGCCCCGTTCGTCACGCTGGACACGGGATCGGGCGTCGTCCACATCGCGCCCGGCCACGGCGAGGAAGACTACGAGATCGGCAAGGCCTACGGGCTCGAGGTGTACGCGCCGGTAGACAACGAGGGCAGGTTCACCAAGGATGTAGGCCCCGAGTTCGCCGGCCAGTTCGTATTCGATGCAAACGAAAGCGTCAACGAGGCCCTGAAGAGGGAAGGGGCGCTTCTCGCCGTGGATACCTACGCGCATTCCTACCCTTACTGCTGGCGGTGCAAGAGCGCGATCATCTTCCGTTCGACCAGCCAGTGGTTCATCTCCATGGAGCAGAACGACTTGAGAAAAAAGGCCCTGGAGGAGATCAACCGGGTGAAGTGGATCCCCTCGTGGGGCAGAGACAGAATCTACTCCATGGTGGAGAACCGGCCCGACTGGTGCATCTCGCGCCAGAGAGCCTGGGGAGTGCCCATCCCGGTCTTTACGTGCAAGGACTGCGGCGAGATCCTCATGTCGGAGGAAATCGCCATGCACGTGGCGGATATCTTTGAAAAAGAGGGTGCGGACGCCTGGTTCACCCGGAGTGAGGCGGAGCTCCTGCCCCCGGGCACGAAATGCGGCAAATGTCCGAACGGCGAGCTCGTCAAGGAAGAGGACATCGTGGACGTCTGGTTCGATTCCGGGGTGAGCTACGCGGCCGTGTGCGAGAACGACCCGAGGCTGGGTGTTCCGGTCGACATGTACCTGGAGGGCTCCGACCAGCACAGGGGGTGGTTCCACAGCACCCTGCTCGCCTCGGTGGGCACGCGTGGGCAGGCGCCGTACCGCTCGGTGCTCACCCACGGGTTCGTGGTGGACGGAGAGGGCAGGAAGATGTCCAAATCTCTGGGCAACACTATCTCGCCCCAGGAGATCATCTCCAAGTACGGGGCCGAGATTCTGAGGCTCTGGGCGAGCGCGCAGGACTACAAGAACGACATCCGGATCTCCGATGAGATCGTCAACCGCCTGGTGGAGACCTACCGCAGGATCAGAAACACCTCTCGGTTCATGCTGGGCAACCTGCACGACTTCGATCCGGACAAAGACATGGTGCCCTACGAGAAGATGCTCGAGCTCGACCGCTATGCGCTCCATGTCACCCAGAGGCTGATCGAGAAGGTGAAGAGGGCATATCAGGAGTTCGAGCCCTATGTCATCTACCAGCAGGTGCACAATTTCTGCGTGGTGGATATGAGCGCCTTCTACCTGGACATCCTCAAGGACAGGCTCTATGTCTACAGGCGCGACTCCCTCGAGCGCCGGTCGGCCCAGAGCGCGATCTTCCGAATCATCACGGACCTCACCCGGCTGATCGCTCCCATCCTCGCCTTCACCGCCGAAGAGATCTGGGACCACATGCCGAAGTTCGCGGGCAAGGAAGAGAGCGTGCATCTGGCCGCCATGCCGGCGGCGGAAGCCTCGCTCATGGACGAGGCCCTCGCCGCAAAATGGGAGCGCATCCTGCTGCTAAGGCAGGAGGTGTCCAAAGAGATGGAGCAGGCCCGCAGGGACAAGGTCATCGGGCATCCTCTGGACGCGAAGATCGTCCTCTCGGCAGAGGGCGAAACCCACGACTTCCTCAAAACCATCGAGCCCATGCTCGACGACATCTTCATCTGCTCGGGCGTGGAGGTGGCTGCGGGAGACGGCAGATACGGCCAGAGCGAGAACTTCAGCAAACTCCGCATCGACGTGGCCAAGGCCCCGGGCGGCAAGTGCCCGAGATGCTGGCATTACCGTGAAGACATAGGGCGGGACCCGGCGTTTCCCGAGGTATGCACCCGCTGCGCGGCCCAGCTGGCGTAAATCGTGCGGAGTGATCCGACGTGAAGAAGAAAGAGAACGGCCGGACATTGGAGGACGAGGGGCTGGAGCTGATTCGGGAGTCCGGGGGCGGCCAGGGGAAAAGGCCCCGGTCTTTCCTGATGTGGGGGATCTTCCTGGTCCTTCCCCTCTACCTGGCCGACCAGTTCACCAAGTGGCTCGTGTACCGGAATGTGGAGGTGGGTACGGGCTTTACCGTGATTCCCGGCTTTTTCGACATCATCCACATGCGCAACACCGGCGCCGCCTTCGGCATCCTCCGTGACATCCCGGAGCCCGTGCGCACCTACTTCTTCCTGGGCATCACCCTGGTCGCGCTCGTGGCGATCTTCACTATCTTCAGCAGGCTCAGGCAGCGCTCGTGGTTTTTCAAGGCCATCCTGTGTCTCATCGTTGCAGGCGCGCTGGGGAACCTCACGGACCGGTTCCTGTTCGGGGAGGTCGTGGATTTTCTGAGCTTCTATATCGACCGGTTCCGGTGGCCCACCTTCAACCTGGCCGACACCTACATCTCGCTCGGCATGGTCGGGCTCCTCGTCACCGTCGTGTTCATGCCGAAAGAGCAGGAATGACGCTCCCGGCACAGGCGGCGCTCACGCCACCCATTCCTCCGGCCTGATGAGGGAGGGGGTGTCCACGAGGATGACCATCTGGCCCTGCGGGTCCTTGTACACACCTTCGATGAAATCGGTCGAGATGCCCGCGGAGAAGGACGGGGTCTTCTGAACAAGGTGCGGGTCGATCACCAGCACATCGGCCACGTTGTCTACCACCATTCCCATGACGCGCTCCTCGACCCTGACAATGAGAAACACGGTGAGCGGATTGTACTCCTTCGGCTCCAGCCCGAATTTGAGCCTGAGGTCGATGATGGGCACAAGCTCGCCTCTGAGGTTGATCACGCCCTTGATGAAAGCGGGCACGTTCGGAAGCAGACTGATGTCCTGGTACCCGATGATCTCCTCGACGGCCTGGATGGGCACGGCATAGGTTTCGTTCTCCAGGGAGAAGGTGATGAAGGATGTGTTGTCTTCCTTGCTCTCCTCTTCACCGCCGGGCCTGAAAACGATTTTTTCCTTGGCCGGCCTCTGAGGCTCTTCCTCATCCTCTTCGGTCGCGTCGGCGGCGTTCTCTCCGGTCTGTTCCTCTTCGACCTTCGGCTTCGGTTCCGGTTTCGGTTTCGCTGAAGCGGCCGGAGCCTCCTTCGCCGCCTGCGGGGCCGGCTCGTCCGGTCTGATCATGTCCGGCTTGATCTGTGTGAGGGCCTCGCTGTCGACGCCCAGGGCCATGGGCACCATGTCCGGCTCCATGATGGTGGCGAAGAGCACGGCGTGCTCGCCTCTTTTGACTTCGTGCGATCCCAGGACCTCACCCAGGCCCTTCCAGCCGGCGACGAGGTCGTCGAGCTTCTTTTTTCCGGTCTTGACAGTGACAACATAGACCTGTCCGTTCTCCAGTTTTTTCAGCACCGCGCGATCGTCTACTCCGAAGGGGCCGAGAACGGTGCCGGCCTGAGGGGCGGGGGCCTTTCCGGACTTGGGCTCCTGGGCGGGCCCTGCACCGGCGATGATGGCCTGGAGCTGCGAGATGTGCTCCGAAATGTCCATGTCGTTGCTCGCCGTGACGTCCTCGAACATGCTCTTGAGCATGTCCGCCGCCTGAAGCAGGGGATTGGCCACCCTGCTCGAGGGGGCGATTTTGCCCGAGCGGATCAGGTTCAGGACATCCTCCAGCCTGTGGGCGAGCTCGCCGATGTTCACGAGGTCGAGGAACTTGGCCGAACCCTTGATGGAATGTGCCGCTCTGAAGACCCTGTTGATCACCTCCGGATCCACGTTTTCCATTTCGGCTTCGATCTTTATGAGGTCTTCTTCGATGTCTGCGATGTGTTCTCTCGATTCGGTTACGAACTCCTCGATCAGCTCGTCAAACTCGCCCACCGTGTGCTTCCTCCCGAAGATTATAGTCTTTTATTACATCGGCAGGAAGCGTGCGGTTACTTTAAAGGTTGTTGACACCAATTGTACAATACTAGTATAAATCTGCACAAATTCGAACAGGAGGCCCTTTTGGTGCAGAAGGTAAGGATCTGCCTGCTTGCAATGCTCGTTGTCCTTTTCCTGGGAATGTCCGGATGCGGAAGCGATGGGGACGACGCCGGAGTCACGGCGCCCGTCCAGCTGGAAGTGTCCACGGAGAACCTCCACCCCAGGATGGGCCTGTCCGGTTTCATCCTCGGGAGCTTCATGCTCCTCAATGCCTATGTGATCATTCTGATGAGCTGTGCGGCGCTGATCATACGGGAACAGACATTCAAGAAGGCGGCCGACGCACTGCGTATGGGGCTGCAGATGCTCAATCCCGCCCGGGGCGGCGAGGGGACGTTCCTGAAAATCATCACCCTGCTCTCCAACGGCGAGACCAGGTTCAAGGTCGGCACGGCGGGCCTGATCATAGGGCTCCTCGTCGCCTACATCGGAGCATGGATTGCCGTATAGCTTGCAGAGAACCGGGCGGAACACAGCCATGATCGCGATCATCGACTACCGTGCGGGAAACTTGCGTTCGGTGGAGCGTGCGCTAAGGCACCTCGGCGTCGAGTGCAGGATCACCGCGCGCATCGACGAGATACGCGAGGCCGGGCGGGTCATCTTCCCGGGGGTCGGGGCGGCCGGCAAGGCCATGGAGACCATCGCCTCCCTGGGCCTGGATGACATCATCTGCGAGGTCGCCCGGAGGGGGACGCCGTTTCTCGGTATCTGCCTGGGAACTCAGATCATTCTGGATGAAAGCGAAGAGGACGGCGCCCGGTGCCTGGGCATCATCGAGGGGGTTGTCAGACGGTTCCCGGATATGAACGAGAAGATACCCCACATGGGGTGGAACACCCTCGAGAAGAAGATCGATCACCCTCTCCTGGAAGGGATAGAGCCCGACGCTCAGTTCTACTTCGTCCATTCCTACTACCCGGTCCCTGCCCACAGCGAGGATGCGGCGGCGTACACCTCCTACGGCATCCGCTTCGCATCGATGATTGCGCGGGGCAATGTCGCCGCCGTCCAGTTTCACCCCGAGAAGAGCGGAAGACCCGGGCTCAAACTGCTCGAGAATTTCAGCAGGTGGGACGGCAGGCTGTAGGGATGGCAGGAGGTCTCAGCCGCTCCAGGCGTTTCTGCCGATCAGCTTGACGAACCTGCATCCGCCCAGCGACTCTTCCCTGACGCCGTCTTTGGTTTTGGTGATGCGCTTGAGCTCCTGGAGGCTTTCGTCTCCCACCGGGATGATCAGCCTCCCTCCCTCGCCGAGCTGCTCGACAAGGGCCTCCGGCACATGAGGGGCCCCTGCGGTGACAATGATGCCGTCGAACGGGGCCTCTTTGGCGAGCCCGAGTGAACCGTCGCCGATCACGATGCGTATGTTGTAGTATCCCAGCTCGTCGTGGATCTTGCGCGCGCGGGAAGCCAGGGCGCTGATCCTCTCGATGGAGAGAACGCTTTCGCAGAGCCTCGAGAGGATGGCCGCTTGATAGCCCGACCCCGTGCCGATCTCCAGGACCTTATCCTTGGGCCCGGGCATCAGGCTCTGGGTCATCAGCGCGACCATGTAGGGCTGGGAGATGGTCTGACCGTATCCGATGGAGAGCGGGTAGTCGTCATAGGCCCGGTATTTGAGATATTCTTCAACGAATTTGTGCCGCGGCACTTCGAGGAATGCGCCCAGTATCCGCGGGTCGGTGATGCCGCGGCCCTCGAGCTGCTCCTTTACCATGTGCTGTCTGGCAAGAACCGGATCCATGCTCTCTTCCTATCACCATCTTCTCTGCGGCCGGAAGTGGTTTTTCTCGCTCGCTTTCTCGGCAGTCCGCGCACGGCAACTCATGCGCTTCATTGCCGGTTCATCGCTTAAGATACTGATTTTATTATAATGGATTATCCGGTTTCTGACAATATAAAAGCCTGAGGGTAAGGCATATCCGTTCGGCGGGGTTCGTCGGGGCGGTGATTCACAGCCTCCCGGCGGATATCTTCAGTGCCCCGGGTTTCTCTCCTTGACCCTCCCCTGGGACATATAGTAAATTATTTATGCAATGGATTTTATTAAGATAATGAAAACATCAAGGTTTTTGGACCCGGCCCGGAATTTTGCCGAAGCGAGGCGCCATTCCGAAGTGCGACTGGACCCGCTCACCGGACATTCGAGCAGGATTCTGGACTTCCCGATCAAGAAGATCGACCGGGAGGACCTGAGCGCGCTCGTGGAGGGGTCCAGGGCCTTCTGCCCGTTCTGCCCTGAGGTCGTGGAGTTGGTGACGCCCAAGTTCCACCCGGACCTCCTGAAAAAGGAGAGGTACTCCCAGGGTGAGGCGCTGTGCGTGCCCAACGTTTTCCCTTACGACGAAAACGGCGCCGTGTGCGTCATGTGCAGGCAGCACTATGTGCCGCTCTTAGATTTCACCGCACCCATGCTGGAAGACGCGCTCTCGTGCTGCTTCGCCTATCTGAAGGACGTGGTCGTGAATCAGCCGGACATGATTTACCAGTCGGTGAACTGGAACTACATGCCCCTCGCCGGCGGCTCGCTCGTTCACCCTCACCTGCAGATCACGGCATCGAGCTCGTCCACCAACTATTACACCGACATGGTGCCTGCGCTGAGAGAGTATGAGCACACGCACGGCAGGGATTTCTGGCAGGATCTCAGTGACGAGGAGCGCGCATCCGGCGAGCGGTGCTTCGGCGCGACGGACGACATCACCTGGCTCACCGCGTTCGCCCCGCTGGGGGTGTTCGACGTTCTGGCGGTTCTCCACCATGCGCACGACCCTGAGGATGTTCGGGGAGAGCTTCTGAAGGAGCTGGTGCAGGGGATCCTTCGGGTGATGGGGTACATCGATTCCCTGAACATGTATTCCCTGAACATGTCCTTGTACTTTCTCCTTGACAATTCCCTGTTTGTGCCGCACCTAAGGATATGCCCGCGGGTGAGTATCCCGCCGTTCGGCACGAGCCAGATCAACTACATGAAGATGCTTCACAACGAAACCCTGACAACGATGAGGCCGGAAGATGTGTGCAATGATCTGAAGGCGATCTGGGAAGGGCGGGCGACGTAAGTGGCCTTCACCCGCATTCAATCGTTCCATGAGGAGGGTTTATGATGAAAAAGTTGTTTCTCGCGGTATTCTTTTGTCTCTTCGGCACATCCCTGTTCGCAGTCTCCTCGCCCGAAGTCGTATGGGTAGGAGGCGCCTGGCGGCTTTCTGACGAATCGTCCCCCATCTTCATGGCCGATACCTTTCTCTCCCTGGGGCAGATGGACTCTACATACATTTTCACCGAACCCCTCCTGATCCTGAAGAGCGGGGAGCTCGGTCTCGGTCTGGGCGCCGGTGCGCGGGTACCGGTGATGAACGGCCAGGCCCTGGCCGGATACAATGCGTTTTTCGACTATACCACAGATAACTACCACAAGCGCCTGACCATCGGGGGGGAGTTTTTCTACCCTACGTTTTCCGCCCACATCAACGCCTACCTTCCTTTCTCCGATGACCACGACGGGGAAGAGGCGCTGCCCGGCATCGATTTCACCGTGGGGATCCCCATACCCAACGCGAGCTTCATCACCCTGTGGCCCGGCATGTATTACTACGACGGCAAGGACGAAGACGACATGACAGGGCTGAGCTTTGTCGTGGAGGCAAAGCCCGTAAAGGCGCTGTCCGTATTCATCGGCGGCCGCAACGACGCGCTGGAGTCCGGCAGAGACAGGGGCGAGGTGTTCGTGAAGTTCCAGGTCACCATCCCCATGGAGCGACTGGGTGAAGACCTCTTCAAGTTCGAGCAGGGCCAGTACCCGCTCAACGTGAACGCCCAGCTCGATCACCGGGTGGTGCGGGAGCCCTTCATCACCTACGAGAACAAGCGGCCCTGACAGACAGGGTTCGTGCTTGACTTCAGAGATGATTCTCCTCTATAGAGAACGACGGTAACGGGAAGTGGCTCAGCCTGGTAGAGCACAGCGTTCGGGACGCTGGGGTCCGGGGTTCAAATCCCCGCTTCCCGACCAGTTTGCAATTGATTTATATATGGTTTTTTATCGGAGCCGTTACCCTACACCATGTATGGCTCGATTTCTTCTGCACAGAGGATGAAAAGGTCGGATCGCCGAGATAAACATATTGCATCACCCTGACCGGCACCAATGTCTCCAGCGAATCGTTACCCATTGCTTTCTTTGAAGTAGTCTCCGAGTTCGTCCCACTCCATCTGCTGATGCGAAGAGGACGGTTGGTGGAAATCTGACGATTCCAAAAAACTGTCTGACGATTATCTGACGATTATTTTTTTCGCCGGGAGGGTGTGGTGAACACTTCTTCCCCTGCCTTTCTGTTCCAACAGGCTATAGCTGCAAAACTCTTTTGGGTCTCTCGCTGAGGTATCCTTTACTGCCCCGAATGACCGCACAACCCACCCACTCGTTACGAACCTTCCAGTGAGCACCTTTCTCATGATGGCTTTCTATCTGTCACTCCATTTTGCTTCCATTGCCGGGGATATGATCCCTGGAACGTTCGAAGGGGTTTTAATGAGTTCCAGATCTTCCTTCTCCCGGCCCGAATAATGTGACCGCGACGTTTGCCTTATCGTGGAGAAGAACTATATTAGTCATAGCTCCGGCGCATGAAGGCGGGAAGAGTATGCCCGAGGAAAGGCTCCATAGATGCTCATCGAGATGCACGCACACACATCCAGGCATTCCCCGTGCAGCCTGATCGATCCGGCCGAGCTCGTCGAGAGGGTGCGGATGAAGGGCCTGCAGGGTCTGGTCATCACGGAGCATGACTACCTCTGGAGCCCTTCCGAGCTCGAGGACCTCCGGAAGCAGACCGGGCTCGACGGGTCCTTCCTTCTTGCGGCGGCCCAGGAGGTCTCCACGGACATCGGACACGTGCTGGTCTACGGTGCCGACCACACGATCGAGGGCATATCGTCCCTCAAAGAGCTCAGGGCGCGCTACCCCCGCGCAGCGCTGGTATGGGCCCACCCGCTGAGGAAAGACAGGACGCCGAAGATCTCGCGGCTCCTCGATGCGGACCTCGACGCGGTGGAGATCTTCACCAACAATCACACGTCCCGGGGCAATTATTTCGGGCTCATGCTCTGGCACCGGTACAAGTTCATCGCCATCAGCGGGAGCGACACACACGCAGTCGAGACGGCAGGCACGATGCCCACCCTGTTCGATCACCCGGTGAACGACATGGACGGGCTTGTCGAGGAGCTCAAGAACGGCAGGTGCAGGCCCCTGTACAAAGAAATCCCCAGGACCGGCAGCAACGCCTATGTGGAGGAGATCTCGCTGGGGACCAAGGGAGAGGATGAATCGCGGCAGCGGATCATCGTGAAGAGGCCGAGAGGCGCACAGAGGTGGGACACACTGAGGCAGTCCGCCGAGACTCTCAAGCACATTCACGACCACGGCTTTTCCTCGGGCCGCTTCCGCGTTCCCACCGTGGTCGACATCAACGATGAGGACCGGTTCGTCATCGAGCAGGGGCAGCGGGGCAAGAGCCTCTTCGAGCTCCTCACCCGCGTGGACATCGATGTCGGACGGGAGTATTTCAGGTCGGCTGCGCTGTGGCTCGCCCGTCTCCATACGGCCGGCATCAGTCTCGACATCGCCGACAGGACCGCGCGGCGCGAGCGCCGCCGGTTCGAGAGCTACGAAAGCGCCTTTGCGAAATCAGGGAGCCCCTATCTGGACAGGGCGCGCATGCTCCTCATAGCGGTCAGGGAGTTCGAGGAAGACCTGCTCGAAAACCGGAGCCATGAGTTCGTGCTCGTCCACGGCGATTACCACCCCAAGAACATCATCATCGGCCAGGAGCTGATGCACGATGTCAGCACCAGGTATGTCTCGGTGGTCGATTTCGGGAGCGTGCTCATGTTTCATCCGGCCTTCGACGTGGGGTACTTCATCTCCCAGTTCGAAAACCAGCTCAGAGACTATCCCCGCGTGATCGAAAACTATCGCGGCGAGGAGTTTGTCCGGACCTATCTCGAGGCGTCGGGACAGCCGGATTCACAAACGCTGCGCCGGGCGGTGAAGCTCTTCCGGGTCCGCGCGAACATGAGCATCGCCTCGTTTCTCATCCACGTGGGCAAGGGAGAGAGCGAAAACATGCAGGAGGTCATGACGCGGTCCATAAGGCTGCTCGAAGAGGCGGGAAATGAATAACATCCTCATCACCGGGCCTCCCGGCTCGGGAAAGACCACGCTCGTCATGCGCCTTGCCGAATCTCTGAGACACTTGAGCCCGGTGGGGTTCTACACAGAGGAGATCCGCGAGCAGGGGCTGCGGCAGGGGTTCGAGATCGCGAGTCTCGACGGCAGGAGACGGACGCTTGCCCACACGGCTTTCAAGGGCGGTCATCGGGTCGGGAAATACGTGGTCGACGTGTCCGGCTTCGAAGACTTCCTTGGCACCATCGATTTCACTTCCGCAAAGGCCGGGGCCGTCGTGATCGACGAGATCGGAAAGATGGAGTGCCTCTCCCCCGCCTTCATACGGCTGGCGAGGGGGCTCCTGGATTCTCCGACCCTGCTCGTGGCAACGGTCTCTCTCGCCGGAGAGGGCTTTATCGGAGAGGTGAAAGCCAGGCGCGACGTGGAGCTCGTCGAGATCGGTTCGCACACCAGAGACAGCGTTTTCGAAGGGCTGAGGCGCAGGCTTCGAGCCGGCGGGAAATGACGGCTGGGATGCGGCCGCGCACCTCTCGATGCCGGCCGGACGCTTCCGGGAGCGCTTCAGCGTATACGGGCCGCTGACGGTGGGCGGAGCGGGCAGCAGAGCATCCGGCCGATGCCCCCGCCTGTCACGGCGCTCCCGCACCAAAAGAGCCCGATACGATGACCCCGGCCGGTATCCGATGTCGGAGTCCGGCTCCTGCGGCGACCCCGGCCGTTGTGACGGGCAGGGGATCGGTTTATTCCGCCGGATGCCTGCGCAGGAAGATCCGTCCGCATCCATTGAGATGACACCTGCTTCATCTATCTTAAGTATCATCGGTGCGGCCGCACGGCCCGGCCCCGTGAAACGGCCCTGCCGGGCATGGGGCGTCCGCCTCGCAGGCACAGGAGAGTCATGGCGGTTCCCAGCGAGCTCAGGCAAATTTCCGATGCGGTATGGGAGCTCCCGGTATCTTGGAAGCAGGGGATGCGTGTGCCTGCACGGTTCTACGGCACACAGGAGCTGATCGAACGGTTCGACGACGGCGTGTTCGCCCAAGCCGCCAATGTCGCCACGCTGCCGGGCATCCGGAGATACTCATACTGCATGCCGGACGGGCACTGGGGATACGGCTTTCCCATCGGCGGGGTTGCGGCGTTCGATCCTGACGAGGGAGTGATCTCTCCCGGAGGCATCGGCTTCGACATCAACTGCGGCATGAGGCTCGTCGCCACGGGCCTTACCTACGAAGAGGTCAAGCCGCACATCCAGCGGCTCGTGGACCGGCTCTTCGAGCGGATTCCTTCAGGGGTCGGCAGCACCGGGTTCGTCAAGCTCACCGAAGACGAGTTCCTCGCCGTGGCCGAGCAGGGAGCCCGCTGGTGCCTCAGAAACGGCTATGCCCTTCCCGAAGACCTGGAGCGCACCGAAGAGCAGGGCTGCATGGAGGGAGCCGACGCTGAAACGGTCAGCCATAAGGCCGTGCAGCGCGGCCACAGCCAGATCGGCACCTTGGGCTCGGGAAACCACTACCTGGAGGTCCAGGTGGCACGGCAGGAAAACATCTTTCATCCCGAAATCGCAGAGGCCTTCGGCATTACCCTGCCGGATCAGATCGTCGTGATGTATCACTGCGGGAGCAGAGGGTTCGGCCATCAGATCGCGACCGACTATCTCCACATCCTGCTCGATGTCATGGAAAGGGTCTACGGCATCAGGATCATAGACAAAGAGCTCGCCTGCGCCCCTTTCCTTTCGCCCGAGGGGCAGAACTACTTCTCGGCCATGAAATGCGCGGTGAACATGTCCTTTGCGAACCGGCAGGTGATCCTCCACCGCGTGCGCGAGGTCTTCTCGGATGTGTTCGGGAGGTCTCCCGACGATCTGGGCATCCGGCAGATTTATGATGTGACGCACAATACCGCCAAGCTCGAGGACCACCTGGTCGACGGGCGCGTGCAGCGCGTCCTCATCCATCGCAAAGGCTCCACGCGAGCCTTCGGCCCGGGCATGGAGGGTATTCCCGAGGCCTACATGCCCTGGGGCCAACCCGTCATCATCGGCGGGAGCATGGAGACGGGCTCGTACCTGCTGGCAGGGACAAAAGACGGGGAGCAGACGTTTTATTCCACCGCTCATGGAAGCGGCAGGGTCATGAGCCGCCACAGCGCGCGGAAGAAGTACCAGGGCAGAAAGCTGATCAGAGACATGCTCGCGCACGGCATCTATGTGCGCACCGCCTCCATGAGGGGCCTCGCCGAAGAGGCGGGCGGCGCATACAAGGATATCGACGCTGTGGTACGGGCCACCGAGCTCGCCGGCATCAGCACCCGCGTGGCCAGGTTCGTGCCTGTGGGCAACATCAAGGGCTGACATATGCCGTATACCTACCTGGAAGACATCGCCATCGCGGACATCGCCTTCGAAGCGCGTGCGGATACGAGGGAGGCCCTCTTTGTGGAGGCGGGCGACGCGCTGATGAACGTCATGGTCGAGGATCTGTCCGCCATCCGCCCTGCAGTCAGGCGCGGGTTCCGTGTCGAGGCGGGCGATCTGGAGCGGCTCCTCTTCGACTTCCTCCAGCTGTTCATCTTCTTCAAGGACGCAGAGCAGCTTCTGCTGCGGGTGTCTGCGGTCGCCATCGCGGAAGAAAGACAAGGTCTCGTGCTCACGGCGGAGGCCGCTGGCGAAAAAATCGACCCTCACAGGCACGAGCTCAACGCTGACGTGAAGGCCGTCACCCTTCACCGGTTCCGGGTCGGGCATGAAGCGGGCGTCTGGAAGGCGACGGTCGTGCTCGATATCTAGCCTGCTGCGTGAGCGCCCGCCTGATCGCCGACCTCAGCTCCCGGGTGCCTGTCGGCTTCACGAGTATCTCACGAATACCGATGCTCGCCGCGTCCCGCTCTTCGATAACGTCTCTGTAGCCTGTGCACAGGATCACCGGGATATCGGGACGCATTTCCCGGATCTTTTGCGAAAGCTCTAAGCCGGTCATGCCGGGCATGGTCTGGTCCGTGATGACGAGATCGAAGCCGCCGGGGTTCTGCATAAAGGCGACCAGTGCTTCCGGGCCGCTCTTCGCCGTATCCACGAGGCACCCCGAACGGTTCAGCACCCGCTGCAGGCTGGAGAGGACGATCTCCTCGTCATCGATCAGGAGAATTCTCTTCTTCTCTCGCAGACCCCCGGCTCCAGAGTGTCCCTTCCCGGGATGCCGCGAGACCGCCTGCGCTTCGCCGGAATAAAGAGGCAGGTACACGGCGAACGTCGATCCTCTGCCCGGCTCGCTCTCGACCGTGATCTCGCCCCTGTGGCTCTTGACGATTCCATGCACGATCGAAAGCCCCATACCGCTGCCCTTGCCCTGGGCCTTGGTGGTGAAGAATGGATCGAATATTCTCTCCAGCATCTCCCGCGACATGCCGCTTCCGGTATCGCTCACTCTCAGCTCGAGACAGTCTCCCGACAGCATGCCGGGACGGCTGTGAGCAGGCTCGAGACAGGTGTTCGTGAGGCTCAGCTCGATCGAGCCCCGCTGTGATTCCATCGCATCAGAGGCGTTCTTGCAGAGATTTATGATAACCTGCTGTATTTGTATGGGATCGCCAATGATGACATCCGCTGACACGTCGATCCGCGATCGGATCTCGATCGTGCTCGGGATCGAAGATCTGAGAAAACCGATCGTTTCTTCGAACAGAGGCGATACCCTGATCGGCGAGAAATTTTCCCCGCTCAGCCTGCTGAAGGAGAGGATCTTCTGGATCAGGTCCCTCTGCCGGTGCGCGGCGAAAAGGGTCTGCCTCAGCAGTTCGTGGTGACTGGTGTCCGGTTCGGTGTCTTCGAGAAGCATCTCGGTATTGATGATGACGGGGTAGAGCACGTTGTTCAGGTCGTGGGCTATGCCGCCCGCAAACCGGCCGAGGGCCTCCATTTTCTGCGCCTGCAGGAGCTGGGCCTCGATCTTCTTCTTTTCATCTTCGGCCTTCCTGCGCTCCAGGATCTCCGCGCGCAGCTTTTTGTTTCTCTCCTCCAGCTCGGCTGTCCGGGCCATGACCAGCTCTTCGAGCTGCTTGCGGTGTCTGAGCAGCTCCTTCTCGACCTTCCGGCGCTTGGTGATGTCTATGAATATCGATGCGAACCTGTTCGGCTCGGGGCAGTAAGCGGATATCTCGAAGTAGCGATCGAGGGCCTCGGAATACTTTTCGAATTGGATGCGCTCGCCGGTGAGGGCGACCGTGCTGTAAATATCGACCCAGGACGGATCGTTCCCGGGAAGGACCTCGTACATGGTTTTGCCGACCACCTCTTCGCGCTGCAGGCCGGTCAGCTTTTCGAAGGCCGGGTTGACATCCAGAAAGCGGTAATCGACGGGTTTGCCGCTCTCGTCGGTGACGATCTCGTGCAGCGCGAATCCCTCGGTCATGCTGTTGAAGAGAGAGCGGTATCGCTCCTCGCTCGCGTAGACCTCCATCCTGGCTCTAACCTGAGCGGTGACGTCGTGGAGGCTCAGGACGACCATTTTCACCCTTCCTTCTCCGTCCTTGACCGGTTCCATGCTCCAGTCCCAGTAGCTGACCCCCCGCTCCGGATGCCCGGTGTATGCGAACGGCCTGGCACAGGCGTGATACGGCTCGCCTGTGGCCACGACTTTCCGGAAGGCGGCCTCGCTCTCTTCGTCCGGATACAGCTCGAAATGGTTTCTGCCGGGGAAGAAATCGGGTTCCTTGCCGTCCGCCTGCGCATATACCCGGTTGACCATGATGAGGTCGGCCTGCGGGTCCATGCATGCGATCAGAACATGGGTGGAGTTCAGTATCGCGGAGAGGAGCTCATTTGTCCTGCGCAGCTCTTTCTCTCTCTTCTGAAGCTCCCGCGCGATGGTTTTGCGGCTGGCATTTTCTATTACCTTCCATCCGCCGTCTCTCCTGATGATAGCGTACTGATGGCTGCTGACCACATCGATTACATCAGCTGCTCCGCACCTGTCGATACAGAACGTGCACAGTGCGATCATGCGCTTTCCGGCGATGGTGTCTTCGATTTCCTTTTCGTATGCGATGAAGTCTTTCCACTCCCCCACTTCCAGCCAGAGGGTGTTTCCGGACAGCCTCAGCCCGTCGTAGCCGGCGGAAAGGGCGTGCCGGAGCTTCGCTGTCCAGGCGTCCAGAACCTGCCGGGAGGCGAAGCGGCCGTCACGGGTATACCACCGGTCATAAGAGATAATCTCTATCTGCCCCTTATCCATGCATGAATCGAAACCGGGGACCGCACTGCGTAGGGCTTTCTTTGCATCATGGGCGGCGAGGGGTTCCGAAACCACCCACAGGCAGAGCTCATTGTTCTCGATACCTGCCCTGAAGTAGGGGACCACGATCTCGGTGAGGTCTTCCACGGTGCGGTAAAATTGGCAGATGTGAGTTCCCCAGGGCACATCCCTGATGATATCGATGCCGGTCTTTCTCAGCTTCCTGGCCATACAGTTTCCTTTTTGCGAGCCGGGCTGGCCGGCCCCCTTGCTCTGATGATCGATCCGCCGAAAGACACCCTGATCTGTCGATATGTGCCGCACGTAAAACATTTTTTCCGATTCTCGCTGTATTTTGACAATCTTTCAACATCAGAATGATGATATTTGTCAGAAAACATTGTCCGGCGCTGTAGGCCGATTCCGGGCAGCATCTCATTCCCGCGAAGATGCGGTGAGCACGGCCGTTCGAGAAGCCGGACGCAGCTCGAAGCCTGGTTCCGGCATTGCCGGTTTGTCTGTAAAACGGCTCCCGGAGAGGGTTGAGCCTGGGGCGTTCACGGTGCGGGATATCATCCCGGCATCCGGGAGGCCCATTTCCGGCTGCCGGCGGATGGCAGACGGCTCAATATGTATGTTGTATGTCTGTATCACAACGATAATATTATTTTTATCCGCCATATTTGATTCTTTCGAGAAATATCAGTATGTAGGCCGAAGACCTATACAAAGTAAGCAGGTACATCACAATAAAATCAGACAATATCGGGCATACAAGTGAATTTGTTTGTCCTACATTGCATATGCTACCGAAAAGCTTGGAGAAGGAGGGCGATAATGGCCGACACCAATCAAGATTTTTTTGACAAGATTTTTCCAGTTCCCGACAGGGTAAGAGAGAAATCCTACATCAAGAGCAGGGCTGAGTATGACAAGATGTATAAAGAGTCCATCGAGGATCCTGATGCCTTCTGGGCAAAGCAGGCATTGCTGAGACTGACCTGGTTCAAACCGTTCGACAAGAACAAGGTTTCCGACTGGTCCTTCGGCGACGACCTGCACGTGAAGTGGTTTATGGGCGGAAAGCTCAACGCGTCCTACAACTGTATTGACAGGCACCTGGAAACGAAGAAGAACAAGGCAGCCATTATTTTCGAAGGCAACGACCCCAACGACTGGAAGGTATATACCTTTTGGGACCTGTACCGCGAGGTCAACAAGTTCGCCAACGTACTCAAGGACCTCGGGCTTAAGAAAGGGGATGTGGTAGCCATTTACCTTCCCATGATTCCGGAGCTGGTCATCACCATGCTGGCATGCACCAGGATCGGGGTCCTGCATACGATCGTTTTCGGAGGCTTCTCGTCCGAGGCCTTGAGAGACAGGATCAAAGACTGCGATGCCAAGGTGCTCATCACCTGCGACGGAACCTATCGCGGCAACAAGGCTGTCCCGCAGAAGACCAATGCCGACAAGGCAGCCGATCAGTGCCCGTCCGTCAAGACCATGATCGTTGTCAGGCGCACCGGAACCGAGGTCACGATGAAGGAAGGCCGCGATGTCTGGTACGAAGATCTCATGGCCAAGGCCCCGATGTACTGCAAGCCCGAGGAGATGGACGCCGAAGATCCCCTGTTCATTCTCTACACCTCCGGATCGACCGGAAAGCCCAAGGGGGTGCTCCATACCACGGCAGGGTATCTCCTCTATGCGTCCATGACACAGGAATATGCATTCGACGTGCGCGATGAAGACATCTACTGGTGCACGGCCGACATCGGGTGGGTGACCGGCCACAGCTACGTCGTCTATGGCCCGCTGTGCAACGGCTACACGAGCATCGTGTTCGAGGGCGTACCCAGCTATCCGGCCTATGACCGGTTCTGGGCCATTATCGAGAAGTACAACGTCAACAACTTCTACACTGCGCCGACCGCTATCCGCGCAATCGCGAAAGAAGGCGACAAGTGGGTCGAGATGCACGACCTCTCCTCGCTGAGGGTCCTGGGTTCGGTGGGAGAGCCGCTCAACCCCGAGGCATGGTGGTGGTTCTACAACAAGGTGGGCGGCGGCAGGTGCACGATCGCCGATACCTGGTGGCAGAGCGAGACCGGCGGACATATGATCCTCCCGCTGCCCGGTGCGATCGATATTAAGCCCGCTAGGGCCATGAAGCCGTTCTTTGGCGTGGTTCCCGCCCTCCTGGATGAGGAAGGCAAGGAAATCGTCGGTCCCGGCAAGGGTGCACTGTGCATCAAGAAGGCCTGGCCGGGGATGATGCGGGGCGTGTGGGGCGATCCGAAGCAGTTCAAGGAAATCTACTTCTCGCAGTTTCCGGGCTACTACCTCTCGGGTGACGGCGCCGAGCGCGACGAGGACGGTGACTACAGGATCACCGGCAGGATCGACGACGTCATCAACGTATCCGGCCACAGGATGAGTACGGCCGAGATCGAGGCCGCGCTCACCTCGCATCCCGATGTCGCAGAGGCGGCAGTCGTCGGGTTCCCGCACGATATCAAGGGCCAGGGAATCTATGCGTACGTGACCCTGAACACCGGTGCGGAGAAGAGCGACAAGTTGAAGAAAGACCTGATAGCCCTGGTTCGCAAGGAGATCGGCCCCATCGCTTCTCCAGACTTGATCCAGTGGGCCGACGGTCTGCCCAAGACCCGCTCGGGCAAGATCATGCGCCGCGTGCTCAGGAAGATCGCTGCGTCCGAATTCAACGAGCTTGGCGACGTTTCGACCATGGCCGACTCCACGGTGGTCGACGACCTGATCAACGGAAGGAAAAACATCGGGTAACATTACAGAAGAAAGGCTCCGGTCGAGGGCTGCCGGAGCCTTACAGAATTGCAGCATGAACCAGTAAAAAAGCCATGTAACGCTTTGTATGGGGGAAGAGAAGGTTGGAATCGGTCCAATCTTCCCTTCCCCGAAATTCTTTCGCACGATGATTCCCGATCCGGTCAGATAATTCCGGATTCCATCATCCCGCTTTCAAGGAGCCGTATCACACAGCTCCGTACTCCTTGATCATTTCATAATCCGATCGCATCACGCTTGTCAAGATCGCCGCTTCGGCTGAGCAGTCGGGGAAGGTGGGCCAAAGAGATAATTGCAGGCCGATAGAAGAACGCACCCGATCTTTCAACGGCAAAGCCGGCGAAAGAAGGACCTAAGAGCTTTCTACCGGATATCCGGTACAGGGGATGACGCAAACCGCCGGCTCCTGCCATTCGCCTGGAAGGGATAGAGCGAACCGGACAGTTTGCCGGTTCCGGGCTGAATTCGGGAACGGAGGCCTCGGCATGCAGGCCCCTGCTTCGCAGTCACGTATGCCCGAAGAACGTCCAATTGCGGCGTCACTGCGCCCGGGAGCGGTAACCCGCCTGGTGATCCGCCTCGTATGCGAGCTTCAGTGAAAGGGTGAACATGTTGCCGCACTTACTCTCCACATTGAACCGGCAGCGCTGGAGTATTTTGATCATGGCATGATTGTCTCGCAGCGTTTCCGAAACGACTTGCTCGACCTTCCAGTGCTTGACCAGGCCGACGCTCAGCTCGGAGAGGACCTTGCCCAGCGTCTTGTTCTGCCAGGGGTCGGAAACGATCACGGCGAATTCGGCCTCGTTCTGGCGCGAAAGCTTGATGAGGCGAGCAATGCCGATGATCCTGCGGCGCGCCCCTTCCGTCATCTCCGCAATGATTGCGAACTCCTCCTCGGGATTGATGTCGCAGAAGCGCATCGCTCGCTCGGGCGTGGCGCTGAAGGGTGAGAGAAAACGCATCCACAGCGACTGCTGCGAGCATCCGTTCACGAACTCGGTCCACAGGTCCATGTCTTCGATTTTCAGGAGGCGGAACCTGACGGGATTGCCGTCTATGGTGAACGACTGGTCGGCCAGATGGCCGTCCAGAACCTTTATCAGGGTGTTCCGCCTGCGCTGCTCGAAGCGGTACATCTCCGCCAGCACCTCTGCGGCCATCTCGGAGGTGGAATATACGGGGATTCCCGCCTGCTCCATCTTGATGACGTCGCCGATCATGAATTCCTTGCATGCAACACAGCAGACCACAGGCTTGCCGCGATAGTCGATGTCCTTCATCACATCGACGAACGAGGCGAGCTTCTCGCCCTGGACGATGACCATGACGCTGTGCACGTCGTTGCTCTGCACCCCGATCTCGATGAGCCCTTTGAGCTGTTCCGGGGTCATGGTGAACGAGCAGTCCACGGGGTTCTGGTTGTTCAGATAATCGGGCAGCATTGTCGCCAGCTTTTCCTTGATATATGACTCGAATTTGCTGAGCCTGAGCCCGTTGAGGTAGAGCATGTCGGTTGCGGCCACCCCAAGCGAGCCCGTATAGGTGATAATCAGGGCCCCGGGGCCCTTGGGAAGGGGCTGCTTCGAGAACCCCCTCGCCAGGGCGAAGAGGTGCTCGTTGTCCCTGGCCCGGATAACGCCGGACTGTTTGAAGGCCGCGTTGTTGATCTCGTCGTTTCCCGCAAGAGACGCCGTATGGGATGAGACAGCCTGTTTCCCCGCCTCTGTGCGCCCGGTTTTGAGCACGATCACCGGCTTGCGCTGCGACAGACGCGAAGCGACGTCGATGAAGCGCTTGCCGCTGGTCACGTCCTCCATATACATGGTGATGACGTCGATG